>Ga0081538_10000546_pt1 | contig 41480 bp, 41 predicted proteins | sample TabmetS5T2R1_FD_71022 | JGI IMG/M metagenome (GOLD analysis project Ga0081538, IMG submission 71022) | Tabebuia heterophylla rhizosphere microbial communities from the University of Puerto Rico - S5T2R1 | ecosystem: Host-associated > Plants > Roots > Rhizosphere ... | reverse complement strand
GCCCCCCCCCCCCCTGTTGCCCGCCCCCGCGCCGGGGGGGACCCCCGCCGTTCCCGTCCTCGACTGGCGCCCCGCCGGCCGTGTGCTGCTCGGCGCGCGCGGGCAGCGCGCCCCTCCGAGTCTCCTCGTGCTCTAGATCGGTCGCGGCCAGCGACCGAAAGCGAGGAAGGAGGAGAGGAGATCCGTCAGCACAATCCAGCCAAGCGAAACCGCTTGATCGGAGCGCTGGCCGTGGCGTTGGCAGTGGCGGCCGCGCTCGCACCGGCCGCCTCCGCGCACTCGGTGCTCATCCGCACCCAGCCCGGGGACGACGTCGTCGTGCCCGAGTCGCCCGATCGGGTCCTTCTGGAGTTCAACGAGCCGGTCGACACGTCGCTCGGCTCGCTGCGCGTGTTCGACGGGCAGGGCCGGCAGGTGGACGACGGCCAGGTGACGCAGCCTGTGCCAAACGAGGTGGCCGTCGGGATCGACTCGGAGCTCGCGCCCGGCACCTACACGGTGGCGTGGCGCGCGGTGTCGGCCGACTCCGATCCCATCTCGGGGGCCTTCGTGTTCCACGTCCTCGAGCGCGGGGTCGGGGCGGCCGTCTCGATCAGCGCCCTGACGGACACCTCGGAGGCCGTGGACGTCCTCTTCACCGCAGGGCGCTTCTTCGACCTCGCCCTGTTGCTCCTCGTCGTGGGCGGCTCTGCCGTCCTCGTTGTTGCGCTTCCTTCCGCCGAGTGGCCCGTCCGGCGCCGCCTCTACGGCGTCCTGGCCGCTCTTGCTGGTGCGCTGGCATTGGTTGCGCTCGCGAACATCCTCCTGCAGGGGGCCGCCGCGGGCGGGTTGACGCTCGTCGACGCGTTCTCGTGGGACCTCTTCACGAACGTCCTCGACACGCGCTACGGCGGGGTCATCCTGATCCAGTCGGCTCTGGCGGCGACGCTGGCGCTCACCGCGCTGGCGCTTCGCCACTCGGAGGCCCGTGATCGCAGGCCGCTCGTGGCGCTTACCCTCGCGCTCAGCGCGGGCTTGGCGGTAACGCCCTCGTTCTCCGGCCACGCCAGCACGCTGAACGCGCTCGGGCTCGCCTCCGACGTCGTTCATGTGGTCGCGGCGTCCCTGTGGACCGGCGGTCTGGCCTTCACCCTGCTCGGTCTGCTCCTTTCTGGAGACAACCGCTGGCTCCTGGCGATGACCTGTGTGCCCCGATTCTCGACCATGGCCGTCTTCTCGGTGGTGGCTCTGATCGCCGCCGGGATCGTCTCGGCCTATCTCCAGGTTCGCACCTGGAGCGGGCTCTGGGAGACGGAGTACGGACTTCTCCTGCTGGCGAAGATCGCGCTCCTCCTCCCGCTACTCGCCCTCGGGGCGTACAACAACCGCTACGCGGTGCCCCGGTGCAAGTCCGGAATCGCCTCGCCGCTCGAGCGCCGGCGCTTCCTCCGGACGATCGGTGCGGAGCTCTCGATCATGACCGCCGTCGTCGCGGTCACCGCGGTGCTCATCAATGCCGATCCCGCGCGGACGGAGCTCGAGATGGAGGGGATGGCCGCCGGGGAAGACCACGCGACGATGACCGACACGACTGCCGAGGGGCACGAGCCGTTCGAGGGCTCGGTCCAGCTCGGCGACATGGAGGCCATGGTCACCGTCGACCCGGCGATGCCGGGCGAGAACACGATCACGATCATGTTCATGGAAACCGCGGAGCCTCCGAACAAGGTAAACGTCTCCGCGTCCCTGCCCAGCCGGGAGATCGGCCCGCTCGAGTTGCCGGCGAAACCCGATCGGGCAGAGCCCGGGACGTACGTGATCGAGGGCGCGTCCCTCACGATCCCGGGCGAGTGGGAGCTTCGTATCGAAGCCCTGCTGGGCGAGTTCGACCTACTGACAGAAACGATCACCGTTCCTATCCAGAGGAGATAACGAGTGCTACGACGACTACTGATCTGTGTTGGGCTGGCCGCCGTCGCGTTTCCCGCGGCGGCGGTCGCCCACGTCACGATCCAGCCGGGCGAGTGGGAGGCCGGTGCCTTCGCTGCCATGGTGGTCCGCGTCCCGAACGAGCGCGACAACGCCGAGACGACGCGGGTCACCATGCAGTTCCCGGAGAACGTCCCCAGCGCCCGTTTCCAGGCGCACCCGTTCTGCGAGCGGGAGGTGCAGACGGAAGAGCTCGACCAGCCCATCGAGGAGCTCACCGAGCGGATCGTCAGCGTCACCTGGACCTGCGATCCCCCGATCGCCGCGGACGGCTACGACGAGTTCGGGATGAGCTTCCAGGTCCCGGAAGACGCGCAGCCCGGAGACGAGATCCTCTTCCCCGCCGTCCAGGTCTACTCGAGCGGCGAGAGGGTCAGGTGGGTCGACCCGGATCCCGAGGGGGAGTCCCCGGCTCCGCGGATCGTGGTCGTGGCGCCCGAGCAGGAGGAAGCCGCGCCGCCACCGGCGGCGACGACCACCGAGGCGGAGGCCGCCGCGGCGGCCGCGAGCTCCGACGACGACTCGAGCTCGACCGCCGCGCTGGTCTTCGGAATCGCGGGCCTTGCCGCGGGCCTCATCGCCCTTGGCGTGGCGCTCTTCCGCAAGCCGAAGGCGACGACCACCGCCTGACCTGATCGTCAAACGAGATCGGGCGCCGCCCGCCGAGGCGGCGCCCGATCCCCACGTCCCTGAGCTACCCGAGGCCACGTTCGCTCCGGACACGCCCCGGGGTCAGGTCTTGCAAACGCCCACGGGACATGGCTTTGCTGGATTGCAAGACCTGACCCTGGGCATGGCCAGAACGGCTGCCCTGGGTCGAGGTCCCGGGATACTCGCGGGCCTGACCTACTCGACGGTGACGGTCTTGGCCAGGTTTCGAGGTTGGTCGACGTTCATGCCCCGGAGCCTGGCGATGCGGTAGGCGATCAGCTGGAGCGGGATCACCGCGAGCGCGGCCTGCAGGAACGGGTGCGTCCGCGGCACGAAGACGACGTCGTCGGCGTGGTGCTGGATGTCCTCGTTGCCGTCGGTGGCGATGGCGACGACCTCCGCCCCGCGCGCTCTCACCTCCTGGATGTTGGAGACGACCTTGTCGTAGACGTGCGAGTCCGTGGCGACGACGACGACCGGCGTCTCCTCGTCGAGCAGTGCGATCGGGCCGTGCTTCATCTCGCCGGCCGAGTAGGCCTCGGTCGGGATGTAGGAGATCTCCTTCAACTTGAGCGCGCCCTCGAGGGACACCGGCAGGCCGATGTGGCGCCCGAGGTAGAGGAAGAACGGCTTCTGGTGATGCCGGCGCGCGATCTCCTCGATGGGATGGTCGGCGTCGAGGTACCTGGCGATCTTGGCCGGGAGCGCCTGCACCTCTGCGAGCAGGCTGTCGATCTCGGCCGGCGGGAGCGTCTTCCGCACCTGCGCGAGCCTCAGGGCGAACAGGTAGAAGAGCGTGACCTGCGACGTGAAGGTCTTGGTGGCGGCAACCCCTGTCTCCATCCCGGCGCGGGTGTAGAGGACGCGGTCGACCTCCTGCGTGATCTGCGTCCCCATCAGATTGGTGATCGCGAGCGTCCGCGCCCCCCTTTCCCGAGCCAGCCTGACGGCCTGAACGGTGTCCCGGGTCTCCCCCGACTGGGAGATTCCGACAACGAGCGTATCCCTGGTGAGGACGGGGTTCCGGTAGATCCACTCGCTGGCGATGTCCGGCTCGCAGGGGATCCGCGCCCATTCCTCGATCACGTAACGGCCGATGACGCCTGCGTGGTAGGCCGTGCCGCAGGCGAGGATCACCATGCGCCGTAGGTTCCGGATCTCCGCCTCGCTGAGCCCGATGTCCTCCAGCTCGAGTCGGCCGCCGCGCACGCGGTAGCCGATCGTGTCGGCAACGGCCTGGGGCTGTTCGTAGATCTCCTTGAGCATGAAGGTCTCGTACCCCTGCTTCTCGGCCGCCTCGTCGTCCCAGTCGACCTCCATGCAGTCGCGCTCCCGCGGAGGCCCGCCGGCGAGCGGGAGGAACCGGACTCCGCCGGCCGTGATCTCGACGATCTCCCCGTCCTCGATCAGCTTGACCCGCCGCGTCTCGCGCAGGAACGCGGCGATCGAGGAGGCGAGGAACATCTCCCCGTCGCCGTCGCCCACGACGAGCGGGCACTGCAGGCGGGCGCCCACGAGCATGTTCGGGTGGCCACGGTGGATGACGACGAACGCGAAGTGGCCTTCGAGCTCGGCGTAGGTCGCGCGCACCGCCTCGGCGAGATCGCCCTGGTAGTGGCGCTCGACGAGGTGGGCGACCACTTCGGCGTCGGTCTCGGAAGAGAACGTGTGCCCCTCGGCGACGAGCGACTCGCGCAGCTCGCGGAAGTTCTCCACGATGCCGTTCAGGACGACGGCGACCTCGGCGGCGGCGCAGCCGGCGAGCGGATGGGCGTTCTCGTACGAGACCTTGCCGTGCGTCGCCCAGCGGGTGTGGCCGACCCCCGTGGTCGAGGGGGAGCCGTTCGACCCCGCCGCCTCTTTCAGCTGGTCGAGGTTGCCGACCGCCCGAACGTAATCGAGCCCGTCGGGCTCGAGCAGGCAGAGCCCAGCCGAGTCATAGCCCCTGTACTCGAGTCGTTCCAGGCCCTGGAGCAGAAGATCCTTCGCAGTCCTCGAGCCTACGTATCCGATGATCCCGCACACCCGACAACCCCCTTCCGACCGCTGCGGGGCTTCCGCCCGATGTCTTCTGCCCTACGTTTCTTGAAGCCTGTCCGTTTCGTAAATCGGGTCGAAAAAACGCGAGCCCGGCCCGCATGTTCTAGCCGAGCTCTCTCGTGACGAGAGATCGGATCCTACCACAGAGACGGCGCGATTCCTCCTCCGTCTCGGCCTCCGTGAGAATCCGCACAACCGGCTCCGTCCCCGAGGGACGCACGAGCGCGCGCGCGCGCCCGTCGAGCTCGTCGACGAGCCGGGCGACCTCGGCGTGGACGCTCGCCGGGAGGGCCTTGCTGCGAACCGGGACGTTCTCCTTCACCTGTGGGAAACGCGGCATCGCCGCCGCCAGCTCGGCGAGCGCGCGCCCCTCGTCTCGAACCGCTCGGCACAGCAGGAGACCGGCAACGAGGCCGTCACCGGTCACGTGTCCGTCGAGGTAGAGCACGTGCCCTGACTGCTCTCCGCCGAGGACTCCTCCCTCGGCGCGCAACGCCTCGAGCACGTAGCGGTCACCCACGTCCGTGGTGACGACCCGCACGCCGCGCTCGGCCATCAGCCGGTGGAAGCCCAGGTTGGTCATCTGCGTGACGGCGACCAGGTCCACCTCGAGATGGAGCGCGAGGATCGCGAGGATCTGGTCGCCGTCCACCTCGTTCCCGGCCGCGTCGACGGCGAGCATGCGATCGCCGTCCCCGTCGAAGGCGATGCCCAGATCGGCTCCGGAGTCCGGGACGGCGCCCGCGAGCAGCGACAGGTCGGTCGCGCCGCAGCCGTCGTTGATGTTCGTCCCGTCCGGCGCGTCTCCAACCACGGAGAGCTCGGCGCCGAGTCGCCGGAACGCGGCCGGGGCGGCCTCGACCATGGCGCCGTTGGCGCAGTCCAGGACGACGCGTAGGCCCGCGAGCGACGAGCCGAAGCGCTCGCAGATAAGGTCGACGTAACGTGGGGTCAGCCCGGAGGCCTCGTCGACCAGGCCCGGGGAGCCTGCGTCGACCTCGTCTTCGAGGAGCGCCTCGATCGCCTCCTCGTCGACGTCCTCGAGCTTCCAGCCGCGGTTGAAGAACTTGACGCCGTTGTACGGGACAGGGTTGTGGGAAGCGGAGACGACGGCGCCGGCGTCCTCGGCCAGGAGAGCGACGGCCGGAGTGGGGAGCACACCGCCGAGCGCGACGTCCGAGCCGCCCGAGGCAAGTCCCGTGGCAAGCGCGCGCTCGAGCGAGGGACCCGAGGCGCGCGTGTCCCGGCCGACCAGGACGCTCGCGCCGCTCCAGCGCGCAAACGCGCGCCCGAGCCTCTCCACGAGCTCGGCGGTCAGCTCCTCGCCGACGACCCCCCGAACCCCGTCGGTCCCGAACAGACGCCGGGCCATCAGTGCCTCTCCGGGTGATGCTGCCCGGTCTCTGGGTCGCAAGCACCAAGTCGGCGTTCGCACTCGTCCTCGGCCAAGGCCGGGAGCCTTGGCAAGGGCGAGGGTGGACGCCGGCGCCGTGTGATTGCGGGCCAGAGGCGGGCGGGCGTCGCCCGGTGAGGCACGATTACCTCTTGGAGAACTGCGGTGCCTTGCGGGCCTTGTGGAGGCCCGCCTTCTTGCGCTCGACGATGCGCGCGTCTCGCGTGAGGAAGCCCTCGCGCTTGAGGACGCCGCGGAGCTCCGGGTCGGCCTCGACGAGCGCGCGGGCGATCCCGTGGCGGAGCGCTCCGGCCTGCCCGCTCGGGCCGCCGCCGTGGATGCGCGCACGGATGTCGAACCGCCCCTCGACGCCTGCGACCCGAAGCGGCGCGGTCGCGGTCGAACGGTGCGCCTCGCGCGGGAAGTAGGAATCGAGCGAGCGGCCGTTGACCCAGGTCGCCCCGTCGCCCGGGCGAAGGATCACACGCGCAACGGACGTCTTGCGCTTGCCGGTTCCCTGGTACTGGGCGATCTCACTCATCTAGTCGTCCAGTGGCAGTGGCTGGGGGTTCTGGGCCTCGTGCGGATGCTCCGGGCCCGCGTACACCTTCAGCTTCGTGATCTGCCGCCGCGCGAGCCGGTTACGTGGGAGCATGCCCTTGACCGCCTTGCGAATGACCTCCGTCGGGCGCCGCTCGAGCTGCTCGCCGAGCGTCCGCGAGCGGAGGCCGCCCGGGTAGCCCGAGTGCCGGTAGTAGAGCTTCTGCTCGAGCTTGTTCCCGGTCACGGCGATCTTCTCCGCGTTGACGACGACGACGAAGTCGCCGGTGTCGACGTGCGGTGTGAACTGCGGCTTGCGCTTGCCCCGCAGCGTGTCGGCGATGCGCGTCGCCAGACGCCCGAGGGTCTGGCCCTCGGCGTCGACGAGATACCAGCGCTGCTCGATCTCCTTCGGTTTGGCGGAGTAGGTCTTCATCACACAGAAAATCGGCGGACAAGGCCGTCCGCCGAGCGCGGATTCTAGCAGCCGTCCTCTCTATTCGGCAGGGGTGGGACTGGGCTCGACCCGCCGGCCGAAGCCGCGACGGGCGATCCAGAGGCCGGGAGCGACCACGAGCGCCGTCGCACCGATCGCGAGGGCGGCGACGCCGATCGCCGTCAGCGCGTAGCCGCCGAGGAGGGCGAGGGCCGCGCCCGTTATCCCGGAGAGCAGGTCGTTGAAGCCGAGCAGCTTACCCCGCTCCCACGGAAGCGAAGAGTCCGCGAGCTGGGCCGTCGCCGCCACGAAGGACAGGTTCCAGCCGAGGCCGAGGCCGAAGAGGGCGAGGGCCGTCGCCGGCACGCTCTCGATCCACAGGAGGCTGATCGTGGAGGCGGCCATGAGCGCAAGCCCGCCGACGAGCGCCGGCGGACGGCCGATCCTGTCGATCAGGTCGCCGACGACGAGCACGAGCGCATACATCCCGAGCACGTGCGCGCCGATGATCGGAAAGACCGCCTCGCCCGAATGGTGATGGTGGTCGACGACGACGGCTCCCGTGAGCGTCATGACGCCGACCATGACCCCGAAGCTCGCCTGAGCGGCGAGGATCGACGGGATCACGCCTCTCCGCCCAAGGATCTCCGTGAGCGGGGCGGGCGGGCGGGGCTCGGCGGCGGGCGTGCCCACGGCGAGGGCCTCCGCGATCCGCTTCGGGTCGGGACGCACGAGCAGGACGAGCGCGAGCCCGACCAGCATGAAGCCCGACCCTGCCAGCCAGAGGAGTGCGAGCGAGTCCCCGTCCAGGTCGCGCCCGGAAAGGAGCGGACTGAAGACCGCGGGGCCGAGGATCGCCCCGAAGACCGCGCCGACGAGGACGAGCGCGATGCCGCGGGCCCGGCGCTCGGGCGGGTACATGTCGCCAGCCGCGGTCCTGGCGAGCAGGGAGGTCCCACCGGCGGTGCCGACGCAGACCAGGCCGAGGAAGACCGGGAATGCCAGCTCGAGGGCGCTGCCGAGCGCCGCCAGCCCACCGCCGAGGGCGCCGATCACGAACCCCGTAGCGATCACGGGCACCCGGCCGAACCGGTCCATCGCGCGCCCGGCGGGGAGCGCCGCCAGCGCTCCCGAGGCGAGGACGATCGCGGGCCCGAGGCCGAGGAGGCCTCTCACCCCGATGACGAGGACGAACGTCAGCGAAGCGACGGCGGCGGAGAGCTGCAGCATTCCCGAGTTGGCCGCCAGCGAGGCCGAGAGGAGCGCAGTGTTCCGCTTGATCGGAAGGTGCTGGGGGGCCGCCACGAGGCCTAAGCGTACTGACGCCCGTAACGCGGCCGTAACGTGACTGGTGCTCCTTCCAGTGATGCTGCCTCGCTGGGAGGGGCACTAGCCTTCCGCCGCGTGCGCCGGATCACCCTCCCCCTCTACGTCGGCGGCTTCCTCGGCCCGTTCGGGGGAGCGATGCTCGTGGCGCTCATCCCCAACGTCGCCGACGGGCTCGACGCGTCCGTGGGGAAGGTCGCCGCCGCGATCACGGCGTACATGGTGCCGTTCGCACTGCTCCAGCTCGTTTCCGGGACGCTCGCCGAGCGCCTGGGACCGCGGCGCGTCGTGCGAGGTGGCTATGTCGCCTTCGGCCTGGCCGCGCTCGCCTGCGCTCTCGCGCCGGACATCTGGAGCTTCCTCGCTGCGCGCGCTGCTATGGGAAGTGCGAACGCCTTTCTCTCCCCCATCCCTGGCGGCGCTCTCCGAGGTGGTGGCGCCGGACGTGCTCGGTCGGACGGTCGGCACGTTCGCGGCGGCGCAGACCGCCGGCCTCATGCTCGCCCCGATCCTCGGGGGGCTGCTCGGCGAGCTCTCCTGGCGCTTGGCGTTCGTGCTGGTCGCAGCCGTCTCGCTCGTCCTCGCGGTTCCCAGCCAGACCTTGGGAGCCGCGGAGCGACAGGCCGGCGCGAACGGCCGTGCCTCGCTCCGCTTGCTCCTGAACCGCTGGATCGCTCTGCTGGCCACGCAGGCGGTGCTCGGCTACCTCGGTTTCACGGCGATCGGCTTCGTGCTCGTCCTCGTCGGAGCCGAGGAGTTCGGGCTCGGCTCGAGCGCCCGGGGACTGCTCATCGCCGGCTACGGGATCGGCGGGATCCTGCTCGGGCGCTACGCGGGCACGGTCGTCGACCGCGCCGGCCGCCCGGCGACGGCGCTCGTGGGCGCGATCGCATGCACCGCTGGGGTGCTCGCCCTCGTCGTCGTTCCGAGCCCCTTGAGCCTCGGGCTCGTCTTCTTCGGCGTGGGCTGTGCATCGGCATTCGTCTGGGCCGGGCTGAACGCGATCGCGGTCGAGTCCTTTCCCGAGAACCGCGCGGGCGCGACCTCTGCCTACAGCGCGTTCAAGTTCGCCGGGGTGGCGATCGCTCCGCTCGTCTACGTTCCTCTCTTCGAGATGAACACCCGCCTGCCGTTCTTGCTCGCCGCCGGCTTCTCGGCTCTCCTCGCCTTCTCGGTCGTCCCCTGGTTCGGGCGCTACCGATGAGGCGGCGGGTCGTCGTTCACGGCCTCGTCCAGGGGGTCTTCTTCCGGGACACGACCCGCCGGCTCGCGCTCGAGCACGGCGTCAGCGGCTGGGTGCGAAACACGTGGCAAGGGACGGTCGAGGCCGTCTTCGAGGGACCGCCGGAGGCCGTCGAGCGCCTCGTCGCGTTCGTCCACCGAGGGCCGAGCGGCGCGCTCGTCGAGCGCGTCGACGTGTTCGAGGAGGACGAGGAAGGGCTGACAGGCTTCTCGGTTCGCTGAGATCGCTCGGAACCTCGCCGCCCGCTGAGGCGTAGTAGCCGCGAGAGGAGGAATTCGCATGAGACGAATCCTGATCGCCGCGGTTCTGGTGGGCGCGCTCATCCAAGCGGGCGCTGCAAGCGCGGGATGCATGGCCACAGTGGGCCTGGCACCGCCGCCTGCCGGGATCGCGCCGGGCACCTCCTGGACGGCGGAGCTGACGGTGCTCCAGCACGGCGTGCAGGCCCTGCCCAACGCGAAGACCGCCCGCCCCACGGTCACGATCGTGAACACGGAGACCGGCGCGCAGAGGACGTTCGCAGCGCGTGCCACCAAGAACCCTGAGGTCTTCGTGGCCGATGTCGTCTTCCCGACCGCAGGGAGCTGGCGTTACGAGGTCTACGACGACTTCTCGCCGTCCGAGTGCGCCCAAACGCACACGTTCTCGGCCGTCACGATCGGCGGGCCCGCCGGCGGCGGCACGCCCTCCGGCCCGAAGCCGGCGGCGCCCGTCCCGAGCGCTGCCTCCGGCGACGACGCGACCTTCCCGGTCTGGCCGGTGGCCGGCGGCGCGCTCCTCCTACTGGCCCTGTCGGGCGGGCTGCTCTGGTGGAGCATCAAGGCTAGTGCCACTTCGAGTAATGCTGCCTAGCTTCTGCGTCGCGAGCACCAAGCGAGAGCCCGCACTCGTCCGCAGCCAAGGCTGGACGCCTTGGCAAGGGCGAGGGTGGGCTCTCGCGCCGCGTGATCGCGGGCAGAAGCAGGCGTGCATTGCTCGGAGGGGCACTAGGCCGGAATCCGTCGCATGAGGCTTGCTCCGGCGAGCGGCAGGGTGGCGGCGAGCGCGAAGGCGACGCCCCAGGAGGTGGACTCGACGAGCAGGGCGAAGAGGGGCGGCGCGAGGCCCGAAGCGACGGCAAGAGCCGTCTGCTGAAAGCCGAGCGCCGCCCCCGCGCGGCTGCGGCCGGCGAGCTCGGCGGCGGCCGTGAAGGAGAGACCGTTCCACGACTGCGCGAGCGCCCCCGCTACGAGGAACGCCGGGACGAAGAGGCCGAGCGGCGCCGAGGTCAGGGCCGCGCTGAGGGCGAGCGCGAGCGAGATCCCGCACGCCAGCTTGAACAACGGCGCGATGCGCGTCCCGACCCGGTCCGACCAGCGGCCGGCGACGATCCGAAGCGCCGCTCCGGCCAGCTGCATCGCCGCGAACACGCCGCCCGCGGCCGCCGTCGAGAGCCCGCGCACGCCGTGCAGGAAGAGCACGGTGAACGCCATGATGGTGATCTGAGCGAGGACGATGAGCCCGCTCCCGACGGCCAGCCGCCACATGCGGGCGTCCCTGAGCGGGTCGATCACGTCGCCGAGCGGCGGATTGTCCTCGGGGGGCGCCTCCCGCAGGCCGACCGCACCGGCGGTTGCGGTGGCCAGGCACGCGGCGGCGAGCACGAGCAGCCCGGCCTCCGGCCCGCCGGCCTCGGCGATTGGAGGGAGCGCGACTGCCGCCGCCGCACCGCCCAGCGGCAGGGCCGTCTGCCGGATCCCGAGCGCGAGTCCGCGCTGCGACGGCCCGAACCAGCTCATGACCGCGCGCCCGCTCGCCGCGTTCACGCTCGCCCCGGCCCCGCCGGCGACGACGAGAAGGAGCACGAGCAGGAGATAGCCGGAGGCGAAGGCGGCGAACGCGAGCGCGACGCTCGCTCCGGCCAGGCCCGTCGCGAGGACGCTCCGCTCGCCGGCCCGGTCGGCGAGGAGCCCCCAGGGCAGGAGCGTGACCACCGAGCCGACGCTGAACGCGGCTAGCACGACCCCGGTCTGCGTCAGCGAGAGGCCGTACTCGTCGCGAAACTGGGGCGCCAGGACGGGAATCCCGAGGAAGACGGCCGAGTAGCTTGCCTGGGCGACCGTGCCGAGCGCGAGGATCGTCCAGCGGTAGCGACTCACCCGGCGAGGCTATTGACCCATACTCGGAGAGAAATCGCAACGCTCTCGACACATCGCGTCACACACGCGCACGGTTTTCCTCGCTAGGCTCGAAAGCGGGTGGTGGTCCGGGGTGGCCCCACGGGAGAGGGCCGAGCCGAGGAATCTCGGGACTTGCGCCCCCTGCTAGCCGCAGCAGCCTTCCTTGTAGCGGCAGGCAAGGCAGTGCCAGCTCGCCTTCGTCCAGGTCATCGCCCCGCCACAGCGCGGGCAGGTCGCCTCCGCCTCCGCCTCGTCGGAGGGGAGCCGGCACGCGGCCGACCGCGGGTCGGCCTTGGCAGGCACCCTCACTCCCACTCGATCGTCGCCGGCGGCTTCGAAGAGAGGTCGAGAGCGACCCTGTTCACCGCGGGGATCTCGTTGATGATCCGGCTCGAGATCGTCTCCAGCAGGTCGTAGGGAAGGCGTGCCCAGTCGGCGGTCATCGCGTCCTCGGAGGTGACCGCGCGGATCACGATCGGATAGGCGTACGTGCGCTCGTCTCCCTGGACGCCGACCGACCGGATCGCGGGCAGCACCGCGAAACACTGCCAAAGCTCCCGGTAGAGGCCCGCCCGGCGCACTTCCTCGAGCAGGATCGCGTCGGCCTCGCGCAGCGTCGCCAGGCGCTCCTCGCTCACCTCGCCGATGATCCGGATCGCGAGTCCCGGGCCCGGGAACGGGTGGCGCCAGACCATCTCTTCGGGCAGGCCGAGCTCTTCGCCGACGCGCCGGACCTCGTCCTTGAAGAGCATCCGCAGCGGCTCGACCAGCTCGAGGTCCATCACCTCGGGAAGCCCGCCGACGTTGTGATGGGACTTGATCGTGGCTGCGACGCCGTCGCCCGAGCCGCCGGACTCGATCACGTCCGAGTACAGGGTTCCCTGGACGAGGAAGCGGACGTCGCCGAGCTCGCGCGCCTCCTCCTCGAAGACGCGGATGAATTCCTCGCCGATCGCCTTGCGTTTCTCCTCCGGGTCGACGACGCCGGCGAGCCGCGCGAGGAAACGGTCGCGCGCGCCGACGTGAACGAGCGGGACGTGGAAGTTGCGCCCGAACGTTTCCACGACCTGGGCGGCCTCGTTCTTGCGAAGGAGGCCGTGGTCGACGAAGACGCAGGTCAGCTGCTCACCGACGGCCTTGTGCACGAGAAGCGCGGCTACCGCCGAGTCCACGCCGCCGGAGAGCCCGCAGAGCACACGCTCGTGCCCGACCTGCGCGCGGATGCGGGCCGTCTCCTCCTCGATGACCGCGGCCGCGGTCCACGACGGGGGCGCGTCGGCGACGCGGTACAGGAAGTTCTTCAGGATCGCGATGCCGTGCTCCGTGTGGAGCACCTCCGGATGGAACTGGATGCCGTAGATCCCACGTCCGGGATCCTCGAAGCCGGCGATCGGCGTCGAGGGCGACGAGGCGGTGACATTTGCGCCCTCGGGGGGCGCCGTCACCGAGTCCCGGTGGCTCATCCACCCCACCTGCTCCTCAGGAAGCCCCTCGAACAGGGCGCTGCACGCCTCGACCTGCACCTCCGCGCGGCCGAACTCGGAACCGTCCGTGCGCTCGACCCGCCCGCCGAGATCCCTCGCCATCAGCTGCATCCCGTAGCAGATCCCGAGCACCGGAACTCCGAGCTGGAAGACGCCCGGATCGGCCTGCGGCGCGCCGTCCGCGTACACAGAGGCCGGGCCGCCGGAGAGAACGAGCGCCAGCGGCCGGCGTGCCGCGATCTCCGCAGGAGAGGTCGTGTGGTGGACGAGCTCCGAGTAGACGCGACACTCGCGCACGCGGCGCGCGATCAGCTGGGAATACTGGCCGCCGAAGTCGACGACGAGGACGGGACGCTCTTCGGATGTCGGCTCCGGAACGGGGAGCGGGACGACCTCTCCCATCAGCGGCCCGGGCCGTAGTTGGGAGCCTCCTTGACGATGGAGACGTCGTGCGGATGGCTCTCGCGCTGGCCGGCGGAGGTCACGCGCACGAAGCGAGCGGCCTTCAATTCCTCGATCGTGGCCGCGCCGCAGTAGCCCATCGCCTGGCGAAGGCCGCCGACGAGCTGGTGGAGGACGTTCTTGAGCGGGCCCTTGTAAGCGACACGACCCTCGATTCCCTCGGGAACGAGCTTCCCGACCTCCTCGACGTCCTCCTGGAAGTAGCGGTCGCTCGAGTGCCGCGCGCGCATGGCGCCCACCGAGCCCATGCCGCGGTACTCCTTGAACTGCTCGCCCTGGTGGAAGACGACCTCGCCGGGGCTCTCGTCCGTCCCGGCGAGGAGGCCGCCGAGCATGACCGTGTCGGCGCCGGCGGCAATCGCCTTGGCGATGTCCCCGGAGAACTGGATGCCGCCGTCGGCGATCACCGGGACTCCGTGGGGGGCGGCGGCCTGCGCACAGTCGTAGACAGCGGTGATCTGTGGGACCCCGATGCCGGCCACCACCCGCGTCGTACAGATTGCCCCGGGGCCGAGCCCCGTCTTCACGGCATCCGCGCCCGCGTCGATCAGCGCCTCCGTTGCCTCCGGGGTGGCGACGTTACCGGCGACGATCGGGACGTCGTGGCGGCTGCGGAGCTCGCGCACGGTCTCGATCACGCCGAGTGAATGCCCATGCGAGGTGTCGACGACCAGCACGTCGACGTCCTCGTCGACGAGCGCGGCGGCGCGCTCCAGCCCTTCCGGCCCGGTTCCGACCGCGGCGGCGACCCGCAGCCGCCCCTGCTCGTCCTTCGTCGCGACCGGGTACTTGATCCGCTTCGAGATGTCCTTGACGGTGATGAGGCCCTTGAGGCGCCCGTCGGGGTCGACGACCGGGAGCTTCTCGATCTTGTGCGCGTGGAGGACGGCGCGCGCCTCGTCTAGGGTGGTGCCGACCGGGACGGTCACGAGGCCGGACGCGGTCATGAGCTCGGACACCGGCCGGCCGGTGTCGTCCTCGAAGCGAAGGTCGCGGTTCGTGAGGATGCCGACCAGGCGGCCGTCGTCGTCGGTGATGGGCACGCCGGAGATGCGGTAGGTCTCCATGATCTCGAGCGCAGCCGCAACGGGCGCGTCCGGCGGCAGGGTCACCGGCTCGACGATCATCCCCGCCTCGGAGCGCTTCACCTTGTCGACCTCGGCCGCCTGCTCCTCGACGGAAAGGTTACGGTGGACGACGCCCATGCCGCCCTCGCGGGCAAGCCCGATCGCGGTGCGAGCCTCGGTGACCGTGTCCATCGCCGCCGAGACGATCGGGATCTCGAGCTCGATCGTGCGGGTCAGGCGCGTTCGCGTGGAGACCTCGCCCGGGAGGACGCCCGACTCGGACGGGACGAGCAGGACGTCGTCGAAGGTGAGCCCTTCCTTGGCGAACTTGCGCTCCAGGGCGAGGAGGCGCTCGATCTCGTCCTGACGCAGCTCGACGCTCACCTTGGAGCGATCGTACCAGCGCCTCCCGCTGGGCCCTGGAGTCCAGGGCTCGCAGGAAAGCGTGCCAGGCGCCTGAAGCCCGAGGGGCGCGACCCGGCACGACCCCGCCCGAAGCGCGGGACGGTCTAAGAACCCCTTTCAGAAGGACGAGTTCCGCAGGAACTCGTCCTTGCATCGCACTTACCCAGGACGCCCCGACGACAGCGCGTCATTCCGAAATGGGTTCTACGAGGGCTCGTGCGGGACGCGCTCGATGTGCTCGAGCTGGACGAGCGAGGCAAGGCGGCCCGCCTCGCGCGGGTCGAAGCGCCCGGCGCCCGCCTCGAGCACCGAGGCCGCCCCGGCGGCGACGGCAGAGCGCACGGCCTCGTCGAACGGCTTTCCGGAAACCCGGCCTGCGAGGAAGCCGGCGAGGAGCGTGTCGCCCGCGCCGACCTCGGAGACACTCTCGACCAAGGGCGCCTCCGCGCGCACGCGGAGCTCCGTGCGGTCTTCCCGAAGGAGCGCGTAGCAGCCGGCCTCCATGGTGATGAGGACGTTGCGCGCGCCGAGAGCGGCGATCTCGTCGAGGCCCACCGCGAGATCCTCGTGGTCGACGAACTCGTGGCCGACGAGCGCCTCCGCCTCACGCTGATTCGGCGAGACGAGGTACGGCTCGGCCTCGACGGCGAGGCGAAGCGGCTCACCCTCCGAATCGACCACCGCGAGCAGCTGGCCGCGGTTCAGCTCGCGGACGAGCTCGCCGTAGAAGCCTTCGTCGACCGCCCGGGGCAGTGAGCCGGCCAGCACCACGAACTCGGCCCGCTGGGCGAGGTAGGCGAGCTTCTCGCGCAGGATCTCGAGCTCCTCCTCCTTGACCTCCGGGCCCCACTCGTTGATCTCGGTGTACGCATTCGAGGTCGGGTCGAGGACCGCGATGGACGTGCGCGACTCCGCCCCGATCCTGACGAAGTCATTGAGGATCCCCTCGCGCGTCAGCTCCTCGACCAGCAGCGTGCCCGTGCGGCCGCCCGCGAGGCCGGTGCAGACGACCGGAGCGCCCAGGCGCTTGAGCGCCCGCGCGACGTTGATCCCCTTGCCGCCGGCGCTCGGGAACCCCACGCTGGCGCGGTGTCGCTGGCCCGGCTGGAAGTTCGGAACGACGAGCGTCCGGTCAATCGCTGCGTTGAGCGTGACGGTGACGATCATCCGACCACTCGATCTTAACGAGGGACCTAGATCCCCGGGATGACCGCCGTGAGGATGTCGCCGGCCTCGTCCCACGCCCGGTCGGCGTACCAACCGACGCGCTCCTGGAGGCTCGGCTCCGGAACGTCCCGCGCGGCGACCAGGTCGACGCGCGCCACCTCGCCGTCGCCGTCGCTGACGACGATCTCCCCGAGCTTCTGGCCCTTCTGGACAGGGAGATCGACCATCGTCGGGGCGACGACTTGCTCGACGAACCGGGTGCCGTCCCCGAGCCGGACGATCCGGGAGGCCCCGGTCGCCGCGACGAGCCCGAGCCGTTCGTCTTCCGCGAAGGGGACCGACGCTGTCGCGTACCGCCGACCCTCGCGGACGAGCGGGAACCGCGCGTACTGGTCGAACCCCCAGTCGAGCAGCTTCGTCAGGTCGGCGTTTCGCCGCTCCCGCGACGGGCTTCCGAGGATGACTGCGTACACGGTCGTCGGCTTCCGCCGGGCGGCTGCGACCTCCGACCAGCCGGCCCGGTCTGTGTGCCCCGTCTTTACTCCGATCAGGCCGGGAAAGGTCCAGAGCAGGTCGTTCCAGCTCCTGAGCTCTCGGCCGGGCGGGATCTCGGCCGTCTTCTTGCGGACGAGCTCGCGAATGAGCGGCTCCTCCATGGCGGCCTGCGCGAGCTCGAACGTGTCCCGTGCGGTCGAGACGTGACCGGTCGCGTCGAGCCCGTCCGGGCGCACGTAGTTGGTGCCGTCGAGGCCGAGCTCGGCGGCCTTCGCGTTCATCATCCGGACGAAGCGAGGAATGCTTCCGCCTCCGACCTCGGCCGCGAGCGCGTAGGCGGAGTCGTTCGCGCTCTGAATCAGGGCAGCGGCGAGCAGGTCGCGCACCCGCAGCCGCTCTCCCGGGCGCAGGAAGATCGTGGAGCCGCCCTGCCCTACTGCCTGCCGCGCGACCGTGACCGTCTGGCCGGGGCGGGCGTGCTCGAGCGTCACGAGCGCCGTCATCAGCTTCGTGATGCTGGCCATCGGCATGCTCCGGTCGGCGCCGCGCTGGTAGAGGACGTCGCCGGTCCGGCCGTCGGCCACCAGGACTGCCCGCGCCTCGACCCGTGGCGGGGAGGACGCGGCCGCTGCGCCGGCGAGGAGCGCGGCGAGGAGGGCTGCGAGGAGCGTCAGGAGGACGTGCTTGCGCACGTTCCTCAGGCTATCCTCGGTTGCATGCCCGAGGAGCAGGAAGGCACCAAGCCGGCGCGCATCCGTGGCGTCGAGCGATCGCTCCAGGTGGAGGTCCGAGGGCTCGGCGGGTTCGAGCTCCGCCCCACGCGCGTCTTCGTCTGGGGCGGTGACGAACGCCACTCGACCGAGCGCATCCTGCCGCTCGGAAGCGCTCCGCGCAGCCTCACGATCCCGCGGCGCCTGCGTCAGCGGCGTGCCGGGGTTGTCGAGCTCAAGACGCTGGGGAACCCGGTGCTGACGGTCGCGCTCGCCGGCGTCCAGGTGGCGCGCTCGCTGCGCCGCCGCAACCCTCAGCGGTAGGCCCTAGGTCGCTTCCTGCTGCTGCCCGGGCGGGCGGATGCGGACGCGGTCGCCCGGGTTGAGGGCGAGCGGGTCGATCTGGGGGTTCAGCTCGAGCAGCTCGGCGAGCGAGACGTCGCACTTGGCCGCGATCGACTCGAGCGTGTCGCCGCGCTTGACCGTGTAGCGGGCCTTCCGGCAGCCGCGCGGGAGATTTGCGGTCCCGTCCGGGTTCGTCGTCGTCGGCTCCGTGTTCACTTGCTCGGTCTTGCTGCCGTCGCTCCGGGCCTCGCCGGCATCGGAGTCGAGGGCGCGCTGCACGAGGATCACGAGCACCGTCGCCGCGACGAAGAAGGCGAGCGGCGCCGCGAACCGCGCGATCCAGACCCTGACCTGGTCGGCGCTCACCAGCCCGACACCGCCCAGACCTCTCGACGGAGGCGAGCAGCCTCGGCTGCCGCCGCCTTTCGCCAGTCCGCCCCGTCCACCCGAAACGCGTAGATGACGGCCCTGGAGACGGGAACGAGCGCGCTCGCGGGCCCGCTCGTGAAGGCGCGCGCGACATCCGCGGGGGTCCCTCCCTGGGCGCCGATGCCGGGCAGGAGCAGAATCGCGCGCGGCATCAGCCTCCTCGCCTCCCCGACGGCGCGTGGGTACGTTGCACCGACCACGGCCCCGACGCTCGAGAGCCCGCGCTCGCCCACGAGGTCCTCCCCCCAGACGTCCACGAGCTCCGCGACGTGCTGCCAGACGCGCCGACCATCCGAGAGCGCGGCGTCCTGGATGTCGGCGCTGCCGGCGTTCGACGTCTTGACGAGGCAGAAGATGCCGGTGCCGTTCCGCCGGCAGGCGGCCACGAACGGCTCGATCGAGTCGCTGCCGAGGTAGGGGTTCACCGTGAGCGCGTCGACGGGCGGGGGCCTGTCCTCACGCTCCTCGAGGTACGCGTCGGCGTACGCGCGCGCCGTCGAGCCGATATCGGCGCGCTTCGCGTCCGCGAGCACGAGCAGGCCGGCGGCCCGTGCGTACTCGCAGACGTCCTCGAAGGCACGGATGCCGTCGGCGCCGAGCGTCTCGAAATACGCGAGTTGCGGTTTCACTCCCACGACATACGGTGCGACAGCGTCGATCAATCCCCTGCAAAAGCGTCCGACGGCGTCCGCAGCGGAGGCGCGGCCGCGGTGGACGTCTCCACGCAGCTCCACCGGCAAGAGCTCGGGCCGCGGGTCGAGCCCGACGAGGAGCTGGCTCGTCTTTGCATCGACGGCCGCGGCGACCCGGTCGCCGAACGTCAGCGCGGCGACGGCGGAGCGCGCCTCAGCCTCCAGCTCAGCCATGTCGTACGGAGCTTAGGCTACCGCGACAGACGGATCATGTATCGCTGCGAGGATCGCGCGCTCGTCGAGCGGGAGTACCGCCAGCTCGGGCGGCGGGCGACGCACGAACGTGCCGACGAGCAGGAGCTCCTCGGCGTCCTCCGGGGCGTTCGACCGCTCGGCGGCGCGCGCGGCGGCGAGGCCGGCGCGAATCTCGAGCACGGCGCCGGCACCGGATGGAAGCATCCGCGCGTCGGCGACGCGGCCGCCGGCGACGAAGACGGCCCTGGCGAATCCGTCCGCGGCGGCGGGAGTCAGGAGGCAGGCTTCGAGCCTCCTCAGACGCTCGAGCGCCCGCAGCTCGCGGATCACCTGCTCGAGGGCCTCGATGCGGTCGCGCAGGCGGGCCGCGTCCTCGTAACGGAGGCAGCCCGAGAGGTCGCGGAGACGGCCGCGGAGTCGCGGCAGCGGGGCGCCGGAGAGGAGCCCCGCGAGCTCGGCGTCGGTGGCGTCGCCGAGCGCCCGTGCCGCACGCTCCGCCCGGCGCCGGCTCCCGATCGGGCCGAGCGGGCCAGGCTGCGACGAGACGACCATCTGCCCACCTCGTCGGCGGAGATAGAAGCCGCGGCCGCCGCGCTTTCCCCGCGCGTTCGCAGGCGGACGAAGCTCCCGGATTAGCCGGAGCTCCTCGAGCGCGGCCTCGAGCTCGGAGCCGAGCACATGCCACTCGACCCGCTCGACTGCGGCCAGGGCCGCCTCGACCGCAGGCCGCAGGCGCTCGGAGCGGAAGTAGGAGCGAAGCCGGGCACGCAGGTCGCGGGCGCGCCCAACGTAGAGCGCCTGCCCGTGCCCGTCGCGGAAGACGTAGACGCCGGGGCTCGTCGGCGCGCCGAAGACAAGCGATCGCTTCTCGTAGACGCGGCGGCGGCGCGGCGCGGCGAGCTCGACGAGGTCGGACACGGTGCGCGCGCCCCGCTCCTGCGCCAATCCGACGAGCGCCACGAGGATCTCCGCCGTCGCCCGGGCGTCCGGGAGCGCGCGGTGGCACGGGTGCACCGAGGTGCCGAAGAAGTGGGCGAGCGAGGCGAGGCCGACGCGGGCGATCCGCCCGGCGAGCAGCCGGCGCGCGAGGCTCACGGTGTCGACGACCGGGGCCGCGAGCCGGCGGCCGGTGAGCAGCTCGACCTCACGGTCGAGAAAGGCGAGGTCGAAGCGGGCGTTGTGAGCGACGATGACCGACCGCTCCCCCGCGAAGGCAAGGAACGACCGGACGGCGGCCGCGGGCCGCGGCGCCCCGCGCAGGTCGCGGTCCTCGAGGCCGGTGATCCCGGCGATCACCGGAGGGAGCGGGACACCCGGGTCGACGAGCGTCTGGAACGTCCCGGCCGGCAAGAGCGCCTCGACGCGAACCGCGCCGATCTCGCAGATGGCCGACCGGCCGGGCCGAAGCCCGGTCGTCTCGAGGTCGACGACGACGAAGCGCGCCGACTCGAGCGGCAGATCGTGCCCGGGGGGAGCGACCAGCCCGACGCCGGGCCCGCGCCAGGCGAGCCGCGAATCACCTTCGACGACGTCCTCGAGCAGGCTTCGCGCGAGCCCGGCGGGAGCGTGGGCGAGCGCGAAGAGCGAGCGGGCGGCTTCCTCGACGGGAACGGGCCCGCGTCGCTCCTCAACGAGCTCGACGAGCCGGTCGGCGGCGTCGAAAGCGAGCTGCACGCCCCAACACGATAGACGAACATGTGTTCGCCCACAAGGGTCGGCCTACCAGGTGCAGAAATGAGCCGGAGGCCGCCCGGCGGCCTCCGGAAAAGCATCCGCTTGGGGAGAGAGGGCTAGTACGCCGAGCGGAGTGCCTTCTTGAGCTGGCTGCCGGCGGAGAACTTGGGCACGGTTGCCGCCGGGATCTGCACGCGCTCGCCGGTGCGCGGGTTGACTCCCTGGCGCGCCGCGCGCTGCTGGGGGGAGAACTTGCCGAAGCCGGTGAACGACACCGAGTCGCCGCCCTTGAGCGTCTCGGTGATCGAGTCGAGGAACGCGTCGACCGCCGCCGCCGCATCCCGCTTGGTGAGCCCACTCTTGGAGGCCACCCTGTCGATGAACTCGGCCTTCGTCACTGCCCTCTCCTTCCGTCCTCTTACGCTGACTAATGAACCCGCGACACCCTAACAGAGTCCCCCGATAGCGAGCAACCATGCGGGTTTGCGGGGTTTTTCTACGCCTCGAGGATGTCTCGGGCGCGGAAGAGTGGGTGCAATCTGACCGCTTTGCGCGCCAGCGCGTCCGCCCCGCCCTCCTCGCGGTCGACCACGCAGACCGCCGCCCGGCACTCGAGCCCGGCCGCCCGGAGCGCGTCGATTGCCTCCGCAGCGGCGCCGCCCGAGGTGACAACGTCCTCGACGAGACAGACCTCCTCGCCTGCGGCGAACGCTCCTTCGAGCCGGTTCTCGGTCCCGTAGCCCTTGGCCTCCTTGCGGACGAGCAGGAAGGGGAGCCCGGACGCGAGCGAGGCGGCGGCCGCCAGCGCGATCGCCCCGAGCTCGGGACCGGCGATGCGGGTCGCCGCCGGCGCCACCAGGCCCACCCGGGCGGCGAGCCGCTCGCCGAGCGCCGCGAGGATGTCGGGCCGCGTCTCGAACCGGTACTTGTCGAGGTAGTATCGCGAGCGCCTGCCGGAACGGAGGACGAAGTCGCCCTCGAGATACGCGTGCTCGCGGATGGCCCGCGCGAGCTCCGCGTCGGTCATCCTCGCGTCAGCTGCGCGCCTGCGCGAGAATCCGGCGCGCTATCGGGAAGAGCCGAGCGGCCTCGTCGCTTCCCTCGGCAAAGCTCACCATCGAGCCGTCCGCGAAGTAGACGTCCGCGTGATCCTTGCCCGCGCCCGACCGCCGCCGCCAGATGGCGAGGGCGCCGAGGAGCGACCCGAGCGCGACGAGGCCCGCGGCGAGCCTACGCTTCATCCGCCGCCTCCGGCTCAGCTGCCTTCTTTCGCCGGCTGCGCGTGCTCGTCGCGGCCTTCTTCGCGGGCGCCTCCTCGGCGCTGAGGCGCAGGCACGTCTTCAGGTCGTAGAAGACGAGGCCGGCGGTCGGATCCCGCCCGGTGACGGCGGCCACGAGCCGTTCGCCGTCGGTGACGACGAAGACGCAGCCCTCGTGGAAGGCGACCTCGACCTGCGTCGGCTCGCCGGCCGGGCCGGCCGCGCCCTGGAGAAGCCCGCGCGCCTCGGTGGCGATCGCCTGCGCCCGCGCCTCGTCGCCGAGCGTCGAGGCGAGGACGGCTCCGCTTCCGTCTGCGAGGACTGCCGACTCGATCTGCGACGAGACCTCGACGAGGTCGGCGAGAGCTTGCGCGGCATTCACAGCCGGCAAACCTAACACACGACCGTAGACTCCCTCGACGTGCACCCGATCGTCAGCAAGTACCTCGCCGACCGGGGCACCCATCTGGCGGCGATGATCGCGTACTTCGCGATCCTCGCGTTCGTCCCGCTCCTCTTCCTCGCGCTCTCCCTCCTCGCGTTCCTCGGCGAGCAGGACGAGTCGAGCTACCTGATCGAGGAGCTGCGGCGGGCCTTCCCGGAGAACTCCGTCGAGAACATCCTCGACGCCGTCGCCGAGATCCAGGAGCAGGCCACGGAGCTCTCCGTCATCGGCGGCATCGGCCTGCTCTGGGCGGCGCTCGGATTCTTCAGCGTGCTCGAGTCGGCCTTCAACATCGTCTACGGCCTTCCCAACCGGCCGTTCATCCGCCAGAAGACGCTCGTCCTCATCCTGACCGCCGCGTCCCTCGTCGTCCTCTTCGTCGCGCTGGTGATCTCCTCGGTGGGGGTCGAGCTCGCAAACCGAGCCGGCGTCGCCGAGGGCGCCCTGTCCTACGTCTACGCACTCCTCATCTCGACGCTCCTGCTCGTCGGCTTCACCTGGAGCCTCTATCGACTGCTCACGAACACGCCGCTCACGTGGCGGGAGACGCTGCCCGGCGCGCTCGCCGCCTCGGTGCTCCTGCAGGCGAGCTTTCAGGTGTTGCCGAGCTTCGTCCGCCTCTCCAACGAGCTCGTCGCGCTCCAGGCCTACGGCGGGCTCGTGCTCCTGCTCGTCTGGCTGTACGTGATGGCGAACATCCTCGTGCTCGGAGCCGAGGTGAACTGGTGGCTCAGCCGCGGGCGCGACGGAGCGGCCGCGCTGCCCTGGCTGTAGAGCGCCCGGTCAGGCGTCGGCGTCTTCGGTCTCGCCGACGCGCTGCTCGAGGCACTCGAGCACCTTCGCCTCGATGTCGGGATGGTGGTCGATGAGGCCGCGGAAGGCCTGGCGCGTGAGGACGAAGAACCGGACGGGCCCCGCCGCGGTCACGGTCGCGGTGCGCCGGGGCGACTCCCAGATGAGGGCGATCTCGCCGAAGAAGTCTCCGCTGGAGAGCCTGTTGATCTCCCGGCCGTCCTTCGAGACCGAGACCTCTCCGTCCACGAGCACGAAGAACTCGTGGCCGATCTCACCCTCCCGCGCGAGCACCTTGCCGTCGGAGACCTCGAGATCCTCGGTGACTTTCGCAAGCTCCACGAGCTCGTGCCGCGAGAGGTTCTGGAAAAGCGGCGCGCGACCAAGCGCGGTCGCCTTGTCGTCGTGCGAGAAGAGCTGCATGTGCGGAATCTACAGCCCCGAGGCGCCCGTGCCTACCGCCTTCAGGAGGTTCCTCGCCGCCGCGGCTCGATGGCTGTGCCTCGCCTTCCACTCGTTTCCGAGCTCGGCGACGGTTCGCCGCTCGCCCTCCGGGATGAAGACGGGGTCGTAGCCGAAGCCCTCTTCGCCCCGCGATTCCGTCGCGATCGTCCCGGCGAGGGTCCCCGTGCCTCGTATCTCCTCGCTCTCCGGAGAGAGGGCGACGAGCTCCGACACGTAGCGCCCCCGGCGGCCCGCGCCCGTGACGTCGGCCAGCTCCGCGAGCAGCTTCGCCACGTTCTCCTCGTCGGCGGCGCCCACGCCCGCGTAGCGCGCCGAATAGATGCCCGGACCGCCGCCGAGCGCGTCCACCTCGAGGCCCGAGTCCTCGCCGATCACCCACCGGTCCGGCGGATCCACGCCCCGGCCGAACGCGGCCTTGGCGCGGGCGTTCTCGTAGAAGCTCGCGCCGGTCTCGTCGGGGAGCTCCTCGGCGACGGTCGGCTCGATCTCCCAGCCGGGCAGGAGCACACCGAGCTCGCGCGCCTTGTGGCGGTTCGTCGAGACGAAGCTCGCCCGCAGCGCTATTCGGTCCAACGGACCGCGAGCACGCCGTCCAGCGCTGCGAGATCCTCGACGAGCCGTTCCTCGGCCGGCCCGAGCGGCAGGTCGAGCTCGACGAGGAGGCACCGCCGGTCACGCTCGTCCTCGAACTGCACCCGGCTCACGCGTACCCGCCGCTCGTCGATCACCGCGAGCGGCTCCGCGATCGAGCGCTCTCGGTTGAGGTCGATCTCGAGCTGGCGGCCGGCCCGCCGCCAGCGGCCGAGGGTCGCCGCCCCCTCCAGCCAGCGGAACGGCCCGAGGCCCACGAGCACGATGCCCGTCGCGATCAGCGCGGCCGAGTAGTAGCCCGCGCCCGCGGCCATGCCGATGGCGGCGACGATCCAGAGGCTGGCTGCGGTCGTGAGCCCGCGCACGGTCAGGCCCTGCCGGATGATGGCGCCTGCTCCCAGGAATCCGATGCCGGTGACGATCTGAGCGGCGATCCGCGTCGGGTCGAACACGACCCCGGCGGGGGTCGAGAACTGGAAGTCGCCCCAGCCGTAGGCGGAGACGATCGTGAAGAGCGCCGCACCGACGCCGACGAGCATGTGGGTGCGCAGGCCTGCCGCCCGCTCCCGCAGCTCGCGCTCGAGGCCGATCGCGCCCGTCAGCCCGGCTGCGACCGCAAGCCGGATGAGGACGTCCCACCATTCCACCTCGGGGATCACCCGACCGCCTCCTTCTGCTTGACGCCGATCTCGCGAATGCCTACGGCCGCGAGATCGACCAGCGCGTCGAGCTCGTCGCGGCTGAAGGGCACCCGCTCGGCCGTCGCCTGAACCTCGATCAGCCGGCCGTCGCCGGTCATGACGACGTTCATGTCCACGTCGGCCGCAGAGTCCTCCGCATAGTCGAGGTCGAGGCGCGGCTCGCCGTCGACGAGCCCGACGGAGACGGCGCCGACGAGGTCGGCCGGCTCGGGCAGCCCTGACTTCCGCGCCGCCATCGTGAGGGCGACCCAGGCGCCCGAGATCGCGGCGGTGCGGGTGCCTCCGTCGGCCTGGATCACGTCGCAGTCGATCCAGACCGTGTGCTCGCCCAGCGTCTCCAGGTCGTACACGGTGCGCAGGGAGCGGCCGAGCAGCCGCTGGATCTCGACCGTTCGTCCCTTCTGCTTACCCGCGCTCGCCTCCCGTTGCGTGCGCTGGCCGGTCGAGGCGGGGAGCATGCCGTACTCAGCGGTCAGCCAGCCGCGGCCGCTCCCGGCGAGCCAGCGCGGCACCCCCTCCTCCACGCTCGCGGTGCAGAGGACGCGCGTTGCCCCGAAGGAGATGAGCGCGGAGCCGGTTGCCTGCTCGACGAACTCGGTGAAGATCTCCACCGGCCGCAGCTCGTCGGGACGGCGACCTTCGCGACCTCGCCGGATCATCTCGGCACGCTCTCGGCACACCCCGTGCGCCACACGCGCGGATCTCGCCTGTACGCTCGGAAGCGGGTGGTGGGCCGGGGTGCCCCGTAGAAATTAACGGGGCTTGCGAGCCTCACGCCGAGGCGAGCTCGAGCTCGCGCACCGCGACCCGCTCGACGTGTGGGATCGGCAGCTGGAGGAAGCGCTCCCCGAGCTCCCTGAACTCCTCCGGCGATCCGGTCGTGAGGAAGCGCGTCCGGCCCGAGCGGGTCGGCTCGTTCTCGACTCCCTTGCGGGCCAACGTCTCGGCCACCTCGCGCGCGGTCTCGTCCGCCGAGAAGACGAGCGTCGTCCCGCGCCCGAACACCCGCTCGAACACGCGCCGGATCATCGGGTAGTGCGTGCAGCCCAGGATGACCGTGTCGACATCATCCTCCCTGAGCGGAGCCGCGTACTCGCGCACCGCCGTGTCGAGCTCCTCCCCGACCACGCCCGCCTCGATCAGCGGCACGAGCTTCGGACACGCGACCGAGACGACGCGCGTACCCGCATCGAGCGCGTGGACGATCTCCTCGTAGCGACCGCTCGCCACGGTCGCCTGGGTGGCGAGCAGGCCGATCCGCCGGTTCCGCGTCGCCTGCACCGCCGCATGTGCCTCGGGAACGAGGACGCCGACGATCGGCACCCGCAGCGCCTCCTGGAGGGCCGGCAGCGCCGCCGAGGTGGCCGCGTTGCAGGCCGCCACGATCAGCTTCACTCCCTCCTGTTCGAGGTACGAGGCGATCTCGAAGGCAAAGCGCCGGATCTCCGCATGCGGGCGCGGCCCGTACGGGCACCGCGCCCCGTCTCCCAGATAGAAGAAGTCCTCGTGCGGAAGCGTGACGAGGCACTCGTGCAGGACGGTGAGCCCCCCGGCACCCGAGTCGAAGATCCCGATCGGCCGTGCGTCCACGCGCCGGATTCTAGGCACGCGGGCGGGCGTCGCCTTCAGGAGGATCCTGAATCGCTGATCCCTGCGAGCCCGCTCTAGCGCGCTAGCGTTATCCCCATGCTGGAGGTCTGGCGCGATGACGACCCGTTCGCGGTGCTGGACCCATACCTCACTGACGAAGGCTTCTTCGCTGGTCGCGACGACCTCGTGGCCGACGTCTTCCTTGGCTACGGCATCTCCGGCACGTTGCGGCGCGCCCCTTGGCCCGATCCGCCCGAGCCCTGCCGGCTGCCGCTCCTCGCTGCGCGGATCCACCCGCGTGACGAGACCCCACCCGCCCCAGGGCCGTTCCAGATCGGCGAATGGCGCCGCTCCTGGGACGACGAGGGCTATGCGGCTGCGATCGAGGCCGTCCGGGAAGCGATCGGGCGCGGCGACGTCTACCAGGTCAACCTCGTCCAGCACCTGCACGCCCCCTTCGAGGGCGACCCGGCAGGCCTTGCGCCCCGCCTGGCCCTACTCCACCCGCTGCACCCCGAGCCTTTGGCCGGCGACGGCTGGACGGTCGTCTCCGGCTCGCCGGAGCTCTTCCTCGCCCGCCGCGGCGACCGCGTCTGGACGAAGCCGATCAAGGGCACCCGACCCGCCGGGGTCCACGGCGAGCTGCGCGAGTCCGAGAAGGACGCCGCCGAGCACGTGATGATCGTCGACCTCGAACGCAACGACCTCTCGCGCGTCTGCACGCCCGGCTCAGTGCGCTGGCCCGACCTGATGGCCGAGCGCGAGCTCGCAGGCGTAACGCACATGGTTACGACGGTCGAGGGGAGGCTGCGCGAGGCCGTCGGGCTCGGCGAGCTCCTGGGCGCCGTGTTTCCGGGCGGGTCGGTGACCGGTGCGCCGAAGATCTCCGCAGTCGACCACATCGCCGCGCTCGAGCCCGTCGGCCGCGGCGCCTCCATGGGCGCGCTCGGCCGGGTCTACCCGAACGGCGACCTCGAGCTGGCGCTGACGATTCGGACGTTCGCGATCGCCGACGGGGAGATCCACCTGTGGGTCGGCGGCGGCATCGTCTGGGACTCGGACCCGCAGGCGGAGATCGAGGAGTCGTGGGTGAAAGCCCGCCCTCTCCTGGCCGCGGTCGGCAGCCCGGTCCCGGAAGCGGTCGTCTCGTGACCCTGCTCGCGCTCGCTGTCGGCGGGCGGGGGCTCGTCGATCCCAGCGAGCCCGTCCTTCACGCCGACGACGAAGCGTTCCTGCGGGGGCGGGCCGCGTTCGAGACGATTCGCGTGTACGAGGGCCGTCCCTTCCGACTCGACGACCATCTCGAACGGCTGGCCGCGTCCGCGGAGCGGCTCGGCCTTCCGCCCGTCGACCTGGTCGCCTTCCGCGGGCTCGTGCGCGAGGTCGTCGACGCATCCGGCGCAGACGCCGCCGCGCTTCGCCTCTACGTTACCCCTGGACGCGAGGGCGCCGGCCATCCGACCGCGCTCGCGATGGTCTCGACGCTGCCGCCCGATCTCGAGGAGCGCCGTGCGCGGGGCCTCCGCCTGATCACCATCCAGCTCGGCCTCGACCCCGAGGTGCGCGCCGACGCCCCCTGGCTCCTCGGCGGCGTCAAGTCCACGAGCTACGCGGTCAACATGGCCGCCGAGGCCGAGGCGCGACGCCGCGACGCCGACGACGCCGTCTTCCTCGCAAGCGGCCGCATCGTCCTGGAGGGCCCGACGACCAACGTCTGGTGGCGGACCGGCGCAGAGCTCTTCACGCCCTCGCTCGACCTGGGGATCCTCGCCGGGGTGACACGCGCCACGCTCCTCGCGAGCGTCGCCGAGCTCGGCTACGAGGTGAACGAGGGCGCCTTTCCGGTCGAGGACCTGGCCGGCGCCGACGAAGCGTTCACGTCCTCCTCGATCCGCGAGGTGATGCCGGTGGTCGAGCTGGACGGAAAGCCGGTGGGCGAGGGCCGGCCCGGCTCGGCGGCGGCGCGACTCCAGGCGGCGCTGCGGCACGCCGCCACCGCGTAGGCTGAGGACGATGCGCGTCCTCGCGATCGTCCATCAGGCCGATGTCACGGCCGGCGTCTTCGCCGACGTCGTCACCGGGCGCGGGCACGTGCTCGACCACTGGGCGATCTCCGCCGCGCCCGAGCCGCCCGCCCCGATCGAGGACTACGGCGCCGTCCTCGTCTTCGGCGGCGCGATGCACGTCGACCAGGAAGACCGGCACGGGTGGCTTCACGACGAGCGCCTCCTTCTCCAGCGCCTGTTGGCGGACGAGGTACCGCTCCTGGGCGTGTGCCTGGGCGGGCAGCTCGCCGCCAAGGCCCTCCACGGGCACGTCCGCCGCATGCCCAGTCCCGAGATCGGCTGGCACGTGGTCGAGCTCACCCCGGAAGCGGGGTCCGATCCGCTCTTCGCGCACATGCCCGACCGCTTCCCCACGTTCCAGTGGCACCTGTACCGCTTCGAGCTCCCCGAAGGGGCGGTGCCGCTCGCACGGAACGAGCGCTGCCTGCAGGCCTTCCGGGCCGGGCCCGCCGCCTGGGCGGTTCAGTTCCATGCCGAGGTCACGCACGAGAGCGTCCGCCATTGGCTGCGCTCGTCCGATCCCGCGGAGGACGGCGTTCTCGACGTCGCGCGCCTCCTGGCCGAGACCGAGGAGCGCATCCGCGACTGGAACGACTTCGGGCGAGATCTGTGCGGGCGCTTCCTCGCGCTCGCCGAGGCTACGACTGCGGGTCGCGGCGCGACCACTCGTGCCACGAGCCTGCGTAGTTGACCGCGTCCAAGCCGGCGGCGCGCAGGAGCGCGGCGGCCAGCTCCGAGCGCTGCCCCGAGTGGCAGTAGGCAACGACGCGGCTTCCCTCGCCGATGCCGCGCTCCTCGAGCAGGTGCCGAAGCGCTGCCTGGTCGCCCCCGGCCGCGTAGATCTCGTTCAGGTCGAGGTGCACCGCGCCCGGGATGTGGCCCTGGTACGGGTCGCACGGGTAGCCGGTCAGGCCCTCGAACTCCTCGGCCGAGCGGACGTCGACGAGGGCCACGCCCTGCTCGAGGAGCGCCACCAGCTCGTCGCCGGTCAGTGCGCAACCTCCTCGACGAAATCGACGAGCAGCTCCGCGACGGCGTCCGGGCGCTCGAGCGGCGCCAGGTGGCCCGCACCGGCGATGCGCGAAAAACGCGCATTGGGGAGGGCGGCGACCATCGCCTCGGAGTCGGACGGCGGCGTCAGCCGGTCCTCCTCGCCGACGACGACGAGCACAGGCGCGTCGATGGTGGGCAGAGTCGGGCGCGAGTCGACTCGGTCGCGGATCGTCTCCTGCGCGGTCACCAGGGCGGTGATCGGCTGCTCGAGAGCCAACGCGCCGGCGGCGGAGACCACGGCCGGGTCGGCGCCGTCAGCAAACATCCGCGGCGCGAGCTCCTCCCAGAACGGCTCTCGCCCCGCCTCGCCCAGAAGCCGAATCGAGTCGTCGCGGGCTTCCCGCTGCTCCGGCGAGTCCGGTGTCGCGCGGGTGCCGACGAGGGCGGCGGCTACGACCCGTTCCGGGGCCTGGCGCCAGAGCTCGAAGGAGAGGTAGCCCCCCATCGACGAGCCGACGGCCACGAAGTCGCCCTCGACGAGCCCGAGCACACGCCGCGCCCACGCACCGAAGCCGAGCTCGAGGTCCGGCCCGGGGAGATCCGGCGCGACCACGTCGAAGCCCGCGGCCTCGAGAGCCGGCCGGATCCCATCCCACATGCGCGCATCGAGCGGGAACGCGTGCAGAAGAACCACGGTCGGGCGCGCCATGGCTGCGATGCTAGATGCTTGACCGCCAATTCGCGGACTCGCGGATGACGACTGCGACGCGGCGCCGGATCGCCGCGCTCGCCCTTGCCCGTGCTAGCAAGCACGGGGCCGCGGACGATCGCGACGCCCGGCTTGGTCGCAGCCGCCCCCGACAAGCACGCCAATTACCGGTCAAACATCTAGCCACATGACGCTCCGGCTCGCCCCCGCCCGCCCACCCGTCGTCGCCCGCGAGGCGATGGTCGCGACCAGCCAGCCCCTCGCCACCCAGGCGGGGCTTCGGGCGTTCGAGCACGGCGGCAACGCCGTGGACGCCGCCCTGGCCGCGGCCGCCGTGCTCTGCGTCACCGAGCCGATGTCCACCGGCCTCGGCGGCGATGCCTTCGCGCTCGTCTGGGACGGCGAGAAGCTCCACGGGCTCGATGCCGCCGGGCCGGCGCCGCAGCGCGCCGATCCGGTCGAGCCGGTGCCCGAGCGAGGGCCGCGGTCGGTGACCGTGCCCGGCGCGGTCGCCGGCTGGGGAGCGCTCGCTGGCCGCTTCGCGCGCCTCGGCCTCGACACCCTGCTCGCGGACGCCGTCGCGGCCGCGGAGGACGGCTTCCCCGTCGGCCCGATCACCGCCGGCGCCTGGACGGACGCCCCGCCCGAGCTCGGCGTGACTGCCACCGCGGGCGAGACCGTACGGCTGCCCGAGCTGGCCACGACGCTGCGGCGGATCGCACGCGACGGGCCGACCGCGCTCTACCACGGCCAGCTCGCCCAGGCGATCGCCTCCGCCAGCTGGCTCGACGAATCGGACCTCGCCGCCTACGAGCCGCGCTGGGTGGAGCCGCTGACGCTCGGCTACCGCGGAGTGACGGTCTGCGAGCTGCCGCCGCCCACGCAGGGAATCGCGGCGCTCGAGGGCCTCGGCCTGCTCGCCCTCGGCGAGCCCGGCTTCGCGGCGCAGGTCGAGAGCGTCCGGCTGGCGCTCGAGGATGCGCTGCGACGAGTGCGGGACGGCGCGAACGTCTCCGACCTGCTCGATGCGTCCTTCCTCGCGCGCCGGCGAAAGGCCTCGGGAGCTCCTCGCGCCGAGCCCGCCGGGGGGACGGTCTACCTCTGCGCTACCGACCGTGACGGCATGGCCGTCTCCCTCATCCAGAGCCTCTACGAGTCGTTTGGGAGCGGCGTGGTCGCCCGGGGCACGGGCATCGCGCTCCAGAACCGCGGCGCGTGCTTCGCCGTATCCGGTCGCGTCGAGCCCGGACGGCGGCCGTACCACACGATCATCCCCGGGATGCTGCTTTGCGACGGTGAGCTGCTGGGGCCGTTCGGAGTCATGGGCGGCTTCATCCAGGCGCAGGCACACGTCCAGCTGGTCTCCGCGCTGGTCGACGACGGGCTCGACCCGCAAGCCGCGCTCGACCACCCGCGCTTCCGCGTGCAGGGGAACACCGTCCTGCTCGAGGAGGGCCTCTGGGAGCGCGCCGCCGACGTGGAGAGACTCGGCCTCGAGCCCATTCCCGTCCGCGGACACGCACCCTTCGGCGGCGGGCAGGCCGTCCTCCGCACCGCGACCGGCCTGGTCGGCGGCTCCGACCGTCGCAAAGACGGCTACGCCGCAGGCGTTTGACGTCTAGAGCACGTCTCAGAATGACGCCTCGCCGTTGGGGCGCGATGGTCGTTCCGAGGCAAGGACGCAGGGAGCGTTCGTAGCCGGAGGCTACGGGCGCGACTGAGGACGCCGTCTTCGGGGCGAGCAGCGCGGCCCCGGCGGCTCTGGTCTCGTTTTGAGACGTGCTCCTTAAGCCCTGGGGAGGACGATCGCGTCCTCGCGCTCGGCCGCCTCCGGATAGCCGTGGGCGGCCTGCGGGATGCCGAAGAGGCGCGCCAGCTGGGCGAGGAGCTCGCGAGCGGGAGGAAGCTCCGCGGCGGAGCCGGCGGTGCGTGCCGTGGCCCGCACGGCGTCCGCGTCGGCGCCGGTGAGCCTGGACATCAGCCGAGGGTTGGCGCCCAGAGCGATCACCTCCCCGGGAGGAAGGGGACCGTATTGCTCGGGTACCGAGAGGTACTCGTCGACGACTCGACCGCGCTCGAACGCGACGTAACGGACGACGCTCCCCTCTTCCAGGCCCATCGTGAGCACGAACGCGCCCATGCGGTCCGAGAGCTCGCGGGCGAGCCGCCGCAGCATCTCCGGCTCGCGGTCGGTCAGCTCGTCGTAGGCCGAGGTCCAGCCGTCGTGGGGAGGCAGCACGGCGCTCCCCTGCGACCCGCCCGGAAGACGCGGAACGAACTGGCGGACGGCCCGGACGACGCCGTCGAGGTCGTCGGTCTGCACGTGGGTCGAGCCGAAGGAGGGCTCGCGCCGCGCGCCAAGATGCTGCTCGAGCGCGGCGAGCGGCGCCTGCAGCACACGCGCGGTCTCGGTGAAGCCGGCGCGGATCCAGGCGTCGCCGTCTTCGTGCGTTGTCTCGATCTCGACCGCGTCGGCTCCGGCGGCCTGCGCCTCCTCGATCAGCCGCCGCACCACCTCCTCGGTGGGAGCCCCTTCCACATGCGCCTCGTACGCCATCAGTGCTCCTCCAGGTGATGCTGCCTAGCCGTAAACCCTATGACCGACGAGGAGGTAGTGCGCCGCCAGGTTGGCAAAGCGCGAAAAACGCGCACCGGTCGCCCGCACGTCCGCGTCCTCGCCGTAGAAATGGAAAACGGCCTTCCGCAGCCCGAGGTCGCCGGCGGGCCAGGCTCCGGGCCGGCCGAGATGGCGCGCTAAGAACCACTCGGCCGTCCACTCGCCGATCCCCGGCAGCGCCACCAGAGCGGCCTTCACCTCCTCATCGGCCAGGAGGGAGAGCCCGTGGAGGTCGAGGTCGGAACGCGCGATCCCGACCACGTACTCGGCCTTTCGCCGCGAGAACCCAACGGCCACGATCTCGTCCGGCGCCGCCGCCGCGAGACGTTCCCTGGTCGGAAACGCGTACGCAACCGCGTGGCGCTCGCCGAACGCTTCGATCAGCCGGTTGCGGATGCTGAAGGCCGCCCGCAGCGAGATCTGCTGCGCGGTGATCGAGGTGACGAGGGCCTCGAACGGGTCAGGCACGAGCGGTGGGCGCAGGCCCCGAAGCGACGGGACGACCTCGGCGAGAACCGGCTCGGTGGTCGCGAACGCGGCGAAACCGTCCAGGTCGAACGACGCCCCGAGATAGCGTCGAACCTGCCCGTCGAGATCGGAGGCATCCGAATCGACGCGCACTCCGCCGGGCGCGGGCTCGATCCGGGCCTCGTGCCCGTCGAGCACGCGGTGGAGGCCGCCCTCGTGCCAGAGGTTGGCGAGGTCGGGCCCGAAGGCGCGGTACCGCTCGGTCGAGAGCCCGAAGTCGAAGGGCTTAGGAAGCGAGACGGCGAGCGATGGAATGGAAGTCCTCGAAGCGCTCGAACGGCACGCCGCGTTCCTCGAGGTAGCTCGCGAGGCCGCGCCGCGCGAAGACGAGGTCGGCGGACTCGGCGGCACAGCGGTCGGAGTAGCCGTCGCCTATATAGACGAGCTCCGTTCCGTCCGCGACCGCCGCGGCCGTCGAGCGCTTGCACGGCTGGCCGCACACCTCGCAAACCTCTGAGACGCGAAACTGCACCTTCCAGCCCTCGGGGTCGGGGTCGACGGCGTTCGAGAGGAGCTCGACGCCGGCGAAGCCCTCGCGCGCGAGCACCGGCTCGATCAGCTCGCGGAAGCCCGACGAGACGATGACGAAGCGCCAGCCCCGCTCGTTCGCGAGCGCAACGACCTCGTGGACGCCGGGACGCACGCGCACGTTCTCGAGCACCCACTCCCTCACTTGCTCGAGCGGCGTGCGCACCGGCTCGAACTCGCGCCGGATCACCTCGTGGAGCGTCAGCGAGTCGTTGTCGAGACCTTCGTCGACCTCGCGGTAGACGTCCTCGTCGCCGAAGGTGAGCGCGATCTGGTCGAGGAGGTCCTGCTCGGTGATCGTGCCGTCGAAGTCGACGACGAGCGTGCGGCCGTTCAAAAGTGCGACGTCACCCCTGCGGGATCCTGCTCGGCGGTCGCGCCCTCGGCGGCCTCGAACCACGAGTACGCGTAGGCCGGGTCGTCGAGCTCGCGCGCGAAGGCGCTCAGCCGGAGCGGGTGGAACGTGTCGCACATGACCGCGTACTCGTGGGTCTCGGTCATCCCGATCGACTTCTCCGCGAGCCCCGGGTGCGGCCCGTGCGGGATCCCGGAGGGGTGCAGCGTCACGGACCCGACCTCGATGCCCTTGCGCGAGGAGAAGTTCCCGTCCACGTAATAGATCATCTCCTCGCTGTTCAGGTTGGAGTGGTGATACGGGATCGGGATCGCCTCCGGATCGAAGTCCAGCTTCCGCGGGCAGAACGAGCAGATGACGAAGTTCCGGCCCTGGAACGTCTGGTGCGACGGAGGCGGCATGTGGATCCGCCCGGTGATCGGCTCGAAGTCCCTGATGTTGAACGTCCAGGGATAGACGTACCCGTCCCAGCCGACGACGTCGAACGGGTGGTAGTCGAGGACGTAGGTCTGGAAGCCGTCCTTGATCCGCACCTTGACGACGTGCTCGCCCCGGTCCGTATGGGTCTGCAGCTCGACGGGCGGGTGGAGATCACGGTGGTAGTAGGGCGCGTGCTCGAGGAGCTGGCCGTACTCGTTCCGGTATCTCCTCGGGATCTCGATCAATCCCGGCGACGTGAAGACGACGTGTCGCTGCTCATCCTCGGGCTCGAAGCGGTAGGTCGTCCCGCGCGGAATGACGATGTAGTCCCCCGCCCGGTAGGGCAAGTCGCCGAAGATCGTCTCGAGCGTGCCGCCCCCCTCGTGCACGAAGACGACCTCGTCACCCTCGCCGTTTCGGTAGAAGAACTCCATCGGCTCGCTCGGGCGGCAGAGCGCGATCTCGACGTCGTCGTTCCACATGAGGAGGCGCCGGCCGCCGATCGCGTCACCGCTCGGCTCGACCTTGTGCGTGCGCAGGTGGCGGTGGGCGTGACCGTCGGGAACCCATTCCTCGCGCACGATCGGCTCGAAGGACGCGACCTCCTGCACCCGGCAGGGCGAATGGAGGTGGTAGAGGATCGACTCGTTCCCGGAGAAGCCCTCGAGGCCCATGACCTCCTCGGTCAGGAGCGTTCCGTTCTCCCGGAACTGGATGTGGCGCTTGCGCGGCAGGCGGCCGAGGCTGACGTACGAGGGCACGGCTCCCTGCTCCTACAGGTTCCCGCGACGCTCTTGCTCGCGCTCGAGCGCTTCGAAGAGCGCCTTGAAGTTGCCGGCGCCGAAGCCGCGGGAGCCGTGGCGCTCGATCAGCTCGAAGAAGACCGTGGGCCGGTCACCGATGGGCTTGGTGAAGATCTGCAGGAGATAGCCCTCGTCGTCTCGATCGACGAGGATACCCAACTGCGCGAGATCGCCGTAGTCGGCCTCGATCTCCCCGACGCGCTCGGCGACGTTGTCGTAGTACGTGGTCGGCGTGGCGAGGAAGCGGACACCGCGTTCCCGCAGCGTGCGCACCGCGTCGACGATGTCCGGCGTCTGCAGGGCGATGTGCTGGACGCCGGGGCCGCCGTAGAACTCGAGATACTCGTCCACCTGCGACTTGCGCCTGCCCTCGGCGGGCTCGTTGATCGGGAACTTGATCCGGCCCTCGCCGTCGGCAACCACTTTCGACATGAGAGCCGAGTACTCGGTCGAGATCTCCTCGTCGGAGAAATGGAGCATCTCCGTGAAGCCGAGGACGCGCTCGTAGAAGGCGACCCACTCGTCCATGCGGCCGAGCTCGACATTCCCGACGGCGTGGTCGAACTCGGTAAGGAGCCCGAGATCGGCGCCGCCGTCGACCGCCGCGAAGCCCGGGAGGAACGGCCCGTCGTAGGAGCCCCGCTCGACGAAGACGTGGACCGTTTCGCCGTAGGTAGCGATCGAGGCGAGCCGCACGACGCCGTGCTCGTCCTCGAGGGCGTGAGGCTCCTCGACGCCCTGCGCGCCGCGCTCGAGGGCGGTCCGGTACGCCGCTTCCGCGTCCGGAACGGCGAGCGAGAGCGAATGCACGCCGTCCCCGTGGGCGGCGTGGTGCGCCGCGACCGGGCTCGTGCCGGCGAGCGGGGAGGTGAGGACGAAGCGGACGTTCCCGTGCTGGACGACGCGAGAGGCGCGGTCGCGCGAGCCCGTCTCGAGCCCGGCGGCGGCGATCTCGCGGAATCCGTAGGCGGTGACGAAGTAGTGGGCGGCCTGGACCGTGTTGCCGACCCAGAGCTCGATGTGGTCGAGCCCGAGCAGCGGCATCGGGTCGCTCGCGGGCTCCTTCACGGCGGCATCAGGCTGCGTCGACATGCTCACGGCTCCTCCTTGGGACGATGATGAAATGATGTCGCTGTGAGCCGGCGACGACAATCTCTCTTCGTTGCGCAATGAGCGCCGGCCAGGCCGTCATGGACGAGATCGACCGACAGATCGTTGCGCGGCTACGGGAGGGAGCACGACGGTCGTTCCGGGAGGTCGGCGAGGCGGTCGGCCTCTCCGCCCCGGCCGTCAAGCGACGGGTCGATCGGCTGGAGGCAGCCGGGGTCATCACGGGCTACGCGGCCGTTCTGGACCCCGAGCGATTCGGCTGGTCGATGCAGGCGGTCGTGTTCCTCTACTGCGAGGGGACGATGGCAGCGGACGAGGTGCGCGCGGCGGTCGAGAGCCACGCCGAGGTGGTGGCCGCGTATACGGTCGCCGGGGAAGCCAGCGCCGTTCTCTTCGTCCGCGCGACCGACACGCGCCACCTGGAGCAGCTGCTCGAGCGGGTGCGCGAGCACAAGGGTGTCCTGCGCACGCAGACACAGATCGTGCTCTCGACGCTCTTCGAGCGCCCGCTTCGGCTGGACGCCTCTTAGCCTTACCCCTCCTTCGCTTCGCCTGAGCCCGGCTCGTGGAGCCTACGTGTACCGGCATTCCGCTCCTCGTGCGATCCGAGGACGAGCTTCGTGTCGGCGGCGGTGATGACGTCAGGGTCGTGGCTCGCCGCGATGATCGTGGTCCCGCTCTCGTGGGCGGCTTGTTGGAGGAGCTTGATGACCATGCGGCCGGTGACTCGGTCGAGGTGGGCAGTGGGCTCGTCGGCGACGAGAACGCGGGGGCCGGGGGCGAGGGCGCGTGCGAGCGCGACTCGTCGTTGTTCGCCGCCGGAGAGACTGTCGGCGCGTCGGTCGGCGAGCTTTCCGAGCCCGACCCAGTCGAGCCAGCGGCGTGCGCGGGGCGCGGCTTCCTCGGGGCTGTGTCCGCGCATGGTGAGAGCGAGCTCGACGTTCTCTTGCGCGGTGAGGAACTCGACCAGGGTGGAGTGCTGGGAGAGGTAGCCCAGGGTGCGTTGCCGCCAGCGGGCGGCGTCGTTGGGGCCAAGGCCGTCGATGCGCTCGCCGCCCACCCAGACCTCGCCGGTGTCGGGGCGGTCGAGGCCGGCGACGAGGTTGAGGAGGGTGGTCTTCCCGCTTCCGGAGGGGCCAGCGACGACGTGGAGCTGTTCTGGGTCGAACCGCCACGTGAGCGTGTTGATGACCGCGTCGTCCTGTGAGCCGTACCGTTTGGTGAGGCAGTCGAGTGCGACCTCTGTGGCGTAGCGCTTCTCGGCAGGCTCGAGCCGCTCAGCGGGACGTCGCTCGCCCGCCGTCCGAGCGACGGGGTCTTCGACGAGGAGCTCGACCTTGCCCCAAGTTGCCTGGGCGCGTACGCGGTCGCGCACGCCTGCTTGTTCGCGGAGGCGGCGGGGGAGGCGAAGCCACCCTTGGTCGTCGACGATGAGGACAGGCCGGGTGGCGCCTTCGGCGGCAAGGCGGCCGTCGCGGATATGGATCGTCCGCTCGGTGGCGAGGGCGACTGCGGGATCGTGCGTGACGATCAGACCTGTGGCGCCGGCATCCGCGGCAAGCTGGAGGAGGAGCTGGACGACGGTCGCGGTGGCCTTGGCGTCGAGCTCACCGGTTGGCTCGTCGGCGAGAATGAGCTTCGGCTGCTTGGCGAGGGCGGCGCAGATGGCGACGCGTTGCTGCTCACCGCCAGAGAGCTCGCCGGGTTTGGCGGCGACCCGCCGGGAGAGGCCGGCCGTTTTGATGAGCGCGCGGACGCGGTCGCGGCCTGCCCTGTCGTGTTGGCCGAGGAGCCGGAGGGGAAGCGCGACGATCTCCTCCACGGTCAGCTCGTGCGGAAGGGCGCGATGGTAGTGCTGGCGGACGATCCCGATCGAGGTGCGGCGAAGCTGGCGGAGCTTCCTGCGCGTCTGGCCGGCCGCGTCGACGCCAAGCACGGTCAGCTCGCCGCTAGAGGGGCGAAGGTGCCCGGAACAGAGGCCGAGCAGGGTCGTCTTTCCGGAGCCGCTCGGTCCGAGGACGGAGACCACCTCGCCGGCCCCAATCTGGAGGGAGAGGCCGCGCAGGGCGGCGACGTCCCCGTACGCCGCCCGGTAGAGGTGAAAGAGCTCCCGCGCCTCGATCGCCGCGCTCATACGCGCAACCTCCGGGCGGCGGTCTGGCGCAGGCTTCGTCCGGCGAGGAAGGCCGCGGTCGCGAGCCCGGCCACGGCGACGGCCCCAACAGCGAGGGCGATCGCGCCCCAGGCCACCGTCGGTGCGATGGGAGGAAGCGGACGCGTGGAGGCGCCGGTGACGGCCACGAACGCGCCGACCAGTCGCACCGCGAGGAGCGAACCGAGAACCCCAGCGACCACACCGAGGGCGGACAGAAGGAGGAGGCGAAGCTGGGCCGCTCTCACGAGCGTCGCCGGCGGGACGCCCATCGCCTCGTACTCGGCGAGGATCAACCGCTCCTGGCTGAGCGCCGAGCGGGCAGCGAGCACGAGCCCCAGCAGGGCGAGCACCGCCGCGGCGAGAGCGGCGATCCCCAGCACGTCACGTGTTCCGGCGGCGAGCGGGTCGTTGAGGAGCCTGGCGGTGAGCGGCTCGACGCCGACCGACTCCTGGAGCCGGAAGGGCGCCGCCTCCAACCTGCCTGCGAAGCCCAGGGCCTGCGGCTGGAAGAACCATGCCTCTCCAGGTGCGGCGAACCCGGGCTGGTCGACGTTGAGCGCAGTGAAGAGCGTGTCGTAGTCGAGGACGACGAAGGATTCCGGCAGCTCGGTGACAGTCGGGAACAGGTCGCTGCGCACGGCGACGCGGACCGGAAGCTGGCGGCCGAGCAGATCGACCGTCACGGTCCCGTCCACCGCAGCGGCCGCGACGGACGGGCTCGCCAACGCCGGGAGCGCCTCGGGCAAGGGCGCCGGCGGACGGACGAGCGGCAGGACGCTGCTCGTGACGTCGACGTGGACTCCACGCTTGACTGGGGCATTCTGAAACGGTGCGGCGATGACGGTGCTCGGCGGCGGGGCAGCGAGCGTGGCTCCCGTCGCCCCGGTCACCCACCGGTCGAGCACAGGCAGCTCGAACCAACCCTGCGGGCGTCGCTGCTCGAGGCGGCCGAGCTCGACGAAGCCACCCGGATCGACAGCGTTGGGCGGCAACTCGGTGGCTGCGAGCTCGACGCCGACGAGCTCCGCGCCTCGCAGGCGGGCGGGCAGACGGACGCGCAGGCGGCTCCAGTCCGAAGCCGTGACCCCGAGCCGGAGGTGGTCGAAGCGCTGCTCCTCGGGAAAGAGGAAGTGCAGGGTCGCCAGGCGCGGCGGACGGCCCTTCTCCGAGCGCGCCCAAACCCGAAGCGCGGTCGCGTCCCTCGCCACCTCGATGCCCTCCAGCTCGACCGGCTGCGGCCGCAGCCGCTGCGCGACCTCCGAACGGTCGAAGCTGGAGAAGTCGTCACGCCAGCCGGACAGCGAGGGGATGCGCTCGCTCGGAAGCGCCAGGACCTCGACCGGAAGCGTCCGACCGGCGGCGAACCGCTCGCGCACGCGCCCTTCCAAGCGAAGCACCGGCGTCGGTCGCTCTCGGCTTGCATGCGCAAAGCGGGAAAGCGGGGTCACGTCCGCCGCTGAGACGTCCGCCGCCGCGCTTCTCTCCGCCACTCGCCATTGAGCACCCGCCGCGAAGCGGGCCTCGTCGCGAGCGCTCTGCTCCAGCGTCGCCCGGTAGTTGAGGCTGAACAGCGCCGCCCCCAAAGCGACGGCCAGAAACACCGTCGCCGCGGCCGCCTGCGCGGGGCTTCGCGCCGCGGTCAGAAAGGCCAGGCGGACGGCCAGAGGGGCGCGCCGCGCCGCCCGCTCGGCCAAGCGCAGAACCGCCGGAAGGGCGCGGAGGACGAAGACACCGGTGGCAAAGAAGACGAGCGCGGGCAGGAGAAGGAGCACCGGCCCGGCGCCCTGGCCGGCCGCGATCCGCTGCGGGTCAAGCCCGCCGGTCGTCGCCGCCTGCCAGGCGACGAAAGCCAGCGCCGTCACGGCCGCAAGCTCCAGCGCGCCGACCCCGAAGCGCGCCCGCCGTGGCGCCGCCGAGGCGACGAGGAGAAGGGCGCTCGCGGCAGCGACTGCGGCGATCGCGAGCACCGTCCCGATGGGAAGCGCGCTCGCGACGAACGAGGCGGGAAGCCCTCTCCGGTCCGCCACCACCTCCACGGCGAGACGAAGCCCGCCCAGCGCGACGAGCGCACCCGCGAGCGTCGGCACCAGCGCCTCCACCGCCCGCGCGGCCAGCGCCTGCCCGCGCGAGGCCGCCAGCGTGTCCAACTGGTCGTCCAAGAGCCGGCTCTCCCCACGGCGCATGGCGGCCGCGAACGCCGCGAAGGCAACGATCAGCGCCGCCCCCTGACCCGCGATCAGAAACAGGCGGCTGCGCGCGACCTCACCGCGCTCGGCGATCCCGGCGAGCAACCCGACCGGCGCGGATGCCTCGACCAGGTCACCCTGCCGCTCCGTGCGCACGATCGCCCGACGAAGCTCCGCCACGAGCGGACGCAACTCCGAGCCGTGCAACGAACCCGGGTCGAGCGGGGCCGTCGTGACCACCGAGCTCCCACTCGCCTCAAGAAGATCGATGAGCGGCCCCTCGATC
>Ga0081538_10000545_pt1 | contig 41498 bp, 36 predicted proteins | sample TabmetS5T2R1_FD_71022 | JGI IMG/M metagenome (GOLD analysis project Ga0081538, IMG submission 71022) | Tabebuia heterophylla rhizosphere microbial communities from the University of Puerto Rico - S5T2R1 | ecosystem: Host-associated > Plants > Roots > Rhizosphere ... | reverse complement strand
GGATGCCGAACCTCGACATCGAGGGCGAGAAGCTCCTCCACGAGCTTGAGCCGCCGGCCCCGGCGGAGGCCGAGCATCCGCCGGCGCCGGTGGCGGATCGCTAGAGCGACGGCGCACCCACCAGGGCACGCTTCGCATCAGCGGAAACCCGTACTCGATGAGTGTCGGGCGCAGTGGCGGGTATGCCGGTACTCACGACAGCGGCTAAGGGGACATAGCCCGTGCCGCGGAGAGCCAAGTCAATGCGATGTGAGTGTGGGGGCGTCGAAGGCCTGTCCGAGGGGGTCGCCGCCGCCGCGGTGCCGATCGCTGTCGTCGCCGCGGCGCTAGCAGCCTTAGGCGTCACATTCGCCGCTGCGATCCACTGGTTTCGGAAACGTCGCGGCTCGACGCGCGCGCGCGAGGAGTTATTCGTCGGACGATGGGGCGTCCTCGGACCCGAGCTGTACCTGGTCGGCAACCGCGTACGTCGGTTGCTTGGCCCTGACGACCACGACCGCCCGGCTTCGCGGGGCCAACCGGCGCCAACAGCTCTGGCCTTCGCGCGGCGAATGTTGGCGGAGGTAATGCGCTGCCACCCAGCGACGCGGCTCGCGCGCGCATATGCGGACGCGCAACTCGAGCCCCTCCCTCCCGACGGCTTCGTCCTGCCCAGATCCGATGTCGAAGCCTGGCTCGACACTCGGGAGGGCTGCTACGAACCGGCGGACAGGGACGACTCGCGATACGCGGCGTGAGGCAGTGGTGGCGTCTCTTTGCTGCTGTAAATTCGCCGCGGGCTAGGTTCCCGGTGGTGGTCGGCCATGCGGCGATCGCGGCGGCGGCGGGACCCAGGACCACCCGAAAATCGGCCTTGCGCCGCTCGCTGCGGGCTGAGAGGGTCGCTCACAGCGCTCCACCTACAAGGAAGAGGGTGATCCCCATGAAGCGCGCACGCAAGCTGCTCGGCGTATTGCTTGCCACGGCGGTCGTCGGCCTTGTCGCCGTTCCGGCGGCCCAGGGAACGATCTTCGAGCGGTTCCGGTTCGTCGAGCCGTACTCGTTCCCAGAGGAGATCTGCGGAATCGAGGTGGAGATCGAGGGAACGCGCAGCGTGCACGGCCGGATCCGGACCGGCAAGGGGAAGCTGGCGACGACGTTCTTCGGGCACTTCAACATCGACTACAGCGAGACCTGGACCGCGGCGAACGGCAGGTTCGTCACGGTGACGGGCAACAGCCTCTTCAACGAGGTCAAGGCCGTGCCGCTGGGCGGCAACCTGTTCCGGTTCACGGCTGTCGAAGCGGGTCAGCCGTTCCGGCTCTACGACTCGGAGGGAAACCTTCTCCTGCGCGACCGTGGCGTAATCCGCCATAGCGCGGTGTTCGACACCGAAGGCGACGACACCCCCGGCGCTGTGCTCATCGAGGAGTTCGAGCCGAGCGTCCGTGGCCCGCACCCGGGCTTCTTCGACGAGACGCTCTGTCCGGTGCTCGTCCCGCTTCTGACCGGGCCATAGTCGCCGAATCGGATGGGTTAGAGGTCCAGCCCCGCGTCACCGGCCACAGGAAGCCGGATGCGGACAGGATCGTGTCGGCGATCGGATACGCCGACCTGGACCGGCACCCGGACCCCGCAAGGCGTTCTCAGATGCCGGCTTCGACTTCGCGCCAGAAGGTGTCGACCCGAGCGTTCCAGTCGTCCGGCATCTCCTGGAAGGGCTGGTGGGACTCCTCCTCCATGACCTCGAACCGGGCGCCGGGGATCAGCTCAGCCACGGCGCGGCAGAGCTCGGGGCGACTGGTTGTGTCGATTCCTCCGGCGAGCACGAGCGTGGGCACGCCGATCTGGGGCAGGCGCTCGCTGGTGTCGTGGTCGAGGAAGGCGTCGAGGGAGCGCTGCAGGTCCTCGGGGGTCTGCTTGTGGGGGAACGCCAGCACCTCGTCGATGATCTGGTCGACGGTTCCGTCGTTGTGCGCACGCGGCGTGTAGATGTCGAGGAAGAAGCCCTCGAGGAAGGCGCGCTCGCTGGGGGCTGTCTCGACCAGCCAGCGCACGAACTCGCCCCACTTGCGCAGGTAGGGATCGGGCGCCGGCCAGGTTGACTGCAGCACGAGGCTGCGCACCAGCTCGGGATGACGGAGGGCCAGCTCTTGGGCGATGAGGCTGCCGCCGGAGAAGCCGGCCACGTGGGCGGACTCGATGTCGAGGGCGCGCAGCACGCCGGCCGCGTCGTCGGCCATCGCCTCCACGGTGACCGGGCCTTCGGGCATCGGCGTGCGCCCCGCGCCGCGGTTGTCGAACGCGGTCAGCCGGTAGCTGTCGCGGAGCCCGTCGAGCTGGAATTGCCAGGACTCGACGGTGTCACCTAGGCCCCCGATCAGCAGGACGTCCGGCCCTTCGCCGACCTGCTCTGTCCAGATGCTCAGGTCGTTGTTCAGCTCGACTTCGGTTGCGGGCATGTGCGGCATCTCAGTCTCCTTTTCGTTGTCGTGGTGACTGAGGGCAGCTTCGCCCGCGGGGGCCGGTCGCGCATCGGTAGGTCTACCCATCTTGCACGGCGGCACCGCGGGGCGCTCAGGCGTCTGCGACCTCGGCGATGAGGCCGTGCTCGTGCGCGAACAGCGCCAGGCCCGCCCGGCTCGACACTCCGACCTTCGCGTAGATGTGCTGTACGTGGTGTTCGGCGGTGCGGCGCGAGATGACGAGCCGCTCGGCGATTTCAGGGTTGGAGCATCCTGAGGCGACCAGGCGCGCGACCTCCACCTCCCGCTCGCTGAGCCCGCCGGGACGCAGGTTATCCCGCCGCCGGGGACGCCCGGCGCCCGCGGCCTCGAGCACCGCCGCGGCGGCGTCGCCGTCGAGGCGACCGGCGCGCACCTCGCGCTGCAGCTCCGCCGCGGCGCGCTCGGTCTCGAGCGCCGGGCGGTGCGGCCGTTCCTGGGTCATTGCGTGAAACGCGTCCGCCGCGGCCAGGATCCGCGCGGCCGGGGACAGCTCGCGGGCGCGGCACGCGCGGTAGTACCCCGACCCGTCCAGTCGCTCGTGGTGCATGCCGGCGACGCGGGCCAGCGGCGCCAGCGCGTCGGACCTGGCCAGGATGCGTTCGGAGTGGTAGGAGTGCATCCGCGCCTGCTCCCACTCGGCTGCGGTCAGGGGGCCGGGCTTCTCCCAGATCACGTTGGAGACGGCGACCCGGCCCAGATCCGCGAGCAGCGCGGACAGCTCGAGCCTGGACAGGCTCTGAGCGTCTAGCCGCAGCCGCCGGGCGGCGGCGCCGGCCAGCTTGGCCACGCCGCCCGAATGGCCGTGAGTCCACGGCGTCTTCAGGTCGGCCAGGTCGCCGAACGCGACCGCCACGCGCTTAAGGTCGGCCGTCTCGATCTCGCTAACAGGCGTGGGCTCGACCTCGAGCAAGCGATCGCGGGGATCCCCGGCGTGGGCTTCGGCAAGCAGCTCGTCCGCGTTCGCGGTGAGGGTCTCGACGATCGAGGGGTCAAGGATGCCGCCCGAGCGCCGCCGCAGCGCGTCCACCACGGCCTCGGTGCCGCCCAGGTCATCGAACCGCGCGGCGTCGGCGGCGGCACGGGCAATCCGGCCGGGGAGGGCGATCTCCTCACCTCTGAGCCCATCCGGCGGACCCTGGCCGTTCCACCACTCGACCGCTTGCTTCAGCGCACGCTCGACGCCCGCTCCGAGGCCAACCCGCCTCGCGGTGGCGCTGCCCACCTCGCAGCTGCCGGTGTCGAACATCCGGCCGAACTGCTGACCCTGAGCTGAGGCTGCGTAGCGCTCAATCCGGGAGCGCTCCGCGGGATTCATCCCCTCGGTTATCGCCGGCATCAGGGTGCTGGCGATATCGGCGGGATCGGCGAGGTTGGTCCTCGCCGCGGCGCCCAGCGCGCGTTGCTCGTTGCCCCAGGCCGCTGCAGCCTCGTGTGAGAGGGCGCTGCACCCGACGTGCATCAGCAGCGCGGTGTAGTAGGTGTCGGCCACCTCGGACTCGGGCAGCTCCAGGCGTCGCGCGAGCGCCGTGGCGATCAAGCACGATCGCATCGCTTCCTCCGGCGGCAGGCCGAAGCCGAGGTCGCAGGCGATCGAGAGGGCGCCGAGGAGATCGGCCAGGCGAAGGCCTGCGCTCACGCGCAGAGTCTCGCACCCGGCGGGGGCGCGCCCGGGAACGAGAGCGCCGGATCCGTGGCGTCTAGCCGCGGCGCATGAGGCGCCCGACGGCCGCCATCAGCTCGTCGGTGAGCTCTTCGGGTGTTCCCTCGGCGCGTCCGTCGATCACGCAGTGGCGTGCATGATCGTCGAGCAGGCCGAGGGCCACCTTGTCGAGCGCGGCCTGGACGGCGGAGATCTGGGTGAGGACGTCGATGCAGTAGCGGTCGTCTCCGACCATGCCTTCGATGCCGCGGACCTGGCCTTCGATACGGCGCAGCCGGGCCAGGAGCTGGTCCTTGGTGGCGGAGTATCCGTGCTTGTTCGAGGTCTGCGTGGTGGCCATGTCGGAGTCCTTTGTCGCGGGGACTGCACGGATCCTAGCAATACCCGTCAGGGGTATGCTACAACGAGACGCGTGTGATGAAGACAGACCAGACCGAGAAGACCTACACCGTCCCCGGCATGAGCTGCCAGCACTGCGTAGTCGCGGTGACTGAAGAGGTCGGCCAGGTGGCGGGCGTCGAGTCCGTCGACGTGGCGCTGGAGACGAAGCAGGTCACCGTGCGCGGGCGAGACCTCGACGATCGGGCCCTGCGCGCGGCGATCGACGAGGCGGGCTACGAGGCGACGGCGTGAGCGGCCTCGCCCGCATAGGACCATTCGGCGAGGTCGGTGAGCAGCATGGCCACTGAGCACCTCGACCTGCCGATCACCGGCATGACGTGCGCGTCGTGCGCCAGCCGAATCGAGAAGAAGCTGAACAGGCTCGACGGGGTCGCGGCGAGCGTCAACTACGCCACGGAGAGCGCGACCGTCGACTACGACGCCGCGACGCTCGCTCCCGACGAGCTGGTGGCCGCCGTCGAGTCCGCCGGTTACAGCGCCGTGCTGCCGGCCCGCGATGAGGCCGAGGACCGGCCCGGTGAGAAGGACGAGACTGCGCCGCTCCGGACCCGGCTGGTAGGGAGCGCGCTGCTGGCGCTACCCGTGCTGGTGCTGTCGACGGTGCCGGCCTTCCAGTTCGACAACTGGCAGTGGCTGGTGCTTCAGCTGGCGACGCCGGTGGTGCTGTGGGGCGGCTGGCCGTTCCACCGGGCGGCCTGGCTGAACCTGCGCCACGGCACGGCCACGATGGACACGCTCATCAGCGTCGGCGTGCTCGCCGCCTGGCTGTGGTCGCTGTACGCCTTGTTCCTGGGCGACGCCGGCATGACCGGCATGGAGATGCCGTTCGAGCTGATCCCCGAGCCGGGCGCCGGCGCCGACCAGATCTACCTCGAGGTCGCCGCGGTCGTAACCACGTTCGCGCTGGCCGGCCGCTACTTCGAGGCGCGCGCCAAGCGCCGCGCCGGAGCTGCCCTGAAGGCGCTGCTCGAGCTGGGCGCCAAGGACGTCACCGTGCTCGACCCCGACGGCGGCCAGCGCCGGATCCCGATCGAGCATCTGAAGGTCGGGGACCGCTTCGTGCTACGGCCCGGCGAGAAGGTCGCCACGGACGGCGTGGTCGAAGAAGGCACGAGCGCCGTCGACCAGTCGCTGCTGACCGGCGAGTCCGTCCCGGTGGAGAAGCAGCCGGGCGACCAGGTTGCGGGCGCCACGGTGAACGCCGGGGGTCGGCTGGTCGTGCGAGCGACCAAGGTCGGGGCCGACACGGCGCTGGCTCAGATCGCGAAGCTCGTGACAGACGCCCAGAGCGGCAAGGCGCCGGTGCAGCGGCTGGCCGACCGGATCTCCGCGGTCTTTGTGCCGGTCGTCATCGGCCTGTCGGTTGCCACGCTCGGCTTCTGGCTCGGTGCCGGCGAGAGCCTGACGTTCTCCTTTACGGCCGCGGTCGCGGTGCTGATCATCGCCTGCCCCTGCGCGCTGGGCCTCGCCACGCCCACGGCGCTGCTGGTCGGCACCGGACGCGGCGCACAGCTCGGGCTGCTGATCAAGGGGCCCGAGATCCTCGAGTCCACGCGGAAGGTCGACACGGTCGTGCTCGACAAGACCGGCACGGTCACGACAGGCAGGATGGCGCTGGTGGACATCGCAACCGCTCCTGGGGTCGGGCGCGAGGACGCGCTGCGCATCGCCGGCGCGGTCGAGGACGGCTCCGAGCACCCGATCGCGCAGGCCATCGCGCGAGCGGCGCGTGACGAGCTCGGCGACCTGCCGGCTGTTGAGGCCTTCGCCAACCAGGAAGGGCGCGGCGTGGAGGGATTCGCCGACGGCCACGGGGTGCAGGTGGGGCGCCCCGCGCTGATCGCCGAGTGGGGGCTCGAGATCCCGTCCCAGCTCGACGCGGCCCGGCGCGCCGCCGAGGCCCAGGGCCGCACCGCGGTCATCGCGGCCTGGGCCGGGGCCGTGCGCGCCGTGCTCGTGGTGGCGGACACCGTCAAGCCGACCTCCGGCGAGGCGGTGGCCTCGCTCAGGGCGCTCGGGCTGCGGCCGGTGCTGCTGACCGGCGACAACGAGACGACCGCCAGGGCGGTGGCCGCCGAGGTGGCCATCGACGAGGTGATCGCCGAAGTGCTGCCCTCCGAAAAGGCGGACGTGATCAGGCGGCTCCAGGCCGAGGGCCGCGTGGTGGCGATGGTCGGCGACGGCGTGAACGACGCGCCCGCGCTCGCCCAGGCCGACCTCGGCATAGCGATCGGCAGCGGCACCGACGTCGCCATCGAGGCCAGCGACCTGACGCTGGTCTCCGGCGACCTGAGGGCGGCGGCGGACGCCATCCGGCTGTCGCGCGCCACCCTGCGCACGATCAAGCAGAACCTCGCCTGGGCCTTCGGCTACAACATCGCCGTGCTACCTCTGGCGGCGGCCGGGCTGCTGAACCCACTCCTCGCCGGACTGGCGATGGCGCTCTCGAGCGTGTCCGTGGTGGGCAACGCCCTGCGGCTGCGCCGCTTCCGGTCGGCGCACGGTACGACGTCCGGCCAAGCGCCGCCCGCGACGGCCGCCCGTTCCGCCGGCGAGGCGATGGAGGCGGCGTGATGCGCCGCAATACCTAGCGCCCATCCGGCCTGGCGCGTGCTATCAGGGGGCTGTGACCGTTAAAGCCACACGCGGCGGCCACACCTCCGGCTCCGTCGTGGTCGAGGACCTGCGCTGCACCTGCTGCGCGCACGACGTCGTCGAGGCGGTGCGCGAGCTCGAGGGGGTGCGGTCGGCTCGCCTCGACTACCAAGGCGCCGAGCTACGGGTCGACTACGACCCGGCGCTGATCGATGAGGAGGCGGTCCGTCAGGCGGTCCGTGGGCGCGGGTACCGCTCTGACGGCGACCCGGGCGGGGCGAGCACCGGCCGGCTCGCTCACGCCGCCCAGCTCGCTCCGATCACCTGCGGGACCAAGTGCGACCGGATGCAGTACGAGCTGCCCCACACCGGCGCCGGCGAGCAGCACCACGATCCCGCGCATGAGGCGTCGCACGAGGGCCACGGCGGCATGTCGCACGACATGTCCGATCCGGCGATGGCCGTCGCGATGGAGCGTGACATGCGCAACCGCTTCTTCGTGGCGCTCGCGCTCACTATCCCCGTGGTGCTGCTCTCGCCGCTCGCGGTCAACACCTTTGGGCTCGAGCTGCTCGACTCGATGGACGCGCGCAACTGGCTGATGCTGGTGCTGTCGGTACCCATCGTCTGGTACGCGGGATGGATCTTCATCGGCGGCGCCTGGACCTCCCTGCGCCACCGCGCGCTGAACATGGCGGTGCTGGTGGCGACGGGCGTGCTCGCCGCCTGGCTCGCGAGCGTGTTCCTGACGCTGGCCGGCGAGGAGACCTTCTTCGAGGCCGCGGCGATGCTGGTCACGTTCGTGCTCTTCGGCCACTGGGTGGAGATGAAGAGCCGCAAGGGGACGAGCGACAGCCTGCGGGCTCTGTTCGACATCGTGCCGCCCACGGCCACCGTGATCCGCGACGGGCGGGAGCACGAGCTGCCCACCTCCGAGATCGTGGTCGGCGACGTCATCCGGCTCAAACCGGGCGACAAGGTGCCCGTCGACGGCGTCGTCAAGAGCGGCTCGAGCTCGATCGACGAGAGCCTCGTGACAGGGGAGTCGATCCCGGTCGAGAAGGACGTCGGCGACGAGCTGATCGGCGGCTCGGTCAACCAAGCTGGGGCCCTCACGTTCGACGCGACGAAAATCGGGGCCGACACCGCGCTGGGGCAGATCATCGACCTGGTCGAGCGGGCCCAGAACTCGAAGGCGCCGGGCCAGCGCCTCGCCGACCGGGCCGCCGGGGTGCTCGTGATCGTCGCCATCTCGGCCGGGCTGCTGACCTTTGCCGCCTGGACGCTGCTGTCCGATGAGGACTTCATCCGCTCCCTGACCTTTGCCATCAGCGCGGTCGTGATCGCCTGCCCGGACGCGCTCGGCCTCGCCACCCCGACCGCGGTCGCGGTCGGCACCGGCATCGGCGCCCGCCACAGCATCCTGATCAAGGACGCCGCCACGCTCGAGGGCATCGGGACGCTCGACGCCATCGCGCTCGACAAGACCGGCACCCTGACCCTGGGAGAGCCCGCGCTCACGGACGTGGTCACCGACGGCGAGCGCGACGACGACGAGCTGCTGCGGCTGGTCGCCAGCGCCGAGCGCGCCTCGGAGCACCCGCTGGCCGGGGCGATCGTCCGCAGCGCCGAGCAGCGGGGGCTGACGCTGACGGAGGCCGACTCCTTCGAGGCAATCGCGGGGCACGGCCTCCAGGCCACGCTCGGAGGGCTCAGGCTGGCCGTGGGCAACCAGCGGCTGCTCGAGCGCGACGGCGTCTCGCTCGACGGTCTGGGGGGCCGGGCCGAGCAGCTGGCCGCCGAGGGCAAGACCGTGATGTACGTGGCCGTGGACGGGCGTCCGGCGGGACTGGTGGCCGCGGCCGACCAGCTGAGGCCTTCCGCCGCCGCGGCGATCAGGGGGCTGAAAGAGCTGGGACTCGAGGTGGCGCTGATCTCCGGCGACAACCGGCGCACAGCCGAGGCCGTGGCCGGCGAGCTCGGCATCGAGCGCGTCTTCGCCGAGGTGCTGCCGGCCGACAAAGCTGACTACGTCAAGCGGTTGCAGCAAGAGGGCAAGCGGGTCGCGATGGTGGGCGACGGCGTCAACGACGCGCCGGCTCTGGCCCAAGCCGACATCGGCGTCGCCATCGGGGCCGGCACCGATGTAGCGGTGGAGACGGCCAACGTCGTACTGATGCGCTCCGATCCGCTCGACATCGTGCGCGCGATGCGCCTCTCACGCGCAACCGTGCGCAAGATGAAGCAGAACCTGGTCTGGGCCTCCGTCTACAACCTCGCGGCGATCCCGATCGCCGCCGGCGTGCTCTTTCCCTCAGCGGGCATCGAGCTACGCCCGGAGTGGTCGGCGCTGCTGATGTCGGCGAGCTCGATCATCGTCGCGACGAACGCGGTCCTGCTGAAACGCTCCGAGTCCGAGCTCGACGGACCCGCACACTAGAGACGAGCGGGGGCGTCACAGGCGCCCTACTACGGGGTCACGCGCAGCGACCACGAGACGCCCCCGTCGCTCGACTGTTTGACAGTCCCGTCGTGGAGCGCGACATAGAGCTCGTCCGCGCTCTCGCTATCGAACGCCGCCGGCTGTCCGCCGACGTTTCCGACATCGCTCCAACTGCCCCCGGCGTCGCGGCTGAGCCTGACCGTGCCGTCTCCGGCCACCGCGAACAGCCTGTCCGCCTCCGGCCATCCGAGCAGCGCCGCTGATGAGTCCAGTGGACGCCAGCTCCCTCCAGCGTCGCTCGATAGGTAGAGACTCTCCTCGCCCGACACCACGATCCGGTCCCGGTCGTGCGGGTCGATGGCAAGCGAGATCAGCACCTCGGGCGGCGTGCGCTCGGCCCACTCGCGCCCGCCGTCGTCGCTGACCAGCAAGGCCGCCTCCTGTGTCTCGAAGTCGGAGCCGAACCCATAGACCCGGCGTCCGGCGGCCTCGAGCACGTGGAAGTCGCGCTCGCCGAGCAGCGAGACCGGCTCCCAGGTGCGCCCCGCGTCGCGGGACTCGATCAGGCCGAGGAAGGGCGGCAGCTGCTCGCGGCCGTCCGGATGCCCTGACCCCAGAAAGCGATCCGGCCCCACGACCGTGAAGCCCATCGTGTCCTGAAAGCGATCCGCGATCCGCCTCGCCTTGCGCGCGCCCTCGCCGGCGCGGAACAGTCCCGTATGGGTTGCCACGAACAGAGCGCCGTCCTTGGGGTTGACCCCCAGACCGTGGACGTGGACGGGACCCGGATCGCCGACCTCGGGCTCATCCCCATTCGGCGACCCCGAGCCGCCGTCGCTGCCACCGCAGGCGGACATGAGCAGCGCGGCGGACAGCAGCCATGCCAGCGATAGGCGCGCACGCATCACCTTCGCAGGGTAGTCCCGCCTACACCTAGTGCTCGGACACGGCAAGCAGCGCTCGTGGCTACGTTCCGCGCGGCGGTCGTTCGCCGGTCGCCACCTGCGCGACCGCGGTCGCCGGCTTGCCGTCGGCGTAAGCGGCGATGCGTGCGGCGATGAACTCGGCGTCGTCCTTGACCCAGCCGAGTAGCGCGGAACCCCGGGTGTGCTGCCACGTGAGCCCGAGGAAATACAAGCCGGGCGCTGCCGTCACGCCGCGGTGATGCATGAGGCGCGCGGCGTCATCGAACACCGGGACCTGCACGAAGCTGTGATCGACCGCGAAGCCGGTGGCCCAGATCACCGCAGCCGGCGCCATACGGCTGCCGTCGGCGAAGGCCACCTCCGGTCCCTGCGCGTCAACGGTGCGCCCGCGCAGGTGGATGCCGTGCCGGCGGCGCGCGGCGCTCGGGCTCGAGCCGATCAGCGTCTCGCGGTACCGCAATCGCTGTCCGAGCCGGGAGTCGACGGTCACGCGCATCAAACCGAGCGCCTCCAGGTACCGGAAAAGGTCGCGGCCGGCGATGCGCTGCGGCAGCGGCGTCTGCCGTGAGCTGAGCGACAGGTGGACTTCGCGCGTGCGGGTGAGCTCTTCGGCGATCTGAAAGCCCGTGTTGCCGCCGCCCACCACGAGCACCGGGCCAGACGGCACTTGATCGGGCCTCCGGTAGTCCGTGCTGTGGAACTGGACGATTCGGGGGTCCAGTGGCCGGGCGATCGGCGGAAGGCGTGGAACGTGAAAGGGGCCGGTGGCGATCACGACCTGCTCGGCCGCGTAGCTGCGGTCGTCGAGATCGACTAGGTAGCCGCCGTCGGCCCGGCGGACGGCGCGGACGGGGCTGTTGAGTTCGACCGGCAGCTCGAATGCCCGAGCGTAGTCGGTGAGGTAGGCGACGACTTCGTCCCGACCCGGGTAGGTGTCCGGGTCGCCCGGGAATGGGCGGCCGGGCAGGCTGTCGTAGCGCACCGGCGTGAAGAGCTTCAGCGAGTCCCAGCGCGCCCGCCACGCCCCTGCCGGCGCGTCGGTGGCCTCCAGGATCCTGAAGCGGCGCCCCTGCTGGGCGAGGAAATAGCCGATCGCTAGGCCGGCCTGGCCGCCGCCGACAACTACAACCTCGTAGCGATCGCTCGGATCGCCCGCGGTGTCTTGGTTGCCTGCGGTGCCGGTCACGGGACCCTCCTCTGTCGCGCAGACATGTGCTCGGTCCCGCGGCGCCGTCACCGCGTCGACCTTCCCCAGTGAACCGCTGTCGAGACGGTGGCTCGGGATCGTATTCGATCACGAGCTACCGGGCGCGCCTGGCCGCACCCCTGCGGTTGTAATCGCCCGTAACGCGGCATGCTGTGCGCGTGAGGACCGGCTCTCAAGGACCGGAGCTCCGCGAGATCTACGAGCGGCCGGCGGAGCTGCTGCAGCGCTTGCTGCGCTTCGACACCTCGAATCCTCCGGGGGCGGAGCGTGAGTGCGTGGTGTGGGTCGCGGGCCTGCTTGAGCGCGCGGGGCTCGAGACGACATTCGTAGCGGCGGAACCGGATCGGCCGAGCCTCGTCGCACGCTTGCGCGGGGGCGGCGACGCGCCGGCGCTGATGCTCCAGGCGCACGTCGACGTCGTCGGCACGGCGGGGCAGGAGTGGACGCATCCGCCGTTCGCTGGCGAGATCGCCGACGGATTCATCTGGGGGCGCGGCGCGCTCGACATGAAGAGCGGCGCCGCCATGTTCGTCGCGGCGGTCCTGCGGGCGGCCGACACCGGCATGCAGCCGGCCGGCGACGTGGTGCTCACGCTGCTGGCCGACGAGGAGGCGGCCGGCGATCTCGGCGCCGCCCACTTGGTTCGCGAGCGGCCCGATCTGCTGGAAGGAGTCCGCTACTCGCTCGGCGAGTTCGGAGGGTTCACGCTCGACATCGGCGGCCGGCGTTTCTATCCCATTCAGGTCGCCGAAAAGCAGGTCTGCTTCATGAAGGCCACGGTCCGCGGACCGGGCGGGCACGGCGCCCTCCCGATGCGCGGCGGCACGACCGCGCGGCTCGCCAAGCTGCTGCGGACGCTCGAGCGCCGGAGGCTGCCGGTGCACGCGACCCCGGTCGCGCGTCAGATGATCGAGCAGACGGCCGCCCGGCTACCCTGCCCAGCGGGCGCGGTGTTGCGGCGCATGCTCGACCCGCGCTGGACGGATCGCGTGCTCACGCTGCTTGGCGAGCGCGGCAGCATCTTCGACCCGCTGCTGCACAACACCGTCAACGCGACGATCGTGCGCGCAGGTGAGAAGGTGAACGTCATCCCGTCCGAGGCGACGGTCGAGATGGACGGGCGCCTGTTGCCGGGGTTCACCGGCGACGACATGCTCCGGGAGCTGGGCGAGCTGCTCGGCCCCGACGTCGAGCTCGAGGTCATGCGCTACGAGCCGGGACCGCCGGAGGCCGATTTCGGCCTCTTCGACCTGCTGGGGAGCGTCCTGCGAGAGGCGGATCCGACGGGCACGCCGATCCCGCTGCTTCTGGCGGCGTTCACCGACGCCCGGTTCTTCGCCCGCCTGGGCATCCAGCACTACGGCTTCACGCCGATGCAGCTGCCATTCGACATGCGGTTCACCGAGTTGATCCATGCCGCCGATGAGCGCGTGCCGGTCGAGGCGATGCGCTTCGGCACCGACGCGGTGTTCCGGGTCCTCGAGCGCTACGGCCGCTGACGCGCTAGGGAGCTCTAGTGCGCGAAGCGCTCGGGGTGGCGAGCGAACTCCGCTGCGCAGGCGAGCGAGCAGAAGAAGTAGGCGGTGTCGTCGTAGGTCAGCCGCCCGGCGGAGCGTTCGGGATCGACGGCCATGCGGCAGACGGGCTCGCGCGGGAGATCACGCTCGGTGGGTTCGCCGGTACGCACGGCGGCGAAGAGCTCGACGGGCTCGCGAACATTGCGCAGTGAGCGGCGGCCGCGCGGCACGTAGAGCACGCCCTCCACCTCCGGCGCGAGCGCGGCTGTGTGAGCGGTCAGCAGCACCTCGCCGCCGCTCGCCTCGCCCGAGACGCGTGCTGCAAGGTTCACGGCGGCGCCGAAGTAGTCGCCATCGCGCTCGATCGCCGGACCGTGATGGAGCCCCACGCGGACAGTCGGCGCGCCGTGCCCGCGCATGAGCTCGTGCGTGATGCGCAGCCCAAGCAGGATCGCGCCCGCCGGTGCCGGAATGGCGAGCATCACGGCGTCGCCGATCGTCTTGACCTCGCTGCCACCGCTCGACGGAAGCTCTGCGCGGACAGAGCGGCTGAAGTCCGCGACGAGCGCGGCGGCGTCCTCGTCGCCGTGCGCCTCGGTGAGCGCCGTGAAGCCGGCGATGTCCGCGAACACGAACGTCGCCTCGACGGTGCTCGGGCCCGCGCGGCTCACTGTGCGCGCGTCCTCACGCTGGCACCAGAGGGGTAGCTCGGCGCGGTCACACGACGACGAACCGGGGACGCGAGAGGACCGCCTTCAAGATCGACTCTAGCCCCCGTTACGGGGCGCGACCTCGAAGCTGAAGACCATGCCGCTCTCGTGGTGCTCGGCGATGTGGCAATGGGCCATCCAGATCCCGGGGTGGGTGACGTCGAGCAGAAGGTCGAGCTCCTGCCCGGGGGTGATCAGGACGGTGTCGGTCCAGACGAGGTTCGGCTCGACGACGCCATCGCGGGCAAGGACCAGGAAACGACCCGCTCCGTGGATGTGGAACGGGTGGTGCATGGGATGGTCGGACTCCATCTCGTTGACCAGGCGGATCTTCACCTGGTCGCCGACGGTGAACCGCCAGTCGATGTCCATGCCTGCGGCGCCAGTGTGGCGGTCGATCAGCTTCCAGCGGGTGTTGGCCGGGGTCGTGCCCTTGTTGACCTCGACCATGTCGTCCTCCCACTCGATGGTCCCCGCGGCGTGCCCGTGCTCCTCGTCCTCGGTGTGAGCGTGTGGCGCAGCCGGGTGTTCCTCCGCCGTCCCTTCGACGCGCGCCCGGGCAACGGGCATCAACTTCATCGCGCACTTCGGGCACTTGCCGGGCTCGTCGCTGACGACCTCCGGATGCATGGGGCACGTGTAGGCGACTGCCGCGGCGCGCGGCATGAGTTTCATCGCGCACTTCGGGCACTTCCCCGGCTGGCCGCTGACGACCTCAGGGTGCATGGGGCAGAAGTACTCGATCGCTCCCTCGGGAGCCTCGAAGTCCATCTCGGCGACCAAAGCGACCGTCTTGTCCGGCGTCGCTTCCAGATACGGCGCGATCCTGTCGCGCTCGGCCGTCATCTCCGCGTTGGTGCGTAGCTCGTCGAAAACCCGTGCGGGGCCGGGCTCGGCCGGCTCGTCAGTCACCTTGACTGCGCCGAGGCCATAGACCTGCTCTGGCGTCCGATGCTCCAGCGCCGCGGTCCCCGGCGCTTCGAACAGGACGTCGACGACGACCCGCTCTGATGGCGAGACGATGACGGACTCGACGAACTCCTCGTGCTCGCAGCGCCCGCTGTCGCCGCCGACGAGCTTCATGCGCGCATTGTGGATGGCGAAGTTGAAGACGCGCGTGTTGGCGGTGTTCGTGAGGTAGAAGCGGACGACTTCGCCTCGTCGCGCGGAGATGTGCATCTCGGGGTCGCCGTTGATCAGCATCCGGTTGCCGAAGCGGCCCATCGCCGAATACGTCGTCTGGCGCGGGTCGAAGGGAGCAATGCGCCCGGCCTCGATGAGCACGTCGTCGAGCGTGACCATCAGCTCGCGGTGTGCAGGCGGCCAGTAGTCGGGATCCTCCGGGACGACGAGGATGGTCCCGTAGAGACCCATCTCCTGGCCGTAGTCCTGGCGGACGTGGGGGTGATACCAGTAGGCCCCGGGATCGGGGAACTCGAGGCGGTACTCGAACCGCTCGCCGATGGCGATCGGCTCCTGCGTCGCGTGAGTGCCGTCGTAGCGGTTGTCCAGCCGTATGCCGTGCCAGTGCACGGTGGTCTCAAGATCGCCCTGGTTCTCGACGTTGACGACGACGTGCGAGCCCTCGCGCACCTTTAGGACCGGCCCCGGCACAGAGCCGTTGTACGCGAGCATCCGCACCTCGTCCTCACCCAGGCGCTTCACGACCGGCGCGATCCGCAGGTCGAACGCCTCCCCATCCTCGAGTTCCACGGTCTCGGGACGGCCGCACGGTGGCAGCCCCTCCGTCTCGCTCGGGAATTGCTCTACATCATGGGTCCTCACGGGTTCCTCCTCCACGGCGCCTACCGCCGCAGCGAATCTAGCCCGACGCGCCGGCGGTTGACAAGCCCCTTCGCGCGCACGCGGGAACTGCTGGCCACCGACTCCTCCGCCCGCTCGATCAGATGCTCGCGACAGGACCGGCGCGCGTTCATGACGCCGCCGTGAGGTTGGTCACATAGCCGCGATTCGGGGTTGACGGGGCCGCCTGTGCCCCTTACGGTCGCTCTCACGCCATATACCCCCCCAGGGTATCGAGAGAGAAGGAAGAGAGATGACCTCCAACCACGCCAACAAGAGCAGACTCACCCGCCTCGGCGAGTTCACCTACAGGCGCCGCGGCCTGGTGCTGCTGGCCTGGATCCTCGGCCTCGTTATCGCGTTCGCCGCGTCGTCGAAGCTCGCGGGCGACTGGTCCGCGAACTACGAGACGCCCGGCTCGGAGTCCGAGGCTGCGCTGAACCGCCTGGATGATCGCTTTCCAGAGCGGCGCCCCTACAGCGTCGACGTCGTATGGCAGGCGAAGGACGCCGGGTCGAAGCAGGTCCGCGAGCGCGTCGACGGGTTCCTGGCGTCAGCCCAGCGGCTCGAGGGGATGACGCGCGGGACGACGACCGAGACGGCCCGAATCTCGCAGGACGGGACCATCGGGCTCGCCCGCATTCCGCTGAACGCGCGCAGCACCGAGGACGTTCCCATCGAGACGGGAGAGCGGCTCATCCATCTCGCTCAGAAGACGGACGGTCACGGCCTCCGGATCGAGCTCGGCGGCTTCGTGATCGGCAACGCCGAGGAGGGCGAAGTGTCCTCCGAGATGGTCGGCCTCATGGTCGCCGCGCTCGTGCTCGTGCTGACCTTCGGATCGCTGGTGGCGGCGGGGATGCCACTCGCCACGGCACTGTTCGGGCTCGGCATCTCGTCTGCGCTGGGCGGGATCCTCGCCGCCGTGATCGACGTCCCGGACTGGGCGCCGGCGGTCGCGGCGATGATCGGCATCGGCGTCGGGATCGACTACGCGCTGCTGATCGTCACCCGCTTCCGGTCTGCGCTCGAGCGCGGCCTCGATCCACAGGAGGCGGCGGCTGAGGCCGTGACCACGGCCGGACGCTCGGTTCTCGTCGCCGGCACGACGGTCGTCATCTCGATGATGGGCCTGTTCCTGATGGGCCTCACCTACCTCTACGGCGTCGCGCTCGCCGCGATCGTCGGGGTGCTCGTCGTGATGGCGGCGTCCGTGACGCTGCTGCCCGCGCTGCTCGGGTTTGCGCGGACGCGGGTCAACAGCCTTCGGCTGCCGCGTGTTGGGCGCGGCCGGGCCGGCGAAGGGTCGGCGCGCGCGATCCGTTGGAGCAGGCTGATCCAGCGGCGCCCGTGGGCGGCGGCGATTGCCGGCACGGTGATCCTGCTGGTGCTCGCCTCCCCGGTCACCGGGCTGCGGCTTGCGTTCCCCGACGCGGGCAACGACGCGCCCGAGACGACCACGCGCCAGGCGTACGACCTGACAGCGAAGGGCTTCGGCGCCGGAAGCGCGGGGCCGCTCGTGCTGGTCGCCCACCTGGAAGACCGAGGCGACCGCTCTGAGCTGGCTCGTCTCGCCAAGGAGATCGCCCGCGAGGACGGCGTCGCACATGTCGAGGCCCCGCTCGTTAACCGCTCCGGCGACACGGGCGTGGTCACGGTCGTGCCGACGTCCGCGCCGCAAGAGGCCGAGACCGCCGAGCTGCTCGAGCGGCTCCGCGATCAGGTGGTGCCGACGTCCGGCCTTAGCGCCGACATCGGCGGCACGACCGCGTCGCTGACGGACCAGAGCAAGGTGACAGCACAGCGGCTGCCCCTCTTCATCGGTGGTGTGGTCGGCCTGTCCTTCCTGTTGCTCGTGGCCGCGTTCCGTGCACCGCTGGTGGCGGTCAAGGCCGGGCTGCTCAACGTGCTGTCGATCGGAGCCGCGTACGGCATCGTCGCCGCGGTGGCCGACGGCGGCTTCCTCGGCGGCCTCGTCGGAATCGACACCGCGACGCCGGTACCGCCGTTCATCCCGGTGATGATGTTCGCGATCCTGTTCGGGCTCTCGATGGACTACGAGGTGTTCCTGCTCTCGCGCATCCGCGAGGAGTACCTCGCCACCGGCAGCACGTCGGGAGCGGTCGTCGAGGGCCTCGCGCGGACCGCGCGCGTGATCACGGCGGCGGCGGCGATCATGGTCGCGGTGTTCGCGGCGTTCGTGCTGAGCGGCGAGGTGTTCACCAAGCTGATCGGCATCGGGCTCGCGGCCGCCGTGCTGATCGACGCCACCGTCGTCCGGATGGTGCTCGTGCCCGCCGTGATGCAGCTGCTCGGCGATCGCAACTGGTGGCTGCCGCGCTGGCTCGACCGCGCCATGCCGCAACTCGAGCTGGAGGCACCCGCAATCGGCCGCTAGCAGACCCCCTACTCGCAATCCAACCAGGAGGAAGACCAATGTCCGAGGAATTCACAACCAACGGCGACCGGATCACCCCCGTATTCGATCTCCCGCTGAACCACCGCGTGCAGGCGATGCGGGTCGACTACGAGCCGGGCGGAACGACGCCCTGGCCGCACCGGCACCCGTACGGCGCGTTCGTGTACGTCATCGAAGGCGCCGTGAAGATGGCGCTCGACGGCCAGCCCGAGCAAACCCTGCTTGCCGGCGACTCGCTCTACGAGCCGCCCGGAGCGCTGCACGCCGTCTCAGAGAACGCAAGCGACAGCGAGCCGGCCAGCCTGCTCGCCGTCTTCGTGGTGCCGGAAGGCCAGGAATCGGCCATCCCGGCCTGATCCCGGCCCGAGTGGGGAGCCCGTTACGGGCTCCCCACTCAAAACCCCGTCGTGCGGTGATCCGTCACAGCCGAATCACCCGGGTGAAAGCGGTCAAGGGTGAAGACAGGGGGGAGGGTGACACGCGAGGCTGCGGTCATGGCCCACACGCGCTACCGGATCGTCGTCAATGGCAGGCTCAGCGAGCGGTTCGGCTCCTCCCTGGAGGACGTCACGGTGGAGCTGCTTCCAGGCCAGACCGCGCTGGTGGGCGAGTTCGTGGACGAGACCGCGCTCTACGGGCTGCTCGATCATCTGCGCGCGTTCAACATCGAGCTGGTGAGCGTCAATGCCGTGGGGTGACGAGCAAGCGTTGGTTACGAGACTGCGGGCGGGCGACGAGGCGGCCTTCAAGGAACTGATCGACACATACAGCGCCTCATTGCTTGGCGTCGCCCGGCTCTACGTCGACAGCCGCTCGGTCGCGGAGGAGGTAGTCCAGGAGACCTGGCTGGGTGTCCTGCGAGGCCTGGACCGGTTCGAGCAGCGCTCCTCCTTGAAGACCTGGATCTTCAAGATCCTGACGAACATCGCCAGCAGTCGCGGCATGCGCGAGCGTCGCATCGTCCCGTTCTCCGCGCTTGCGAAGGCCGAGGCGGAGGAGGAGGCGGCGGCGGTCGATCCCGATCGCTTCCTGCCGGCCGACCACGACCGCTGGCCACATCACTGGGCGCTCGGCCCGACCCGCTGGGAGACACCCGAGGAGGGCCTGCTTTCCCGTGAGACGGGCGAGCAGATCCTCGAGGCCATCGAGGCGCTGCCCCCGGTGCAGCGCGCTGTGATCACGCTTCGGGACGTTCAAGGCTGGCCGTCGAGTGAGGTCTGCGAGACGCTCGGCCTGTCCGAGGGCAACCAGCGAGTGCTCCTGCACCGGGCGCGCAGCAAGGTCCGCGGCGCGCTCGAGCAGCACTTCGGCGCCGCCGAGCTGACGGTCGCGTAAGTCCGCGAACTGCGTGAGTCCGGGCGGGCACCGACGAGGTCGGTTACAGTCGCCACGACGCGAAAGGAGCGCGGCCTTGGCCCTTTCTGGCGCGCCAATCACGGCCACGAAGCTTCAGTTCCCGCACACTCGCAGCGGGCTTGTACCCCGAGACCGGCTCGTCGCGGCGATTGCCGCCGCGGAAGACGTACGCCTGATCCTCGTACTTGCTCCGGCCGGATCGGGCAAGACGACGCTGCTTGGCGAATGGCGCGTGTCGCCCGACGAAGAACGATCGTTCGCTTGGCTGTCGCTCGATGCCGCTGACAACGACCCCGTCCGGCTCTTCGAGGGCATCGTGGCGGCACTGCGGACAGTGGATCCGGATGTGGGCGAAGCTGCCCTGGGGCACCTCGCAGGGCCGGCGAGTCTCACGGGCGTCGTACTGCCGTCGTTGATCAACGACCTAGTCGCCCTGCCGCGCCCGGTGGTGCTCGTGCTGGACGACTACCACGTGATCCGCAACCCCAGGATCCACGAGGCGATGGACGTCCTGCTCGAGCACTTGCCCAATACGGTGCAGATCGCGATCGCCTCACGGGCGGAGCCGCCGCTACCGATCGGGCGGCTGCGCGTGCGGCGACAGCTGGTGGAGGTAAGAGCCGCAGACCTCCGCTTCACGGACGACGAGGCAAGCGCTCTGCTCGCCGATGCGCTCGGCTTCGATCTGGACGCCGCGGATCTCGCCCGTCTCCAAGAGCGCACCGAGGGATGGGCCGCGGGCCTGCAGCTCGCTGCCCTTTCGCTCGACGGGCGGGAGGATCCGCACGATTTCATCTCGGGGTTCGCGGGCGACGACCGCCCGATCGTCGATTACCTGGGCTATGAGGTGCTCGACGGCCAACCACCGGACGTCCGCGAGTTCCTGTTGCTGACTTCGGTACTCGACCGTCTGACCGGTTCTCTCTGCGACGCCGTCATCGACGGTGAGGGGTCGGCCCGCACGCTCGATCAGCTCGAGCGCGCCGGGCTCTTCCTCGTCCCGCTCGACACCCGGCGGGAGTGGTACCGCTGCCACAACCTGTTCGGCGAGCTGCTTCGCCAAGAGCTGGGGCGCACCCAGCCAGAGCTGGTGCCGGAGCTGCATCGCCGCGCGTCTGCCTGGTACCGGGAGCGCAACCAAGTCTCGGCGGCGATCCGCCACGCGACCGCGGGCGGCGACCTTGGGACGGCGAGCGAGCTGATCACCGAGCACTGGTATGCGTTTCTCCAGCGCGGGCGGATCGAGACCGTGGCCGCGTGGCTCGGGGCGCTCGGAGACGAGGCGATTCGTGCGGACGCGGCGCTCTGCCTTACCAGGGCGTGGATCGGGGTGAACACCGGGCGTCTGGACGAGGTGCAGGACTGGATCGAGGCCGCGGAGCGCGCCGCGCAAGGCACGGGCGGAAACCGCGAGGTGGAGGCAGGAATCGCCAGCCTGCGGGAGGTCCACAACTACATGGACGGTGACGTGGGGGAAGCGGTCGAGGCCGGCCGGCGCTCTGTCGAGCGCGGCGACACACCGTGGCGACCGGTCGGCTGCCCCGTGCTTGGAATAGCTCTGTTCTGGACCGGGCGGGCCGGCGAGGCCGCGGAGGAGCTGGAGCGTTCAGTGGATGTCGCCCGCTCGGCCGGCAACTACCTCGCCGTGATCCACGCGACGGCCGGATTGGCCGCCATTCGCGCCGAGAACGGCGATCTCGAGGACGCGAAGCGCACTGCGGCGGAGGCGCTCGACCTGGCGCGCGAGCGGAGCTTGGGGGAGCACTGGGCAACTTCGATGGCGCTCGTGGTCCAAGGCCGCGCCCTGAGCCAACGCGGGCAGATTGCCGAAGCCGGCGCTTCCATCGAGCGCGGGGCGGAGCTGTCCCGCGACGGCGTGGCTGCCCTCGAGACCGCCTACGCGCTGCTGTCGCAGGCGGAAGCGGCTCAGTTGGCCGGCGACCGGGGGTCGGCCGCCGCATTGGCCGCGGAGGCGCGCGAGATCGTCGAGCGCTGCGCCGACCCGGGCATCCTGACCCAGATGCTCGCGCGTACGGGGCGTCGCCTGCATCTCTCGCAGCGCCCCCGCTCCGGGGCGGTGGACGCGCGCGACGAGATGACCGAACGGGAGCTGGCGGTGCTCCAGCTGCTGCCTAGCGAGCTGTCGCAGCGCGAGATCGGAGCCGCGCTCTACCTCTCGCTCAACACGATCAAGACCCACGTCAAGTCCATCTATCGCAAGCTCGGTGTCGACGCCCGGGACGCCGCCGTGGACCGCGCCAGGCAACTCGACCTGATCTAGCCAAGCTTGAGCCGTACCTGCCCGATTCTCGTCCTCGTGCTGGCGCTCACCCCCTTCGCCGCCTGCGGCGACGACGAGCGTTCGGACGGTGGCAGCGATCGGTCGACCGCAAAGGTGGACGCCGCGCGGGCTGCAATCGCCCGCTTTCGGATGCTCCCTCAGTTCCAGGCGCCGGGTCCCGCCTTCGACGCTGGCAGCGCCCTTCGCGGCAAGGTCATCTTCGAGATCCCCATCACGAGCGAGGTGCCGTTCATCGGCGCGGTCGAAAGGGGCATGCGCGAGGCCGCCGCCGAGGTGGGGGCAGAGCTGAAGGTCTTCCCGAACCAGGGTCGGCCCACTCAGTGGGCGCAAGGCATTCAGACCGCCATAGCCAGCGACGCCGACGCGATCTTGCTGCTGGCGCAGGATCCCGAGCTGGTCCGACCTCAGGTCGAGCAGGCAGAGCAGGCCGGAATTCCCGTCATCGTGCTCCGCACGACGGGAGAGGGGGAGCGCTGCCCCTCCATAGGCACGGCGTGTGTTCCGGCGCCGTTCGAGCGAGCAGGTCGTCTGGAGGCCGACTTCGTGATCGCCGACAGCGGGGGCGACGCGAACGTCCTCGTGATCACGTCGAAGGACGCCCGCTCTACGCAACCTCTGCTGGCGGGCCTCGAGGACGAGTTCGCCGACAGGTGCCCCGATTGCAAGTTGCGGTTCGTCGACGTCCCGATCCCCGACTGGGGAGCGAAGCTGCGCTCCGAGGTGCAGTCGGCATTGGTTCGGGACCCCCGCATCAACTACGTGATCGCGACCTACGACAGCATGTCCCAGTTCGCCGTACCGGCAATCGTCGCCGCCGGTAAGGCGGACGAGATCAAGATCGCGGCGTTCAACGGCACGCCGTTCGTGCTGGGGATGATCCAGGACGGCGAGGTGGTCGCGATGGACGTGGGCGAGAACCTGGCTTGGGTGGGATGGGCGAGCATGGATCAGGCATTTCGCGTGGTCGCGGGCGAGCGTCCCGTGCGCAGCGAACACACTCCGCTGCGGGTGTTCGACGCTGAGAACGCGGACGACGCCGGCCACCCGCCGCGCTTCGACCGCGGCTACGGGCAGCCCTACGTCGAGGGCTACCGGCAGCTGTGGGGCGTGACCGAATAGCCGTCGCGCTCGAGGCGCGCGGCATCGCCAAGCGCTTCGGCGGCGTGCAGGCCCTGGCGGGCGCAGCGATCGACATCCGGGTTGGCGAGGTGCACGGCCTGGTGGGGGCGAACGGCTCAGGCAAGTCGACCCTGGTGAAGGTCCTGTCCGGCTATCACGCGCCCACGCAGGGCGGGCGCCTGTCCGTACGGGAGCGCGGTGTTCGGCTGCCGCTTTCGCCCGGGGACGCGCGCTCGCTCGGGCTGCGGTTCGTGCACCAAGACCTCGGGCTGATCCCATCGCTGAGCGTCGCGGAAAACCTGTGCCTGGACGAGCTGGCGACAGCACGGAGACGCTGGGTCTCCAGCCGCCGCCTGCACCAGCGTGCGGCAGAGGCTCTCGCCCGGCTCGGGCTCGGCATGGATCCGGCTCGACCGGTGAGCTCGCTGAGCCCGCTCGAGGCGGCCCTCGTCGCGATCGCACGCGCTGCGCGCGAGCGGCCCGCGGTCCTCGTTCTGGACGAGCCCACCGGGTTCCTGCCCGCCGCGGAGCGCGAGCGCATCCACGAGCTCGTCGGTCAGGCGGCGGCCGGAGGCTCCGGCGTGCTGCTGGTCTCCCACGACCTCGACGAGGTGGTTCGGGTGGCGGACCGCGTGACCGTCCTGCGCGGCGGCCGTACGGTCGCCACGCTCGACGTCCGGGCCACAACCACCGGCGAGCTTGCCGCTCTGATGGCAGGTCGTGGTTCCGGGAGCCCGCGGCATCGACGCCCCGCCCAAGGGCCGCGCGGCGGCGAAATCGTCTCCGTAGAGGGTCTCCGCGGCCGCGTGCTCCGCGACCTCTCGCTTCGGATCGCACGTGGTGAGGTTGTCGGCCTGACGGGCCTCGCGAGCTCCGGATTTGACGAGGTGCCCTACCTGCTCTTCGGCGCGCGCCGAGCCCGCGCCGGGAGGCTGCATCTCGGCCGTGACTTCGACCTGACGGCGATGACACCGCCGCGCGCGCTTCGCGCCGGTATCGGCCTGTTGCCCGCGGCGCCCGAGAGCGCCGGAGCGGTCGGCTCGCTGACGCTCGCGGACAACATCATGCTGCCGCGCCTCGACGGCTTCCGGCGCCGCTACGGCTTGGGTCTAGACGCGCGGCGCCTCGAGGCCGACGCCCGCGCTCTGCTGCTCGAGCACGGCGTGACGCCGGCCGACCCCCGAGCGGCGTTCGCGACGCTCAGCGGCGGGAACCAGCAGAAGGCGCTGGTCGGGAAGTGGCTCGGGGTGGAGCCCGCCCTGCTTTTGCTCGACGAGCCTCTGCGGAGTGTGGACGTGAGCGGGCGCGCCGAGCTGTCGGCACAGATCCGGGCGCTCGCCGCGCGCGGGACGGCCGTGCTCTGCGCGAGCTTCGAGCCCGACCTGCTCGGGGATCTGTGCGACCGCTTCATCGCCGTCTCGGGCGGGCAGGTGCCGTGAGCATCCAGGGCCTCGCGCTGCCCGTGGCATGGTTGGCGGTGATCGCGCTGTTCGGAGCGCTCGAGCCGGACACGTTCCTGACCTCGGCCAACCTTCAGGGCATCCTCGGCTCGCAGGCGGTGCTCGTCGTAGTCACCCTTGGGCTGCTCTTCCCGTTGTGCGCAGGGGACTACGACCTCTCCGTCGCGTCGACGCTCACCCTCGCGGCGATGGTCGTGGCTCTCCTGAGCGGGCGCCACGGCTGGCCGCTGGTGCCGGTGATCCTGGTCGCGGTCGCCGCCGGACTGCTGGTGGGTGCCGTCAACGGAGCGCTCGTGACGCTGCTCGAGCTGGAGTCGCTGGTCGTGACACTCGGCTCGGCCACGTTCGTCTCGGGCGTGACGTTGTGGATCAGCGACTCGAACACGATCGGCGGGATCTCGGACAGCCTGGTAGATCCGGTGATCGCATGGGATCTGTTAGGCGTCCCACTCGCGTTCTTCTACGGCCTGTTCCTGTGCGCCATCGTCTGGCTCGTCCTCGACCACGCGCCGGCCGGGCGGCGGCTCCTGTTCACGGGCCGCGGTCGCGACGTGGCGAGGCTCAGCGGCGTGCGTGTCGGGCGCGTGCGCTTCGGAGCGCTCGTGACGTCGGGCGGGATCGCGGCGATTGCAGGCGTGCTCTACGCAGGGACGACGGGAAGTGCCGATCCCTCCTCGGGCGCGACCTTCCTGCTGCAGGCGTTTGCCGCGGCGTTCCTCGGGGCCACGAGCATCGCGCCCGGTCGCTTCAACGCGTGGGGGGCGCTGATCGCGGCCTACTTCCTCGCCACCGGCGTGACCGGCCTGCAGCTCGTCGGAGTCGAGAGCTTCGTGCAGGACCTGTTCTACGGCGCCGCGCTGATAGTCGCCGTGGCGCTGCCGCGGCTCATCCGTGCGGCTACCCAGCCGCAGTCGCCGTAGCCGCCTCGTAGGCGGCGCGCGCCTCGGGCAGCGTCGGATCGAAGTCGGCCTTGATGCGCTTGTGGATCTCCTGGAGATCCAGCCACAGCTGCTCCGGCGACGGGCGGCCCCAGAACCAGTAGCCGACGTATACCTTCTCGATGCGCAGGCCGGGGGAGAGGATCACGGTGTGCGGGACCACTGCATGGTCGTGGTGCGTGTCGGTGTACTCGTCGATCTCCAGCGCCGTGCGCACCTCGAGCTCCTCGTCGGCCAGGAACGGCCAGTGAGCCCCGGTCGAGATCTTCATCTTGTAGGTGTCGTGCAGGGTGTTGGGCAGGACGCTCACGAGCTGCCCGAACCCGACGTCGCACCACTCGTGAAAGCGCAGCAGCTCGCGGTGGTGCATCCGCTCGCGCGGGCAATGCTCCCCACGGCTCAGGTGCAGCACCAGGACGTCGTCGCCCTGCAGCGTCGACAAACGATGCCGGACGCCGTTCTCGTCGGGCAGCGTGAAGTCGGGGAAGGTAAGTCCGGGTTCGAGGCCCTTGCTCATCGTGTGCTCCTCTCGGTAAAGGGTGTGACGCCGGGTTTGTCGGTCCGCAGCCGGTAGACGCTGCTCAGCGCGGTGACGTAGAGATCGCGGCTGTCGGATCCGCCGAACGCCAGGTTGTGGGGGGCCTCGGGTAGCTCGAGCAGCCCCAGGCGCTCCCCGGCCCGAGACAGCACCCAGATTCCGCCGGGCCCGCAGACGTAGAGGTTGCCCTCGACGTCGACCTTGATCCCGTCGACGGCGTCCTCGCCCGGCGCATCGGTCATGTCGTAGAAGACCTCACGGCCGAGAACCGAGCCGGAGCCGTCCAGCTCGTAGCGCACGACCACCTTGTGCTGCGGGTCCCAGTTGCCCACGTAGAGCACGCTCTCGTCGGGCGAGAACGCGATCCCGTTGGGTCCCGCGAGCGAATCGTCGATCAGCGCAACCTCGCCGCCCGGGCCGACTCGGAAGACCCCAGCGAAGTCGAGCTCGCGGTCGGGATCGTCCGCCATGCCTGGGCGGCCGAAGGGCGGGTCTGTGAACCAGACGCTGCCGTCCGACCGACAGACCACGTCGTTGGGCGAGTTGAGGAGGCGCCCCCGATAGGCGTCGGCGACGACGGTGGTGTCGCCGTGCGGGTTCACCCGCAGCACACGCCGGTTGCCGTGCTGGCAGAGCACAAGCCGGCCCTGTGGGTCGAATGTGAGCCCGTTCGAGCCGGGCTGGAGGTAGCGCCCGATGTCCGCTCCCGCGTAGCCGCTCTTGGGGCGGAACACGGTCACCTTCCCAGCATCGGGGTCGAGCCTGTAGATCGTGTTCGTGTTCGGCGAGCTGAACAGCAGAGCGCCGTCCGTCGGGGACCAGACCGGGCCCTCCGTGAACTCGAACCCTCCGGCCACGCGCTCCCAGGGCCCGGGCTCGGCGGCCTCCGGCGCGTACAGGTCGAGCGTCGCCGTGCGCATCCAGATGTAATTGGGCGGGGCCGCCGAGATCGGGCCGTTGATCCCGAAGACGGCGATCACGAAACGGTCGCCGGGGCGTGCGTCGCGTGTGATGACGACACGGTTGGGCGTGTTGAAGCCACCGACGACCGGCCCTCCTGTGTCGCCGAGCGCGTGCGGCAGGTCGCCGTTGACCCAGACCTCGGCGTAGTCGTCGATGACCACCTCGAAGACCACCGTGGAGCCGGTTACGTCGAGATCACCGACACGCTCGGGCAGGGTCACGACGAGGCGATACCAGTTGAAGCAGACCTTCCCGTTCGCCAGACGCCCCATCGTGTCGGCGGCCTCGAGTCGTTCCCAGGCGGAGTCGTCGAAATCGACTGCCTCGGCGTGTGGGGCTACGTCGTAGGTGCGGTTCGGGACGATGCCCGGCCCGAGCGGGTCCGCGGGCGAGCCGAGCTCGACGAAGTCCACCTCCTCGACCCGCGCGTCCGAGTAGCGCCATTCCCCGCCGACGAGCGCCAGCCCCTCGTCGCTCTGGAGATCGACGATCGCGTCCGGCCGACCGGGCAGCAGCTCCGGCGGGCCTGGTGCGCGGGCCGCCGGCGTAGCGGTTGCCGTTGCCATCAGGGCCCGACCTCCACCGGGTTTGCGAGGGCGGCTGCGATCGACCGTGCGCCGGCCTCGGCCAGCTCTCGGTCCTCGTCGGCCGACGACGCGCCGCTCACGCCGATGGCACCGATCACCTCGCCGTCGAGCTCGATCGGCACGCCGCCCTGGAGCGGCACCGCCCTGGCGAGGTGCAGCGCCGAGGGGCGGCCGCCGGACGCCTGGTCCTCGAAGTCCTTGCTCGGCCGGCGGTAGATCGCAGCGGTGCGCGCCTTGTCGGTGGTGACTTCGACGGAGGCCACCTGGGCGGTATCGGGCCGCACGAGGAACATCAGCGCGCCGCCGGCGTCGACGGCGGAGACCACCGGGGCGACGCCCCGCTCGGCCGCCGCGGCGCCGGCCGCCTCGGCGGCAAGGCGCGCGCCTGCGTACGTCAGCGCGGGGACGTCGGAGGCGGAGAAGGTGGCCTCGGCCCCCGCCACCGAGATGGCCTCGTCCTCGTCGGGGGTCTCGCCGCTCGTGCCGATCGCGCCGACCACCTCGCCGTCGATGCGGAGCGGGATGCCGCCAGTCAGGCAGGCGGCGCCGTGAAGCGCCAAGGCCCCGAGTCGACCGTCGGTGACCTGCTGCTCCATCTCACGGCTCGGCCGGACGAAGATCGCCGCCGTGCGTGCCTTGTCGACCGCGACGCGAGACGACGCGATCTGAGCCCCGCGCGTGCGGCGTAGCTGGATCAGCTCGCCATGGGGATCGACGACCGCGAGCACGACGCGGTGGCCACGACCGTTGGCGAACTGCTCGGCGGCCGCCAGCACGGCGTCCGCGCCGGCATCGTCGATGACCTTGCGAGTCCGGACGAGGGTCATGTCAGGTTCCTTTCGCTTGGAGGTGGGCGGCGTGGATCGCCGTGTCTGTGGTGATGAAGAGGACGTCGCCCGCAGGGCCGCCGAAACAGAAGTTCACGGCGCCCGGCAGGGCGAGCTCGCCAAGCGACTCGCCCTTTGGGCTCAACACCCGGACCCCGCTCGCGGACGACACATACAGCCGACCCTCTGAGTCGACCTTCATGCCGTCCGGGTGGCCCGGCGCGATCTCAGCCAGCACGCGCTCGCGAGCGAGGCCGCTGCCGTCGATCACGTCGAAGGCCTTGACGTGTTGCGGCTCGCCGTTGTCGCCGACGTAGAGCGTCGTCTCCCCAGGCGAGAAGCAGAGGCCGTTCGGCTTGTCGAAGCTGTCGGCGACCAATGAGAGCTCGCCGGTGCGGGGGTCGTAGCGATAGACGGCATCCCTTCCGGCGGGCTCGGGCCTGAAGCCCTGGAGCCACCCGTAGCTGGGATCCGTGAACCAGATCGTCCCGTCGCTCTTGACGACGACGTCGTTGGGCGAGTTGAGGGGCGCGTCGACGACCGTCGCGCGCTCGCCGGTGGCGCGGTCCACGCGTGCGATCGCGGCGGGCAGCGTGAGCGTGCCCTGCTCGCAGACGAGCAGCGCGCCGTCGTGATCGAGGACCATGCCGTTCGCCATCCGAGCGTCCGACACGAGCACGGTGACGGCCCCGGACGCGAGGTCGAGTCGCTTGATGTCGACCACCGGAGCGGCCTGGCCGGGGCGCGGGAGCGATGTGAAGTAGAGGGCGTGCTCGTCGGCGCAGTAGACCGGCCCCTCGTGAGCGTCCACGTGGACGACGTGAGCCAGGCGAGGCGCGTCGCCGGGGCGGGGGAGGGAGGGCACGGTGCTCGGCTGACTCACCCTGGTTGAGTCGCGCGGGTCGCGCGAGCGTTACGCGCTAGCTCAACAGGTACCCGGCGATGAATCCCGCGACCATCGCCGAGGCGACCACGCGATTCACCTCGGCGAAGGCATGCGGGACGATCGCGATCGAGACCACGGCAAGCACGGCACCGCCCGCCACGGCCTGTGCCGTTCCGACGACCTCTCCGCTGGCGTCGGCCAGGATCGTCCCGCCCAGGACCGTTGCGAAGGCCAGGGCGAACCCGATCGCGGTCATCAGGGTGATCGCGAAGCGCTTCGTATGGCCGCCGGCGATGATTGGCTGGGCCGCGCCGTATGACTCCACGACGTTTCCGATCAGGATCCCGGCGAGCAGCGCCACGCCCAGCTCGCCCTCCGCGATCGTAAGTCCCAGCGCCACCGACTCCGGCACTCCGTCGACGAAGATGCCGGTGGCGATCGCCTCGCCGCGGGCGGCCTCGGAGTGGCTGATCTCCATGACCATCGGCCGTCCAGCCGCGGCCGCATGGCCGTCGCGGCGCATGGCCATCATCTCCTCGTCGCGGCCCAGCCACCAGTCCGCGGCCACGTAGATCAGGGTGCCGGCGAGCAGGCCGAGCGCGGTCAGGGCGGCGCCGGCCTCGTCGTCGGCCTCCGGGACCAGCTCCAGGGCGACGGCCGAGAAGAGAATCCCACCGCCGAATGCCGTGAGCGTGGCGGCGACCTTCGGTGGCAAGCGGAGCAGTGCAGCCGCGGTGGCGCCCGCCAGCAGGCTCCCACCGACCGCCAGACCCCACAGGACCGACGAGGTCAGGTCCACGAGCGCCCTAGGCGGGTGCGGCGACCGTCAGCCGCAGCTCGAGCAGCGCGTGCAGGAACGCCTCCGAGAAAGTGGGGAAGGGCTGGATCACGTCGCGCATGACGTGCAGCGGGATACCGGCCCGGATTGCCACGGTCGCCTGTTGGAGCCACTCGCCGGCCTCGGGGCCGAGCGCGTAAGCGCCTGTGATCCGCTCGCCGTCGGAGACGAGCGTCATGAAGCCGGCCTCTTCGTAGGCGCGCGTGTAGGTCGCCATCCGCGGCACCTCCGCGAGGTTGACCGTGACGCTGTGCGCATCCTCGGCCTCACCGACTGACGCCGCCTGCGGATCGGTGAACACGACCCGCGGGACGGCCGAGTAGTCGGCCTCACACGACTCGCCGAGGATGTTTGCGGCCGCGACGCGTCCCTGGTACTTGCCGACGTAGGTCAGCGGCCAGATGCCGGCCACGTCGCCGATTGCCCACAGGTTGTCTCCGAAGCTCATGCGGGCATCGACCTCGATGCCGGCCCGGCCCGGCTCGACGCCAACGGTCTCGAGGCCGATCTCGCCAACGCGCGGCCGGCGACCTGTGGCAACCAGGAGCCGATCGCCGCGCACCGGTTCGCGCTCGGGGAACTCGAGCACGTACTCGCCGTCCTCCAGCCGTGCCTGCGAGGCATGCTGGCCGAAGCAGAGCTCGACGCCGTCGCGTTTCAGCGCCGCCCCGAGCGCCTCGCCCAGGGGCCGCGGCTCGCGCGGCAGGACATGCTCCATGCCTTCGACCACGGCGACCGCCCCGCCCATGCGCACCACCGCCTGCGCCATCTCGACGCCGACCGGCCCGGCCCCGAGCACCAGCAGCCGTCCGGGCACCTCGGTCATCGCCGTCGCCTCGCGGTTGGTCCACACGCCGGCCAGCCCGCGCAGTCCGGGGACCGGGGGGACGAACGGATCGGAGCCGGTCGAGACCACGACGTGCTCCGTGCTGAATACGCGATCCCCAACGGCCACGCGGCCGGGTCCGTCGAGACGGCCTTCGCCGCGGATCAGGTCGATTCCCACCCCCTCCGCCCACGCCGCCTGGCCGGCGTCGGAGTGGTCGCTGACCATGAAGTCGCGCCATGCGAACGCGGCCGCCGGGTCGACGCCGCCCGTGACCGCCTGAGCCGCGCCCGGGGTGGCGCGCGCGGCGTGCACCGCTTCCCCCGGCCGCAGGAGGGTCTTCGACGGGATGCAGGCCCAGAAGGAGCATTCGCCCTCGAGCAGCTCCCGCTCGATGATCGCCACACGGAGACCGCCCTCGACCAAGCGGGCGGCGCAGTGCTCGCCGGCGGGACCGCCGCCCAGGACGACCACGTCGTAATCCGTGCTCACCGCGTCTCCCCGTGCGCACCCATATTGATCGCGTTCATGCCGCTGCAGTACTTCGAGCACGGCTCGCGTTACACCGCCCAGGTGTAACGTCGCGCGATCCGGGGCGACGACACCGACGAGCGGCATCCGATGGGCGAACACGACGAGATGACATGCAGGGAGCTCGTCGAGGTGGTCAGCGACTACCTCGAGGGCACGCTGCCGGCGGACGACGAGCGCCGGCTCGAAGCGCACCTGGGCGAGTGTCCGTACTGCATGGAATACATCGATCAGATGCGCCAGACGATCGCGGCGCTCGGCCGGCTGCCCGAGGACTCGCTCAGCCCGGAGGCCCGCGGCGAGCTGCTCGATGCATTTCGCGGGTGGCGCCGGCGCTGATTGTGTGACGCCCGCGCCCGGCGCGGGACGGCCCACATGGACAGATTGGCGTACTCCGTTCGCCGTAGTGGCAAAAGTTGCTAGCCCGCGAATTACACGCCGAGGGACGGGGAAGTATTCCTCTCGGTGAGCGGTCAAGCAGCGGCCGGATCCCGCACGTCGACAGCAGGGGGAAGGGAAATGTGGAGGAGACCCGCAGCGGTAGGGGTGCCCACCGTATTCATCTTCAGTGCTGTCGCGATGCTGCCGGCCGTCGGTGCGCCGCTTCGGACCGTGGCAAAGCTGTCACATCTCACAAGGAGGGGAGCCACATGAGGTCATCCGTGCTCAGACGCTCGGTCATCATGGGTGCCGTCGCGCTGCTCGCGCTGCTGTTGCCTTTGGCGTCGGCGAGCGCGCAGAAGCCGAGCGTCCGCCAGGCGGTGTCGACGTTCGACTACACGAAGAACATGCATCCGCAGGGCTACTCGCCACGGGGCAACACGCCGAACCTGCCCGGGCTGACGTTCACCGCCAACTCCGACCTGGCCTTCTGGGGCAAATTCGCCTTCCAGGGCCACTACGAGGGGTTCCGCATCATCGACATCGCCTCGCCGGCGAACCCGCGCGAGATCTCGTTCACCGATTGCAACGGCAACCAGGGCGACATCGTCGTCTACGAGGACATTCTCGTCCGCGCGTGGAACTCGCCGGCACCGGCCGGATCGACCTGTGACGGCGAGCCGGTGCCGACCGGCTTCGAGGGCGTGCACATCTTCGACATCAGCGACTACGAGGACCCGGTCCTAGTCGGCAGCGTGGAGATCAGCAACCGAGTCGGCCGACCCGACCCGACGGTCACGGGCTGTGGCTCGCACACGATCACCGCCGTCCCGGATCTCGATGCCGGCACACTCGTGATCTACAACCAGTCCGCGGGCACCTGCGCGGCGGGCGAGCTCGAGGCGTTCCACGTCTTCGAGATCCCGCTCGACGACCCGGCGAGCCCGACGACGCCCGAAGTGATCCCGCTCGTGGACGCGATGGGATGCCACGACTCCGGCGTGGTCCTCGGCGACGCGAACCTGCTCGCGTGCGCCAGCCACTCGCACACGAACGTGTTCGACATCGGCGACAACGAGTTCCCGGGCGGCAGCCTCACCGATCCCGTGTTCCTCTACACCGTCGAGGAGTGCGAGGGCACCCTCTGTGTGGGCACCGGCGGCAACTGGCACTCGGCCGCGTTCACGTGGGACGGCGAGGTGCTGATCCTCGGCTGGGAGCCCGGTGGCGGCTCGCTGCCGGAGTGCGAGGCGACCGACCCGGCCCTCAAGAAGAGCTGGTTCTTCTATGACGCCCAGACGGGTGAGAAGCTCGGCCAGTTCGTGCTTCCGCGGCCGCAGACGTCGACGGAGAACTGCACGGTCCACAACTACAACGTCGTGCCGACCGACAAGCGCTACTTGCTGGTTGGCGGCAACTACCAGGCCGGCATCAGCGTGGTCGACTTCACCGACCCGGCGAACGCGTTCGAGGTCGCTTACGCCGATCCGGCGCCGCTCGTGCCGACTCAGCTAGGCGGCGACTGGTCGACCTACTACTACAACGGACGGATCTACGAGTCCGACATTACGCGCGGGCTTCTGGTCTGGAACCTGTCCGGCAAGTGGGACGCCGGTGCCAGGAAGTTGCCGTACCTGAACCCGCAGACGTCGGAGTTCACGCTGCCGTCGCCGTAGTCTCGGCGCGGCAGAGGCTCGACCAGAGAGGGCGGCTTCGGCCGCCCTCTCCGCGTCCCGCCTGACGGTCGTCTCACCGTCGCCTGAAGGCTCACGCGAGCCCCGTCGCGCGCGAGGCCCACGTGAGCATGCCGAGCGAGCGGGGCGGATCTTCGCCCCCGGTAGCTGCCGATGAGGATCGTCGGGCTACGAGGCCTGTCGTCGGCGCTCAGGGCGGGAGTGCTCCCTCGCTGGAAGCATCGTCGGCATCGCGACTGTTCTGCGACGATTCCGGGAGCGGCGCGAGGTCGCGCGCGGCGCGCACATCCGGATCTCGTCCTGTGGTCGTTGGCTAGCGCAGCCGGACGCGTTCGCAGTTGCGGGTGCTGTCGAGCCGATCGACGATCGCCAGGTCGCGCCGGCCGCGGCCGCAGTCGATGGTGTCCGCCCCGTTGCGGCGGGCGGATACGCGGTCGTTGCCGGGCCCGGTGGCGATGCGGTCGCGGCCCCCGCCTGGGTTGATGCGGTCGCGGCCGCGGCCGCCCAGCAGGCGGTCGCGGCCGCGCCCGCCGGCGAGCCTGTCGTTGCCGGCGCCGCCGGCCGCCGTGTCGGTGTGCGCTCCGCCGGCGAAGCGGTCATTGCCCGCCCCGCCGAAGCCGCGGTCCTGACCCGCGCTGCCGGTGAGCCTGTCGTTGTCGGCGCCGCCGGAGAGCCGGTCGTTGCCGGCGTCGCCGAACAAGCAGTCGCGCTCCGCGAGCCCGTTCAGGCGGTCGTTGCCGGCCAGGCCGCGCAGCGTGTCGCCGGCACTGGTGCCATCGAGCAGGTCGGCGCCGGCGCCGCCGAGCTTCTGATTGGCGCACGCGCCCGGCAGCAGGCCGGCCAGCGGCGACACCAGCCCCGCGGCCGGAGCGCCGGATGATCCGGGCGGCCCGGACGGCGCGGGCGGCGGCGGGTCGGGCGAGCCGGCGGCATACACATCAGCGAAGCCGCTGTCGTTGTCGTCGGCGATCAGCCTCTCGCTCGACTGGAAGAAGACGCGGTTGCCGCCGTCCGACGCACCCTCGAAGAACGCGTGGTCCGTGTCCGGGTCGGGCACCCCGGTCGGCCGCGAAACCAGCGTCGTCACCCCGCCGGCGCGCTCGTACACATCCTCGAAGCCGCTGTCGGTGTCGTCGGCGCTCAGCTGCTGCGACGTCCGGAAGAAGACGCGGCTGCCGTCCGCCGACGCACCCTCGAAGAACGCGTCGCCCGTGTCCGGGTCTGCCACCCCGCTCGGCTTCGAGAGCAGCGTCGTCACCCCACCCGCGCGCTCGTACACATCCTCGAAGCCGCTGTCGGTGTCGTCGGCGGTCAGCTGCTGCGACGTCCGGAAGAAGACGCGGCCGCCGTCCGCCGACGCCCCCTCGAAGAACACGTCGCCCGTGTCCGGGTCGGCGACGCCGCTCGGCTGCGAGACCAGCGTCGTCACCCCGCCCGCGCGCTCGTACACATCGAAGAAGCCGCTGTCGGTGTCGTCGGCGCTCAGCTTCTGAGTCGTCGCGAAGAAGACCCGGCTGCCATCCGCCGACGCACCCCTGAACGACACTTCGTCGCTGTCGGGGTCTGCCACCCCGCTCGGCTGCGAGACCAGCGTCGTCACCGCGCCGGCGCGCTCGTACACATCGATATGGCCGCTGTCGGTGTCGTCGGCGGTCATCTTCTGGCTCGTCTGGAAGAAGACGCGGCTGCCGTCCGCCGACGCCCCCTCGAAGAACACGTCGCCCGTGTCGGGGTCGGCGAGGCCGGTCGGCTGCGAGAGCAGCGTCGTCACCCCGCCGGCGCGCTCGTACACATCGATCAAGCCGCTGTCGGTGTCGTCGGCGGTCATCTTCTGGGACGTACGGAAGAAGACGCGGCTGCCGTCCGCCGACGCACCCTCGAACAACACGTCGTCCGTGCCCGGGTCGGCGAGGCCGGTCGGCTGCGAGAGCAGCGTCGTCACCCCGCCGGCGCGCTCGTACACATCCAGGCGGTCCGGGTCAGTGTCGTCGGCGCTCAGCTTCTGGGACGTACGGAGGAAGACGCGGCTGCCGTCCGCCGACGCACCCTCGAAGAGCACGTGGTCCGTGTTCGGGTCGGCTACCCCGGTTGGCTGCGAGAGCAGTGTCGTCACCCCGCCGGCGCGCTCGTACACGTCGATGAGGCCGCTGTCGCCGTCGTCGGCGGTCAGCCTCTGTGCCGTGAGGACGAGGACGCGGCTGCCGTCCGCCGACGCCCCCGCGAGGACCACGTCGTCCGTTTCCGGGTCGGCCACCCCGGTCGACTGCGAGAGCAACGTCGTCATCCCGCCCGCGCGCTCGTACACATCCAGGCGGTCCGTGTCGGTGTCGCCGGCGCTCAACTGCTGCCGCGTATGGAAGAAGACGCGGCCGCCGTCCACCGATGCCCCCGCGAAGAACGCGCCGTCCGTGTCCGGGTCGGGCACGTCGCTCGGCTGCGAGATCAGCTCGAGCGTGCCATCCACGCCCCCCGCCCCGCCCGCGACGCCGAACAGCCCAGCAGCGACCGCAACAATCGCAACAAGCCCCGTGCGCTGTCTCGCCTGCGAGCTGACGGCCTCGCCTCCAGTCTCGTCGATGCGGGTACCTCGCCCGCGACCCTACGGCACCCCAGACAGGCAAGTCAAGGCGCGCCCGGGCCGGTCCTCAATCCGGACACTCTCTGCAAATGCGCGCTTTCGTTCCCGAGGGCGGCGGCTGGCGATACCCGGTTCTCAACGTGAGGTCACCGGGGGTTCGCCGACTGAAGGCGGACTGAGCTGGTTGGCGAATACGGACGGAGGGGAGGCTGTGCCTCCCCTCCGTACGCGTTTAGGCGGGTCGCCGATGCGCTCCGCCGTATCGGCGACGGCGAGTGCGTGATCGATCCGACAATCGTGTCGCGCTTGGTGACCCACCGCCGCAATGTCGGTCCACTGGCCGAGCTCACGGCGCGCGAGCGCGAGTGCTCGCGCTGATGGCGGAGGGACACTCCGCCCAGGGCATCTGTGAGCGCCTGTTCCAAAGCCCGAAGACCCTCGAGGCCACGTCGGAAACATCTTCCGGAAGCTCGACATCGGCGACGCGCCGGACTACCACCGGCGCGTCGTGGCTTTTCTGACCTTCCTACGCGCGCCGGGTGTTACCCGCAACACCCAAGGCGCTCCCGGCCGACGCGCGAAGCTCACCCCACCTCAGGCTGCGCTACGACCGCCTCGACACCCAAGGCAGGATGACCCTCCGCCGCGCCGGCCGGATGCACCACCTCGGCGTCGGCGCCGCACACGCCCGCAAACGCGTCCTCGCGATCGCCGACGACACCCAGGTCACCGTCACCGACCTCGCCACCGGCGAAGTCCTCTCAACCCACCACATCCAGCCCGACGAGAGCTACTGGCGCAACCAAAACAACAAGCCGGCCGCTGGCCGGGCCCCCCAAACCCGAGACCCATGACCCGAGACACCCATGACAGATGTCCCGAGACATGACATGAAGCCGACGGAGGGATTCGAACCCTCGACCAGGCGGCGACATCCTGGTCCAGCCAGGCCCTGGGCCCTCGGGTCCAGAAACAACCTCCGCGCTATTTGGGCTTCGGCAGCGTCACGGCGTGGCCGTCGAAGTCCGTCGGGTCGTAGTCGATTCCCATCAGGTCCAACACGGTGGGCGTCACATCCACGAGCCGCATTTCCCGGTTCGGGTCCTTGGCGCCCACGCCCGGGCCCGCGAAGATCATCGGGATCTCCTGGATCAGGCGGTTGTGGCCGCCGTGGTCACCCATCACGCCGTAGGTCACGTCTGTCTCCAGGAGGCCCACGACGTCCGGCCCGAACGGCGCCGCCATCGTGTCCACGAGCTCGTCGCCGTGCTGCACGAACCACGCGCGCTCGTGGCCGGTCGTCGTGTTCGTGCCGTAGCGGACGTAGTCGTCCTGCGCGGCGTTCAGGTGGTAGCTGGCGATCACGCCGGGCATCTCGAGGACGGCGGCCGCCGCCTCCTGCTTCCTCGCTGTGGAGTTGTCCTTCAGCCAGGCCGCGACGTGGCCGTCCTGATACGAGAAGCGCAGATTCGTGTCCCTCACCGGGTCGCCGCCCGGCGGTGTGAGCGCACCGCGCAGCGCGGCGACCGCAGGGCTTGGGTCGCGGTAGTTCTCGTCGGCGTCCTGGCCGTAGTACCAGTTGCAGTCCGAGCGCAGGCCGCTCGAGCCGTTGACGCTGTCGCAGCGCACGCCGCCGGAGGTGAGCGGTCCATCCAAGCGTCCGAGGAAACGCCGGCCGGTTTGCGCGGCATGGTCGGCTGTGACCACGATGAGCGTCTCGTCGAGGACCCCCTTGACGCGTAGCGCCTCCACGATGCGGCCCACCTGCTCGTCCGCGTTCCTGGCCGCGAAGGGCAGATGGCTGATAGCCAGGTCGGAGCCGGGTGGGCCGGTCACGTCGTCCTCAGGGCCCCACATATGGCCCATCTTGTCGATGGCCCCAAGGCTCACCATCATCCCGCGCCAGCCCGGATCCGCCTCGATCACACGGATCGCCGCGTCGGCCGACCAGTTATCGCCGCCGATGTGGAGATCGTCACGGCCCGGCACGAAGCGATCGCCCTCGAGCGGGTAGATCGAGCCCGGCAAGAGGGCGCCCGTGCCGTAGGCGCCCGGGCCCTGCCAGGTAGACCAGCGGCTGCACGGGAAAGCGAGACCGAGGTAGGCGGGCGGCAGGCTGCCGCTCACGAACTCCGGCTGGCGCCAGTCCGACGGCTTGTAGGTGGGGTCGCACGCTATGGGGCTCGAGCTGCCGCGGATCTGGAAGATGAAGTCCTCGGGGTCGTTCAGGGTACCGTCGGCGATCGAGCCCGAGTGGCCGGCGGGGCACGCGGCGGTGCGCTTCTGCGCGATCGACACGAACTTCGAGCTCTCCCCGAACTCGTCATCGAGATAGTCCGCGAGCCGCCTGTACCCGCCCGCCTCGGTGAGCGACCTGAACTGGCTGCACGACATGCTCGACGTCACGTAGTACTCGCCGGGCCCGCCGAGCACGCCGTCCACGTCGCGGTGGACCTCGTTCGACCAGCCCATGTGCTTCGGGAACAGGCCGCTCGTGAGCACGCTGTGACTGGTCACCGTCTCGGCGGCCATGTGGCCGACGATCCCGTTGCCGAAGCTGGCCCCGCGGCGCATCAGCGCCTTGACGTTCTCCATGTCGTGGCGCTCGATCATGTCCGGCCGGGCCTGGTCGAGCATGATCAAGACGACCCTCGACGGTCGCTCAGGGGCGGCCTCGGCCGGCGCGGCGACGACGGCGGACAGCGCGACGAGCAGCGCGGTGAGCTTGCAACACGACACGGCCGGGACCTCCTCTACGGGTTAGCCGGAGTCAGTCCTACTCGTGTATCGGGGAAACGTCAACCCGCAGGTAGGAGAACGGACGCGACCCGGAGGTGCCCCAGGGTGTGGGTTGCGCGCGATGTGCAGCGGCTGATATAGGGGCGCCTGTGCCGGCCCGTAAGTCCGGCGGTGGCCACCAAGGGGAAGGAGATCAAATGCCTGATCCACGTTCGACCCTTGCGGAGCTGGGCGGCGGGAGGATGGACCGGCGCCGATTCCTGGCCTGGACCGGCGCCCTCGCCGGCACGGCGCTGTACAGCCAAGTCCGCGGTGACCTCGCAGCCGCGGCTCCGCCGATGCCGGGCTACCCGTTTGCGCTCGGCGTCGCCTCCGGCGAGCCGCATGCCGCCGGCGTGACGCTGTGGACGCGTCTGGCACCCGATCCGTTCGCGAAGAACGGTGGCATCTCTGCCAAGAGCGTGCAGGTGCAGTGGCAGGTGGCGACGGAGGAGGGCTTCACGAACGTCGTCGCATCCGGAACCGTGGCCGCGCTGGCCGAACTTGCGCACTCGGTGCACGTTGACGTGGGCGGCCTACAGCCCGGCCACGTCTACTACTACCGGTTCATCGCGGGTGGCGAGACGAGCCCGGTCGGGCGCACGAAGACCGCGCCCACGGGGCACGTGGCCGAGCTTGCTTTCGCGTTCGCCTCCTGCCAGGACTGGCAGCACGGCTTCTACTCGGCGTATCGCCGCATGGCCCAGCAGGACCTCGACCTGGTGATCCACCTCGGTGACTACATCTACGAGGGCGGCATCAGCCCGACGGGCGGCGCCCGCAACGTCAAGATCCCCGGCACGCTGCGCGAGCAGTGCCGCTCGCTCGAGCGCTACCGGCTCCAGCACGCGCTCTACAAGACCGACCCCGACCTGCAGGAGGCCCACCGGATCTTCCCCTGGGCGGTCACCTGGGACGACCACGAGGTCGAGAACGACTACGCGGGCATCCACCCGGAGTTCTCCAACGACAACCAGGGCTTCGTCAAGCGCCGTGCCGCGGCCTTCCAGGCGTACTACGAGCACCTGCCGCTGAGCATCAACGCCCGGCCGACGGCAGGGTCGGTCTTGCTCTACCGCCGCCTGCGCTACGGCGACATAGCCGAGTTCAACGTGCTCGACACGCGCCAGTACCGGGACGACCAGCCCTGCGGAGACGGCGAGCAGTTCCGTTGCGACGCGAACTTCACCGCCACCAAGCTCGGCGCCGCCCAGAGGCAGTGGCTGCTCGACGGCATTGGCGCCTCCGGCGCGCGCTGGAACGTGCTTGCGCAGGGAACGATGATGGGCGAGCTGAAGCACAACGCCGAGGGCACCTTCTTCTGGCAGGACGCCTGGGACGGCTACCCAGGCGAGCGCTCTCGGATCCTGCAAGCCATCCACGGCAAGGGCGTGTCGAACCCGGTCTCGATCGCCGGCGACTGGCACTCGACCTTCGTGCACAACCTCAAGGCCGATTATGAGGACGACAGCGCCCCCGTCGTGGCGACCGAGTTCGTCGGTACCTCGATCTCGAGCAACGGCGACGGGCTCGTGTACGGCCCCTACTACGGCCCGATGGTGCCGTTCAACGAGCACATCGAGTTTTTCGACGGCGATCGCCGCGGCTACGTACTCTGCAAGCTCGACCACGAAATCTGGCGCACAGAGCTGCGGATGGTCGAGAGTGTCTCTAACCCGGACGCCGCCGAGTACACGTTCGCTCGGTTCGTGGTCGAGGACGGGCAACCTGGAGCGCAAGGCGAGTGCGTGCCGGTGAACCCGCCACCGCTCGGACGGGTGGACTGCTAGTGATCTCAGCCGGCGGTCGGACGCTGGTGGCGCACCGATTCGAACCGGGCGAAGTCGCGATCGAGCGTCACCACCTCGCAACCGTGCTCGGCGGCGATGGCCGCGATGGCGGCGTCTGCGGTGAGGTCGCCGAGAGCGTCCCCCTCATCACAGAGCTGGCGCAGCAGCGCGAGGTGGCGTGGGCCGGGGCCGACCTGGAGGTGGAGCGGTTGCGCGGAGGTCGCCTCGACGAACGCGAACGCCTCCGTCCGGGGCGTCGGCACTTCGAAGATCCTGCGGTTCGTGGCGAGCCGGAGGAAGGACGTCCACACGAACGCCGGGACGGTGAAGCGCTCGTCGCCGGCGAGCATGGCGTCGAACCAGCCGCGAACCGATGTGTGATCGGGGTGGTCGCCTCGGTGTGCCGCGAGGACCACGTTGACGTCCAGAAGGAGCACGCGTCAGCGCCGGTCGTCGACGGCTACGCCCTCGTCGAGTGCCTCGATGAGAGCTCGATTCGAGCGAAGGTCGATGCCGGGCCGCGGGCCCGTGCCGCCGTCGAACACCGGGATGGGAGGTCCCTCACCGGGGGGGCGAGCGTCGCTCAGCTCGCGTTGCAGCGCCGCGTCGATCAGCTCGCCGAGCGTCTGACCGCGCTCGCGTGCGCGACGCTTGGCGGCCCTGAGCAGCTCGTCCGAGATGGAGACCGTGGTGCGCATGATGCGCAGAATAGCGCATCACATGCATCAGCAAAGCGGACCAGACGCGCGCTTTATCCCCGAACATGGCCGTGACGACTCGCCCCTTCGCTTCGGGTCTGATCGGGCGCGACACCGAAGTCGAGCGGGCTTCCCGTCGTCCCCGGTGATTAGGTCTCTGCTCATCGTGCGACCAGATCGTCTCGGCGGGAGCTCCCGTTCGCCTGCGTCAAACGACTGAAGCTCCCAGGGCGCCGACGC
>Ga0081538_10000544_pt1 | contig 41533 bp, 41 predicted proteins | sample TabmetS5T2R1_FD_71022 | JGI IMG/M metagenome (GOLD analysis project Ga0081538, IMG submission 71022) | Tabebuia heterophylla rhizosphere microbial communities from the University of Puerto Rico - S5T2R1 | ecosystem: Host-associated > Plants > Roots > Rhizosphere ... | reverse complement strand
CGGGGGGCCCGGCCCCAATCGCGGGAAGTCGTGAGACTTTCAGCGAGCCCAGAAACGACCGGCCGTCCCGTTTTTCGGGACGGCCGGCGCCGTCGGGAGACGACATGCCGCAAGCAAAAGCGCGCGAAGCTTGCGGCGCTGAAACTATAACGGCCTTGCTTACAACCTGGTGACGGCCGTTACAGGTAGCCGAGCGGATCCACTGCGGACCCGTTCACGCGCACCTCGAAATGGAGGTGCGGGCCGTAGCAGTGGCCCGTACAGCCGACGTAGCCGAGCGTCTGGCCCTGGGAGACGGTTCCACCGCCCACGGCGAAGCTGGATTGGTGCGCGTAGGCGGTCGCGATCCCGCCGCCGTGGTCGACGATGGTCAGGTTCCCGTAGCCGCCCATGTAGCCGGCGTAGATGACCGTTCCCGAGGCGGCAGCGGCGATCGGGGCGCCGTACCCGGCCGAAATGTCGATGCCCTCGTGCATCCGGCCCCAGCGCCAGCCGAAGGGGCTGACCACCGCGCCGCCCACAGGCCAGACGAAGCCGCTGGCCGAGGGCGTCGAGTCCGTGGAGGCCGACGAATAGCTGACGGAGGATTGCGCGGAGCGGATCTGGGCGGCGAGGTTCGCGCTTTGCGCCTGCAGAGCCGCCGCCTCGGAGGCGTAGTGGCGTGCGTCCGCCCGCACGTCGGCGAGGCTCGCCCGGCGGTCCCTCTGTGCCGCCGACAGGCCCTGTTTCTGCGCGATCAGCTGGTTCTTGAGCGACCGCTGCTGCTCGGTGCGGATCCTGACCACGCGCGTAACGGCGGCGACGCGGGCCTTCGTCTTCCCCGTTCGCTGCCGGAGGTCCCGCATGTGGTTCCGCGCGCCCTCGACGTGCTTGACGATGCCGCGGTCCTGCTCGGCGATCGAGCTGACGTAGTCGAGCTGGTCGAGGATGTCGCTGAAGCTTCTGGCCTGGAGGACGACATCGAGGGTCGACGGCTCGCCGCCCTCGTAGATCGCCACGAGCCTGTCGGCCCAGCGCTTGACCGAGAGGTCGTACTGGCCACGCAGGAACCTGAGCCGCTCGGACTGGAGCTCGTAGAGCTCGGTGAGGTGGTCGAGCTTCCGTTGGTGGAGCGCGAGATCCTCCTCCAGGGCGACGAGCCGAGTCGAGACATCGCCCACCTCGGACTCGAGCGAGAGAATCCGCTGCGAGACCGAAGCGATCTCCGCGCTGAGCGATTCTTCACGCGCTCGAGCCTGCTCGAGCTTCGACTGAAGGCTCGAGATCCTCGAGTCGAGATCCTGTTTTCGGTCGTAGAGGCCGCCCGACGCCGGCGCCGCGACGACGAGCAGGAGACCGAGGCAGCAGACGATTCGTCGAGCCATGGGACCGGTTTCGCGGGCTGCCGAGGCCTCCCTCCTGGCCCGCTGGGGGTGAGATGCTACCGATCCCGTCGGCTGGACGGGGCAGAACTCTCAGAAAATCGCTGCTCCAAGGTGGGTTCCGCCGTCTCGTCTGGCAACGAACGACCGTTCGCGAGCGTGCTCGCGGCGCGGCGGCGGAGCGGCTGGACGAGGGCCCGGTAGTCCTCGTCGGTGATCTTGCCGGTGCGGTGATCGAACTCCAGTTCCTTCAGCTCCGCGAGCACGCGGTCTCGCTCCTCTGCGGCGGCGAGGGCGTCCTGGGCGGGCTCCTCCGGAGCCGGTGTCTCGCCGGCCCGCAGGAACGGCACGGCGACGAAGATCACCACTGCCGCCGCCAGCAGCGCTCCCAGCACGAGCTCGATGCTCACGCCTCCGAGAGAGCCTCGCGCCCGCCGTAGCGAAGTGCCAGCCGGCGCTGCTCGCGGGCGTCGGGCCAGAGGGCGATCAGCGCGCCGCCGAGGAAGACGAATCCCGCGATCCAGATCAGGTTGACGAGCGGCTTGACGAGCACCTTGAGAAAGACGCTGCCCTCCTCGATCTGTTCCGCGATCAGGAAGAGATCCTCGCCGTTCATGCGATCGGAGCGGATTGCCGCCTCGTTCGAGACCTGCTGCTCCGCGAAGTAGTTGTTCTTGCCCGGCCGCATCGTTCCGAGGCTTTCGCCTCCCCGTTCGACGTCGACGAGCGCGCGGATCTCCATCGCATTTGCGCCGCGTTCCTGCGTCGCCCCGCGGTAGGTGAGCGTGTAGTCGCCGACCTCCATCGTCTGCCCGACGGCCAAGCGCTGCTCGCGGGTCGTGTCGTACGCGGAAGAGCCGATCACGCCGATCGCGAGCAGCACGATCGAGGCGTGGACGACGTAGCCGCCGTAGCGCCGCCGGTTGCGGGCGACGAGCTCGGAGAAGGCGCCGTACCAGGATCCCCGGGAGAGTGCGCGGCGCGCACGCGTCCCGCGCCAGAACTCGAGGCCGATCGAGGCCAGGACGAAGGCGCAGAACGTGTAGCCGACGAGGCCGGGCACCGACGATCCCGCGCCCAGGAGCAGCAGAACGGCCCCGGTCGCGATCGCGATGCCGAGCGGCCAGAGGAAGGTGCGGCCGAGCCCCCGGAGCGAGGCTCGCCGCCAGGCGATCAGCGGGCCGATGCCCATCAGCAGGAGCAGCGGCAGCCCGAAGGCCTTGAGGAAGAAGTTGTAGTACGGCGGCCCCACGGTGACCGGCTCGCCGCGAACGGCTTCGGTCAGGATCGGGTAGACGACACCCCAGAGGATCGTCAGGCAGAACGCGACGAGCAGCAGGTTGTTGTAGAGGAAGCTCGCCTCCCGCGAGATCGGCGACTCCAACCGCGTTTTCGAGCGGAGCAGCGGCAGCCGGGAGACGATCAGCGCGGCGGAGCCGGCGACGACGATCCCGATGAAGCCGAGGAACCACGGCCCGATCGAGCCCTCGGTGAAGGAGTGGATCGAGCTCAGGATCCCTGAGCGCGTCAGGAATGTCCCGAAGAGCGCGAGTGCGAAGGCCCCGACGACAAGCAGGACGTTCCAGATCTTCAGCATCCCGCGCTTCTCCTGGATCATCACCGAGTGCAGGAACGCCGTTGCGGCGAGCCAGGGCATGAGCGCGGCGTTCTCGACGGGGTCCCAGGCGAAGTAGCCGCCCCAGCCGACCTCGACATAGGCCCAGTGGGCGCCGAGCAGCTGTCCGAAACCGAGGAACGTCCAGGCGACGAGCGTCCACCGGCGGGTCACGACGATCCAGAGCTCGTCGGAGCGCCGGGCGATGAGCGCGCCCATGGCGAACGCGAACGGGATCGTCAGTCCGACGAAGCCGAGGTAGAGCATCGGCGGGTGGGCGAGCATGTAGGGGTTCTGGAGGCTCGGGTTGAGGCCGAGACCGTCGGCCGGCGCGGCCTGCGTCGCGAACGGGCTCGAGACGGCGACGAGCAGCAGCGAGAAGAACACGATCACGCCGCCGAGAACGGGCACCGTCCAGGCGAGAAGACTGTGCGAGGAGCGCCGGGCGAGCAGCACGGCGACCGCGGAGAAGCCCGTCAGGATCAGGAGCCAGAGCAGCAGCGATCCCTCCTGCCCGCCCCAGAACGCCGAGATCGAGTACGCGCGCGGCAGCTCGAGGCTCGAGTGCTCGTAGACGTAGACAAACGAGAAGTCTTTTTGGACGAGCGCGGACAGGAGGACGATCGAGGCGACGAGGGCCGCCGCAAAGGAGGCGAGGATCGCGTTCTCAGCGGATTCGGCGAGCTGCCGGCGCCGCCTCCAGGCTGCGTAGGAACCGGCTGCGACCGCGTACACGGCCAGGCCGAGGCAGACGATCAGCGCTGCCCGCCCCAGCTCGGGCATTAGCGTCGCTCCAGGTGATGTTGCCGTGTCTCTGGCGCGCGAAAACCAAGCCAGGCTGCGGACTCAGGACGCGTCCATATCGGGAAGATATGGGCGCGGCCTGAGGCTCCAGCGTGGCGCCGGTTTGCAGCCGCCAGAGGCATGGAGGGCATCGCCTGGTGCGACGCCATTAGGCAGGCTTCTTATCGGTGTACTTCGATGGGCACTTGGTCACGAGGGTGCCCGGCTGCCCGACGAAGGTGCCGTTTCTAAGCTCGCCGCGCAGCGAGATGTCGCGGCCGGACTTGAAGAGATCGGGCACAGAGCCCTTGTAGACGACGGGAACGGCGGCTGTGCCCTCGACATCGCGCAGGCGGAAGCGGAGCCCTCCGCGTCTCGCGTCTCCGGAGACGCGTCCAACAACCTTCCCCACGAGCGCCACCTCGCCGGTTCGTCCGTTCAGCTGACTCGGGCGCAGCTGCGGCGTTCCGCCGGCGATCGCGGTGTAGACGAGGAAGACCGCGAGCATCGCGGCAACCCCGAGCGCGATGACGAGACGGGCTGGGCTGGCACGGCGTGCCATGCCGGAAAGTCTAGATAGCTCGCTCTAGGAGGCTTCCGGAGCAGGCGCCGGGCGGCGGTCCGGGATCCGATACCCGTGTTCGTGGCAGAGCGCACCGGGCAGATCCTCGGTCAGGGCGTCGCAGTAGCCCTTGCCGTACGCCGCGCGCATGAAAGCCGCGACTATCTCGAGATTCCACTCGCTGACATCGGCCGCCTCCCGCCAGAGGTCGGTCAGGCGGAGGTCGATATCGAGCTCGAGGAGGTCGATGCGGGACGGACCCTTTGGCATGAGAAAAGCGTAGGAGCCCGGTCGGACGGCAGGAAAAGCAAGGGGCTCCGCGTCTGCGGAGCCCCCTGGGAAGTGCAGTTAGCGCATTGCCACTGGCAGTGGCGCCGGCGGAGGAGGCGGAGGAGCCGGTCCACCCGCGAGCGAGCAGAACAGGTCTCCGAGGACGCCGCCACCGCGTTCAGCGGTGATCGTCAAGTGGACTCGATCGAGATGGATCAGCAGCCCGAGCAGGTTCAGATCGAGCGGGCCGAGGATCAGATCGAGGATCGGACAGATGTTTCCTGCTTGGGCGAAGCCGGGCGCGACCTGCGCGCGGAATCCGGCGACTCCCTTGTTGAGGCCGTTCGACCGGCCTGCGCGGGTCATCCTGGCGGCCGTTCGCTGGAGCTGTGCCGGCGTGGCGTTGGCTCCTGCGATCGAGCAGAAGAGTGCCCCGAGCACGCCGCCGTTGGAATCGGCCCGAATCGTCAGGTGGACCCGGTCGAGATCAACGATCAGCCCGAGCAACTCGAGATGCAACCGCCGCAGATCCAGTTCGAGCACATCGCAGATCCGCTGCGTGCTGGCGAACTTGGTGCCGCCCTTGCGAAGCCGCGCCGTGAACGCCTTGCGCACGACGGCCGGAGCTCGTTCCTCCGACGCGTAGCGCCCGATGACTTCGCCCTTGGCGACGATACGCCGACCTTGCCGGACGAAGCGGTTGATGACGAAGTTGACTTGCACCGTGTCCGGGTTCGTCGTCGCCTTTTGCGCCGCCGATCCAGCCGGCGCGCCACTTGCGCCTACCGAAGCTGCGAGCAAAGCGAGGACGATCAGAACGCCGGCCGCGGCGCTGATACGAAGTTTCGTTCGCATTCCGTCCCTCCCCTTTGATAACTACGGACCTTTGCCGCGTTCCCTAGTTCGAAAGTCGTAAACGTCCCCCGCTAAGCGAGCAGGGCCTGAGCGAGCCACGCGTCCGGTGTCGGACACTGAAACGTGTCAAGGGCAGCGTGTGGCGGAATCGTGACCTTGCGTCCACAGGGAGCGATAGCGTGTCGGGATGGGCGAGCTGCGTTTCGGCCCGGCGCGCGTTCCTTCCCGTGAGAGCCCCGAGGCGGCCGTCGAACTGCTGCTCGAGCGCGGCCACACGGCCTGCGAGATCGACTTCGAGGGCAAGTTCTGGATGGACTATCCGTCGGCAGAGCGCTTCGGCGAGCTGGCACGCGAGAACGGGATCGTCCTCTCCGTTCACGCGCCCATAGCCGGCTTCATGGGCCATGTCGAGCGCGACAAGAAGCAACGGATGGCGGTTGGGATGCTCGACCACTCCGCGGGGATCGCCAAGAGCGCAGGCGCAGAGCTCGTCGTCTTCCACCCCGGCTTCCTGCTCGGCCGAGAGCGAGACGAGGCCATCGACTCGGTCGTCGAGCAGCTCGCCGAGCTCCGCGAGCGGCTGGAGGGCAAGGACCGAGCCGTCCCCTTCGGTGTCGAGATCATGGGCCGCGTTCGCGAGCTCGGGACGGCGGAGGACGTGTTCGAGATCTCTGCCCGCTCGGGCGGCTGGGTCCGGCCCGTCATCGATTTCGCGCACCTCCACGCCGTCACCGACGGTGCCTTCCTCGAACCTGACGACTTCGCGAGGGTGCTCGAGGCGGCCGATCAGCTCCTCGAACCGAGCGTTCCGTTCCATGTCCACTTCTCGGACATCGCGTACGCGAACCGAAACGAGACCAAGCACCTCCCCTACGGCGAGGGCACGTTGCGCGCCGAGCCTCTCGGGGAGGCCCTCGCACGCTTCGAGCGCCCGGCGACTGTGATCAGCGAGTCGCCGAACGAGGAGTCACATCAGGCGATCCGGGCCGCGGTCTCTTCCTCGGGCATCGCACCCGCCCGAAGCTCCGCGAGGCGCTCGCGGAAAGCTGCGGCGTCCTCGAGCCGCTCCCGCTCCTCGTAGAACTGAATGATCGCCTGAAGCGGGTCGGAGAGGTCGCGCATGTACTCGGTGCGCTCGAGAATCTCGATCGACTCCCGCAAGAGCGCCTCGGCTTCGTCGTCCCGCCCCTGTGTGGCGCGAACGAGCGCGAGTGACTGGCGTGTCGAGGCTTGCGAGCCCACGTCCTGTGGCCCGGTTGTCTCGACCGCCTTGAGGGCGTAGACCTCGGCTTCGTCGAGGCGGCCCTGGCTGAGCAGGACCTCGGCCAAGCTCCGCTGTACCTCGCACAGGGTGCCGCGGTCTTCCAGGGGCTTCAGGATGCGGATTCCCTCACGGAGGAGCGTCTCCGCTTCTCCGAGCTCGCCGCGCCGCGCAAGCAGCCGCGCGATCTTCATCATCGTGCGAGCGTGGTGTGTCGCCGCGCCGACCTCGGCGAAGAGGTCGCGCGCGCGGCCGAGCTCGGCAATCGCCTCGTCGTGCTCGCCCCGGAAGGCATGAAGGTCGCCGACGTGCTTGTAGGCGTTTGCTTTGGCGGTCAGCGAGCCGCTTTGCTCGGCGAGTTCGATCGCCTTCGCAATCAAGGCCTCGGCCCGGTCTCCCTCCCGCCGCGAGATGTTGATCTCGGCCAGCGAGAGGAGCGCGTCGCTTTCGAGATCCTGCCGTTCGAGCCGGCGCGCGATCTTGAGCTGCTCTTCGGCCAGCGCCTCGCCCTCGGTCAGGCGACCGCGCCACCACGCGATCGTCTCGAGCTTCTGGAGCGCGTCGATCCGGCTCTCGTCGTCGTCCGCGACCTCGAGCGCCCTCCGCGCCAAGCGCTCAGCCTCGCCCACGTCTGCTGACCGCGAAAGCGTCACCTCGGAGAGAGCAGCGAGGGCGCGCGACTGCAGGGAGCGGTCGTCCGCCTTGACGGCGTCATTGAAGACGTCCTCCATCTCCGCGGAGACGACGGGGAACTCGTTCATCCGCCAGGCGGCCCGGGCGGCCTCGTAGCGACGGGAAAGCGTCGGCTCGAGCTCCACGGAGCGCATCAGGAGCCGCCTCGCGGTCTCGTTCGCCTCACGGGCCAGGGCCCGCTTCCCGGCCTTTTCGAGCGCGGCCGCGGCCTCGTGCGAAAGCTCTTCGGGTGCTGATCCGTCGAGCTCGGCAAGCAGGGTCGTCGCACGATCGAGGTGGTACGCCCGGACCTCGAGCAACTCCTCGCCGGCGCGGTTGCGCAGCCACTCCGCAAAGCGCTGGTGGTACGACGCGCGTGCGGTCTTCGAGAGACCGCCGTACGCGACCTCGCGAATCAGAACATGCTTGAAGCGGAACGCCTCTTCACCGGTGATCGTCGACCGGCGCTCGGGCAGCAGGAACTCGCGCAAGAGGAGGTCGTCGATCAGCGGGCGCAGCGCGTCATGGTCTTCGTCTCCGATGTGCGCCACCGCACCGGGCCAGAACGTCCGGCCGATCACCGCCGCGCGTTGGAGCAGAGACTTGCCCCCGGCCGGCAGGTGGTCGATGCGCGCCGCGATCAGGGCTTGGAGCGTGTCCGGGATCCGCTCGACGGCGGCTCCGTTCGCCTCGGCCAGCATCCTGACCGTCTCCTCCACGAACAACGGGTTGCCCTCGGTCTTCTCGAGTAGCCGCTGCCGCGCGGCGGACGTCAGCTCACGGTCGGCGACGAGCGCATCGATGAGCGCTTCGCTGTCGGCGGCGCCGAGGGGCTCGAGCTCGATCGCCGTCGCGCGAACCCGGCCGCCACCCCATCCGGGACGGATGTCGAGGAGCTCGGGTCTCGCGAGACAGAGCAGGAGGATCGGAACGTTGCGGACCCAGGTACCGAGGTGCTCGACCAGCTCCAGCAGCGGCTCCTCCGCCCAGTGGATGTCCTCGAACACGAGCACGAGCGGCTGCGGCTCGGCGAGCTTCTCCGCCCATGCGCGTGCGGCCCAGGCGATCTCCTGCTGATTGTGCTGTTCCTGGACCGCCTCCAGTACGCCGGACGCAAGTCCGAGGAGGTCCGCCACCGCCTCGTCGGGGCAGCACTCGCGCAGCTTCTCGACGGCCTCGTCCAGCGGATCGTCGTCGGCGATGCCCGCGGCGATCTTGACCATGTCGGCGAGCGCGGAGTAGGTGACGCCCTCGCCGTACGGGAGTGCCCGTCCGAAGAGCACCGTCGCGGATTCCAGCCCGGCGATGAATTCGCGTGCGAGCCGGCTCTTGCCAACGCCGGGGTCGCCGTAGATCGTGAACAGGTGCGCACGCCGGTCTCGGACCGCCCGCGCATACGTGTTCTCGAGGAGCTCCAACTCGGCGTCGCGGCCGACGAGCGGCGCCGAGACGCCGGGAGCCGCCTGAGTGCGCTGCACGCAAAGGACGCGCCACGCCCAGATCGGCTCGGCGAAGCCCTTGACCTCCACCGGCCCCTCGTCCTCGACCTGGAAGCAGCCGAGCGTCAGCCGGTGGGCGCCGGGCCCCATCAGGATCGTGTTGACGGCAGCCGACTGCTGGAGCCGCGCCGCGATGTTCACGGCCTCGCCGGTTGCGAAGGTGGACTCGACCGAATCGACAACGACCTCGCCGGACTCGACGCCGATCCTCACCTCGAGCCCGAGCTCGGCGACGGAGTCGAGAATCGCGAGTGCAGCGCGAACGGCTCGCTCAGCGTCGTCCTCGTGCGCCTGCGGAATCCCGAACGCGGCCATGACAGCGTCGCCCGCGAACTTCTCGACGATGCCGCCGTGCGTGATGACGCACTGCTGGACGCGGTCGAAGTACTGCTGCACGCGGCGGCGCGCCACCTCGGGATCGGTGCCGGAAAGAAGGGCCGTGGACCCGACCAGGTCCACGAACAGAACAGTCGCAAGCTTGCGCTCCACTCCCACAAGTGTAGAAACGACCGGCGACGCCTAAAACATCCCGCTCAGGCGGCGGTTCCGGGGATAGAGTCCCGCCGTGCTCGACCCGAAGGTGTTCAAAGCCTACGACGTCCGCGGCATCTACCCGGCGGACCTGGACGAGGAAGGCGCGTACGCGATCGGACGCGCGTACGTCGAGCAGTTCGAGACGAAGACGATCGCGATCGGCCGCGACATGCGCGTCTCCGCGCCCGCCATGGCCGCTGCCCTCATCCGCGGCGCCGTCGACGCCGGCTGCGACGTGCTCGACCTCGGCCTCGTCGGCACCGAGATGGTCTATTTCGCCGTCGGCGAGCGGGATTTGGACGGCGGCATCGCCGTCACCGCCTCCCACAACCCGAAGGAGTACACCGGGATGAAGATCGTCCGGCGCGGGGCGCTGCCCGTTGGAGGCGAGTCGGGCCTGCTCGACATCCGTGACCGTGCGCTGAACGGGTTCGGCGAGCCGACCGGAGCGGGCAGCGTCCGCCAGGTGGACATCTGGCCTGCGTACGTCGACCGCGTCCTCTCCTTCGTCGACGTCGAGGCCATCACCCCGCTCAAGGTCGTCATCGACGCGGCCAACGGGATGGCCGGCGTGATGCTGCCCCCGGTGCTCGAGCGGCTCCCGCAGATCGACGCCGTTCGCTACTACTTCGAGCCCGACGGCACCTTCCCGAACCACGAGCCGAATCCCCTCCTGCCGGAGAACCGCGAGTTCATCATCGAACGCACGAGGGCCGATGGGGCCGACTTCGGGGTCGCGTTCGACGGAGACGCGGATCGCTGCTTCTTCGTCGACGACAGCGGCGAGTTCGTCCCTGGCGACTTCGTGACGGCGCTCCTGTCCGAATCCGTTCTCGCAAAGGAGCCCGGCGCGAAAATCATCTACGACCTCCGGGCGAGCTGGGCGGTACCGGAGACGATCGAGGCCGCCGGCGGCGTACCGCTGATCAACCGCGTCGGCCACGCCTTCATCAAGCACCGGATGCGCGAGGAGGGTGCGACGTTCGGCGGCGAGGTCTCGGGCCACTACTACTTCCGCGGCTTCAGCCAGGCCGATTCCGGCGTCGTGCCGTTTCTGCTCATGCTCGAACTCGTCTCGCAGAAGGGCCAGAAGCTCTCGGAGATCCTGCAGCCCTACCGCGAGCGCTACTTCATCACCGGCGAGCTGAACACGCCGGTGCCCGATGTGGACCGAAAGCTCAAGGAGCTGCAGGAGCGCTTCGCGTCCGAGGGCGAGGTTTCGCACCTTGACGGCATCTCCGTCGACGCCGAGGACTGGCATTTCAACGTGCGACCCTCGAACACCGAGCCGCTGCTTCGCCTGAACCTCGAAGCGCGCTCCGAGGAACTGATGGAGCGCAAGCGCGACGAGGTCCTCGACGTGATCCGTGGCTAGCCGAGTCCTCGAGCTCGGCCGCGTCACCGACCGCAAGCCGCCGTTCAAGTACTCATCGCTCACGCGCGTCGGGTTCTCGGACACCGACGCGCAGGGCATCGTCTACTACGGCCGTTACCTGCCCTACTTCGACCAGGCGCGAGTGGAGTACGCCCGCCATCTCGACATGCTCGCGACAGGCCCCGAGGAGTACGAGTTCGTCATGCGGGCGAACACGATCGAGTACCACGCGCCGGCGCGCTTCGACGATCTCGTCGAGGTCTTCATCCGCGTCGCGCGCATCGGCAGAACGAGCGTGACGTACGAGTGCGCCGCCTACCGCGTCGACGACGACGTCCTGATGGTGACCGCGTCTCAAACGCTCGTCCTCGTCGACTTGGACGAGCGGAAAGCCTGCGAAGTCCCCGAGGGGTTCAGGGAGAAGATCCGGGCTTTCGAAGGCGACGACCTCGAGGCCTGATCTCGCCCGGGCTGCCGATCCGCTGGCCGCGGATCGGCGCCACAGGCGTGCCCCTCTCCCCCTCACTCGTTGTAGTCGGGCGGCACGCCGCGTCCATCCCCGATCCGAGGTACCCCTCTCAGTTGGGGGATCATCCCCTTAAAGGGTGATTTGCCCGATTTGCGGGGATTTTTGGGCGTTCTGCACCGGCCGATTCCCTCGAACGAGGGACGGAGACGCTAGGACGGGGTAACGCGGTACGCGTCGAACACCGCGTCCACGTTTCGTAAGGACGTGAGGAGCGCGCGCAGTGACTTCACGTCGCCGACCTCGGCCGTGTACCAGTTCTTGGCGAGCTGGTCCTCGACGGTGCCCCCATAGGAGACGATGTTCGCGCCGTGCTCGGCGAACGTCCGGGCCACGTCCTCGAGTAGGCGCGGCCGGTCCCATGCGTCCACCGCGATCTGGACGCGGAAGCTCTGCGTCGTGCCGCCGTCCCAGCTCACGTCGGTGAACCGCTCCGGGTTTCGGCGCAGCGTCTTAACGTTGGGGCAGTCCTCGCGGTGAATCGTGATGCCCTTGCCGAGCGAGATGTAGCCGACGATCTCGTCGCTCGGAACCGGTGTGCAGCACTTGGCGAGCCGGATCAGGACGTCCTCGACACCCTCGACGTTGATGCCGACGGCGCCGCTCGGCGCGGTCGTCTTGGGCTTAAGCGGGACGACTTCTTCCTCGGCGACGTCCGTCGTCTTGAGGCGCTGGATGACCTTGTTGACGATCTGCGTCGGCGCCACCTTCCCGGAGCCGAGCGCCAGGTAGAAGTCCTCGGCCTTCTTGTAGCCGCCCTCGCGAATCACCTGCGCGAGCAGCGCGGAGCCCGCGATCTTGCGGTACGGCAGCTTCTGCGCCTTCAGCGCTTGCTCGAGCGCCTCGCGGCCCTTCTGCTCCGTGTCCTCGCGCGTCTCGCGCGAGAACCACTGACGGATCTTGTTCTTGGCGCGCGACGACTTGGCCAGGGCGAGCCAGTCCCGTGACGGGCCGCGGCCGCCGGCCTTCGAGGTCTGGATCTCGACGAAGTCCCCGCTTTGCAGGTTGTAGTGCAGCGGCACGATCCGGCCGTTCACCCGCGCACCCACCGTGCGGTGGCCGACGTCGGTGTGGACCGCGTACGCGAAGTCGATCGGCGTCGACCCTGCGGGAAGCATCTTGACCTCGCCCTTCGGCGTGAAGACATACACCTCGTCGAGCAGGTCGTCGCGCATCGCGCGCATGAACTCGCCCGGGTCGGCGTCGTCCTGCCAGTCCATCAGCTGGTGGACCCAGGCGAGCCACTGCTCGTCGGGCTGCCGGCCCTTGCCGCCGCGCTTGTACAGCCAGTGCGCCGCGACGCCGAACTCGGCGGTCCGGTGCATCTCGCGCGTCCGGACCTGGATCTCGAGGGGACGGCCCTGCGGCCCGATCACGGTGGTGTGGAGCGCGCGGTAGCCGTTCAGCTTCGGCATCGCGATGTAGTCCTTGAAGCGGCCGGGCATCGGCTTCCAGAGCGAGTGGATCAGGCCGAGCGCGCCGTAGCAGTCGCGCGTCCCCTCGTCGGCTGACCGCTCCACGATCACACGCATCGCGGTCAGGTCGTAGATCTCGTTGAACTCCTTGCCCTTCTTGGCCATCTTGTCGTAGATGGAGTAGAAGTGCTTCGCGCGGCCGGAGATGTCGGCGGGGACGTCGACCTTTTCCAGCTCGCCCTGGAGGACGTATGCGGCCTCCTGAACGAGCTCCTCGCGGTCGGCGCGGCGCTCGCTGACCATCTGCTTGATCTCCGTGTACTTGCGGGGGTGAAGCGCCTCGAAGGCGAGATCCTCGAGCTGCCACTTCATCGAGTGGATGCCGAGCCGGTGCGCGAGCGGCGCGTAGACCTCGAGCGCCTCACGCGACTTCTGCACCTGCTTCTGCTTGCCGAGGTACTCGATCGTCCGCAGGTTGTGAAGGCGGTCGGCGAGCTTGATGAGGATGACCCGGACGTCCTGGGCCATCGCGACGACCATCTTGCGGTAGTTCTCGGCCTGAACCTGCTCGCGGCTGGCGAAGTGGACACGGGTCAGCTTCGTGACGCCGTCGACGAGGTTCGCAATCTCCTCGCCGAACTCGTCCCTGACCTGGTCGAGCGTGACCTGTGTGTCCTCGACGACGTCGTGCAGGAGCGCCGCGGCGATCGTGACGTCGTCCAGTTCGAGGTCGGCACAGATGTGCGCGACCGAGTACGGATGATGGATGAAGTCTTCGCCCGAACGCCGCTGCTGGCCCTCATGCGCCGCCGCGGCGAACCGGAATGCACGCGCGAGCAGATCCCGGTCGACGTCGGCGTTGTACTCCGAGACCTCCGCGATCAGCTCTTCGATGAGGTCTTGGTGTCGTTCAGGAGCTTCGAGGACAGCCATTGATTTCAGTGTACTTCGGAGGCAGGAGCTGACCTTCCTGGGCCGAAAACGGTCAGCCTGTGCGATTCCGACGCCGAAACAGACGCAAGGCGCTCGTCCTCGCTCGACTGCTGGCGGGTCTCGACTCCGAGGCGCGCCGCGAGCGCCGCTGGGAACCCCGTCGAACGCTGCGGATCTCCGCCGGCCTGAGCCGCTAGGCCGCCTCCGCAAGGGGTTCGTCCCTCAAGAGGGCGCGGAAGCCCTCCGATTCGAGCAGGTCGCGTGGCCCGCTGCCCGCGGCAATCCCTAGCTCGGCGAAGATCGCCTCCGCCTCCGGGGCGCGTTCTCCCGCGTCCTTGCGGAACTCGTCGGCGAGCCAGGTGCGCAGGCTTTCGTAGCGCTCGGGCGTCTCGATCAGGTCGCGCACGACGAGCTGCGGCGCGACGGTGCCGTTCCACTGGTTCTGCTCGAGGCGGAAGATCACGTCGTAGCGCACCTCGCGCCTCGCGCGGTCGGCGTGGGAGCCGAGGTTGAAGGCAATCGCGCTTCCCGCCGGCCGGTCACGATGGCGGACGCGGAACCGCAGGTGCTTCCCGTCGGCCGTGGTGGCGACGTCTGAGAGCTCGCTCGAGGCGAGCAGCAGCGTCACACCCGGATTGCCGAGGCCGAACGGCCTCAGGCGGCCCAGCTCGGTGCAGAGCTCGAGCGTGAGCTCCCGGCCGGCGACGACGGCATCGACGACCGTCGGCGGCCGCAGGTCGTCCTCGGTGAGCTCGTCGTCGGCGCGGGCGGCGAACGCTTCGGCGAAAGCGGGAATCTCGGCCGGATCGATCGAGATTCCGGCGGCGGCGCGGTGGCCGCCGAACCGCGCGAGGTGCTCGGAGCACGCTGCAAGGGCGCCGTGAAGGTCGAAGGCGGGCAGCGAGCGGCCCGAGCCCTTCCAGTCGCCGTCCGTGCCGGCGATCAGCACCACGGGGCGGTGGAAGCGCTCCACGAGTCGGGACGCGACGATCCCGATGACGCCCTCGTGCCAGGACTCGTCGGCGACGACATAGCCGCGCCGGCGCCGCTTCGCCTCCGGCCACGACTCCACCTGCGCGATCGCCGCACGGAGAATCCGGTCTTCGACCGCCTGGCGCTCGCGGTTCAGCTCCTCGAGTCGGCCGGCGAGCTCGGCGGCGGTCTTTTCGTCGTCGGTGAGCAGGAGCTCGAGCGCCGCCTCGGGGTGCGAGAGCCGCCCGGCCGCGTTGATCCGCGGAGCGAGGCGAAAGCCGATCGACCCTTCGTCGACGACGGCGGGGTCGACCCCGGCCGAGCGCATCAGGGCACGCAGGCCGGGCTTCTGCGTGCGAGCGAGGGCCTTCAGCCCCTGCGCGGCGAGGAAGCGGTTCTCGTCGAGCAGCGGGACGACGTCCGAGATCGTCGCAACCGCGACGAGGTCGAGATGCCGCCTGAGCGTCTCCGAATCGGCGCCGAGGAGCGCCTGTCCGAGCTTCCAGACCACGCCGGTGCCGCAGAGCTCCGGGAACGGGTAGTCCGAAGGACGCGTGGCGACGATCGGGCACTCCGGCAGCTCGTCGCCCGGCCGGTGGTGGTCGGTGACGATCACATCGAGCCCGAACGCCTGCGCGTCAGCCACTTCCTTCGCTGCGGTGATCCCGCAGTCCACCGTGACGACCAGGCCACAGCCCTCCCCGGCGAGGCGGGTCAGCGTCTGCCCGGCCACGCCGTAGCCTTCCTCGAAGCGGCTCGGGAGATGCCAGTCGACGTCGGCGCCGAGCTCGCGGAGAACGAGGACGGCGAGGGCGGTCGCGCAGATCCCGTCGGCGTCGTAATCGCCGTGGACGCAAATTCGCTCTTTCTTGGCAATTGCGGCACGGATTCGTTCGCACGCCGCCTCCATCGCACCCAGCGCGAAGGGATCGTGGCCGGGGTCGCCGGCGGCCAGGAAGCGTTCCGCGTCCTCGACGCCGTAGCCGCGGCGCACGAGAACTCTCGCCGTCGTCTGGCTGATTCCAAGCGCCTGAGCGAGCTCGGAGGCGTCAGCCTGCGAGCACGCGCGGATCTTCCAGCTGCCTGACATGGATTGCTGACGGTACGGAGCGGCGCGGACGGCAGACCTCCCGCGTATCCTCAGATCGAGGTGAACGCAGAGGTGAACTACGAGTCCGGCGACGACTACGTCGTCGAGTTCCTCGGCTACCGGTTCGCGTTCAACGCCGACGACTTCGAAGAGCGCGTGATCGCGTCAGCGGTAAAGCTCGGACTCGTCGGTGGGAACGACCTCGACGAGGACGAGGCGGCCGATCTGGTTGAGCTGACCGCCGACCAGCGCATCGAGGAGCCGCGGAGCACACTCGGCCGATATCTCGTCCGCCACTGGGAGGCCCTCGCCGCCGTCGACGGCGAGTCGCTCGTCTACTGGCTACGCAAGCTCGTGTTCCGCGGCGCGTGGCTCGACCAGCGCGTGAAGCTCGGCCTGCTGGACGTCGACTGGGACGAGGAGACCGCGGAGTTCGGCTACCGCGATCCACGCGGCGACCGGGCGCTCCTCGAGCTCGCGCCGGTCCCGAGCTGGCACGAGCTCCAGTTTCGCCGTTAAGGGCCGAGGCCGAAGCGGCCTCGGCCGCTTCGGCCGGTTGAGCCTGCTCCACTCATAGGGTCTGACCCCAGGACGCGCTTGGGGCGCTGCGAAAGGGCCTACCTATGCGCCCCTTCGCCTGGGGTCTGACCCGAGATTCGAACTGCCGCAGTCGCCGGGCATCGTTGCGCAGGCGGCTGTCGCGCCGCAAGACGCTTGTCAGGACCTGTTAGAAAAGGCTCGCCGCCGAAGACGGCTCGGCGACCGAGCCGATGTGGGTACGCCCGCGCGACGTGACGACACGCCCACGCGGCGTGCGCTGGATGAAGCCGAGCTGCAGCAGGTACGGCTCATACACATCCTCGACCGTGTCCGCCGACTCGCCGAGCGCGACGGCGAGAGTGGACAGACCCACTGGGCCACCGTCGAACCGCTCGACGATCGCCCGCAGCAGCTCGCGATCGGTGCGCTCCAGGCCGCACTGGTCGACCTCGAGCAACTCGAGCGCCTCACCGGCGACCTCTGAGGTGACGACGCCCTCGTGACGCACTTCGGCAACGTCGCGCACCCGGCGCAGGATGCGGTTCGCGACCCGCGGCGTCCCACGAGCACGACGCGCGATCTCCTGCGCCGCGTCGTCGCGAATCTCGACGCCCAGGATGCCTGCGGAGCGCGCCACGATCGCAGTCAGCTCGTCCGGCTCGTAGTAGTCCAGGCGAAAGGTCATCCCGAACCGGTCGCGGAGCGGTGTGGTCAGCAGTCCGGTGCGCGTCGTTGCGCCGACGAGCGTGAACGGTGGTACGTCGAGGGTCAGCGTCCGGGCGGCCACGCCCTGACCGACGACGATGTCGAGACGGAAGTCCTCGAGCGCCGGATAGAGCACCTCCTCGACCGCCGCGCTCAGCCGATGAATCTCGTCGACGAAGAGGATGTCGCGGTCCTCTAGTGCGGTGAGGATCGCGGCGAGATCGCCTTTCCGCTCCAGCGCCGGCCCGGCGACGGTCCGGATCCCGACACCCAGCTCCTCGCGAAGGATGTACGCGAGGCTCGTCTTGCCGAGACCCGGCGGGCCAACGAGGAGTACGTGATCGAGCGCTTCCCCGCGCGAGCGGGCCGCTTCCAGCGCGATCGCCAGCTGCTCCTTGACCCGCGCCTGCCCGACGAACTCGTCGAAACGCCGCGGGCGAAGCGAGCGCTCGACCTCATCGTCTTGCGGCTGGAGCACCGGAGCGAGGAACTGCTCGCTCATGCCGCCTTCAGCGCCTGCCGAACGCGCTCTTCAGGGGGCAGCTCCGGATCCGTCTCAGCAAGCGCCCGCTCCGCCTCCGGGATGGAGTAGCCGAGCTCGACGAGCGCGTCACGCGCGACCAGCTCCTCCCCAGGCGATTCTCCGATCGCCTCGACCGGCCCCAGCTTCTCCTTCAGCTCGAGCACGACGCGCTGCGCCGTCTTCTTGCCGATCCCTGGGATGGCGACAAACCGCGTGGTGTCCTCGAGCGCAATCGCACGCCGGAGATCCGAAGGCGTCGAACTGGAGAGGATCGCGAGCGCAACCTTCGGACCGACTCCCGAGACAGAGAGCAGCAGCTCGAAGAGCTCGCGCTCTGCCGGCTCGGCGAATCCGTAGAGCTGTAAAGCGTCCTCACGGACGTGGAGATAGGTGTCGAGCGTGACCTCACCCCCGCCCTGCGCCTTCCGGAGCGCGCGGAGCGTTGTCTGCAGCAGGTAGCCGACGCCGCCCACGTCGAGCACGACACCGTCGAGCCGTCTCGCGGCAACCTTGCCGGTCAGCTGCGCGATCACCCGACGGCCTGGAGCAGCGGCGGCGCCATCGCATGGCAGATCGCCACGGCGACCGCGTCGGCCTCATGGCTCGATGCCGGCGGCACCTTGAGCCTCAGCATCGCCTGCACCATGCGCTGCACCTGAGCCTTCTCGGCGCGTCCGTAGCCACAGACCGCCTGCTTCACGTGCGCCGGTGCGTACTCAGCGCAGGCGACTCCGGCGTTGGCGGCCGCGACGAGCACTGCGCCGCGCGCCTGTCCGACAGAGAGCGCGGTGCGGGCGTCGGCGCCGACAAAGGACTCCTCGATGGCGACCGCGTCCGGCTCGAACTGATCGATGAGATCGGCGACCGTGTCGTAGATCGTCTTCAGGCGCAGCTCCGGGCGCATGGACGCGCGCGTGTGCCACGAGCCGAGGTCGACCGCCTTGAGGCGGCCGCCGCTTTGCGAGACGACGCCGTATCCGCACGCAGCAGTCCCTGGGTCGATTCCGAGAACCCTCACGGGTCGAGGTTAGGCGCCGAATCGGACGTTCCTTCCACCAATCTGGGAGCCCGCATCGGCTAGCGTTCCCCCCGTGCGGTGGGCCGCGCTCGTCACCTTCGCGGCCGGGGTCGTTGCAGCGCTCTCGGTTGCGCAACTCGCGCCTGGGCAGGCGATCGAGCGAGTGCGCATCCAACGGCCCGCATCGCCGATCCCGGAGAGCCTCTTTCTTCTGCTCAACTCGCCGCCCGAGTACTCGCGCGCCGGCGCCGGCAGCTGGGTCGGGCCGGCCTACTGGCCGCGGGAGAACCCGGCCCTCCGAAACACGACCGCGATGAACTGGGAGGTCGGGTACGACGAGCGCCCGCTGAATACTGAGCGCATCGCGCTCGCCAACCTGACGCGCGACTGGACGGAGGATCAGCGCGCCGGCGTGTCGGTCTCGCACCTGGTCGGCGGCCGGGTCGTCGGCACGATCCCCGGCTTCTTCATCCTGCAGGTCGAGCGCCGCTCAGCCCCTGCCGAGCTTGTCCTCGCCTTCCCGATCGCGCCACGGCTCCACACCTGGGTGCGCTTCCTGCTCCCGAGACCGGAGAACGACAGCTTCTACGTCAAGGGCTCGATCCTCGCTTCGAGTTGGAACCGAGGGCAGGCGCTGCTCGCGATGTCGCGAGTCCGCCTGGAGGGGAACCTGCCGCCGTCGCTCGTGTCCATTCGGCGCCGTAGCGGCCGGGCCCTCGGCGGGTTCGTCGTCGATATGCACAGCCACGCCGTCGTCGGGATCCCGGTCTCGCTCCAGCGCCGGAGCGGCAGCGGCTGGCGCCAGGTCGCTACTGGGAGAACGTCACGGATCGGCGGCTACGCGTTCCGGGTCCCGCCCGGCAGCTATCGCGTCAGAGCGACGCTCGACAACCGGTTCTCGGCGACGAGCAGGACGCTCCGAGTCCGCCGCTAGGTGGCGACCGCCTCGAGCACGCGCTCGGGGATGTCGAAGTTCGCGTGGACGTCTTGAACGTCGTCGTTCTCCTCGAGCGCGTCGATGAGCCGCAGCACCTTCTTCGCATCTGACTCGTCGGCAAGCTCGACCGTCGTCTTCGGGACCATGGTCAGGTCCGCCGACTGCACGTCGATCCCGGCGGCCTGGATCGCGTCGCGGACGGCGGCCATGTCCTCCGGCGCCGATACGACGGTGTAGCTCGAGCCGTCGGTGGAGACGTCGTCCGCGCCGCCCTCAGCGGCGGCGAGCGTGAGCTCGTCCTCGTCGGTGTCGCCGTCCACGAGCACGATCCCGCGCCGCTCGAAGAGCCAGGCAACCGCCCCGGCCTCGGCCAGATTCCCGTCACTCTTCGAGAAGATGTGCCGGATCTCGGCGGCCGTCCGGTTGCGATTGTCGGTCAGCGCCTCGACGTACACCGCGACGCCGGCCGGCCCGTAACCCTCGTAGGTCACCGTCTCGTATGAGGCGCCATCGGCGGACGGCCCGGCGCCGCGCGCGATCGCCCGCTCGATGTTGTCCTTGGGCATCGAGGCTTCCTTGGCCTTCTCGATCGCGTTCTGGAGCGCGAGGTTCCCCGCGGGATCGGGGCCGCCGTCACGCGCGGCGACGATGATCGCGCGCGCGAGCTTGGAGAAGAGCTGGCCGCGCTTGGCGTCGGTTGCGCCCTTCTTCCGCTTGATTTGCGCCCACTTGCTATGCCCGGCCACCCACCGCCTCCTGCTCGCGAACCATCTCGAGGAAGAGCTCGTGCACCCGCGTATCGCCGGTCAGCTCGGGGTGGAACGAGGCGATCAGATACCGGCCGTCCCGGAGGAGCACGGGCTCCCCGTCGAGCTCGGCCAACACCTCGACCGATGGCCCCACCTCCGCCACGCGGGGCGCCCTGATGAAGACGCCGCGCAGCGGCTCGTCCTCGCTTGCCAGGGTCAGGTCGGCCTCGAAGCTCGACACCTGCCGGCCATATGCGTTCCGCCGGACGCCGACGTCGACGAGCCCGAGGTGCTCGCGGTCGAGCAGGATCATCCCTGCGCAGGTGCCGAACACCGGCCGTTCGAAGCCGCGCACTGCTTCCTCGAGGCCGTAGATCCTGATCAAGCGCGTGATCGCCGTGGATTCGCCGCCCGGGATCACGAGACCGTCGAGCTCCGCCAGCTGCTCCGGCTTGCGAACCTCGACCGGCTCGACGCCGAGACGGCGGAGCACGGCCGCATGCTCACGGAAGTCGCCCTGCACGGCCAGGATCCCGATCTTCACGAGTTGGAGGCTACCCCCAGCTTCTCGCTCAGCCATTGCGCGCGATCCTGCTGCGCTTCGTAGACCAGGTCATGATCGGACTCGTACCACTTGACCTCTGCGCCGTCCGCAGCGTCGATCAACTGCTCGTACTCCTCTGCTGTGACGACCCGGTCGCGTCGCGCGTTCTGGAGGAGGATGTCGTCACCGGCGTGCTTGAGCGTTCGGACGGGGTCGTACGGCGCGAGCTGCTCGGCGAAACTCTCGACGGTTTCGGGCGGGACGAGCTCCTGCGCGAAGAAGCGGCTGGGCTCGGCGAAGCTCGAAGCGAAGACGAACGAGCCGATCCGGTCCTCAGCTGCCGCCAGGACGCCGCCGATCATCGCGCCGTAGTCGACGCCGACGAAGCCGATCCGCTCCATGTCGATGTCCCCGCGCCGTTGCAGGATGTCGAGCGCGACGCGGGCGTTGACCACGTCCTGCCGTAGCAGGAGCTCGAACGTCTCCGCCGCGTAGACCGGGTCCTGGTAATCGACGCCGCTGCGACCCCCGGTGTACCTGGAGAGGTTGAGCTCGAAGATCATCGACGCAATCCCTCGGTCGGCGAGCTCGGTGACCTCAGTCGCGAACTCGTTCCGGCCGGAGCCGAACGCGTGCGCCCAAAGGACGGCCGGGACCTTTCCGCTCGCGTTGCGCGGCATCGCGATGCTCGCGATCACGTCGTTGCCACGCGGGCTCTGAAACTCGATCTCGGTGAAGATGTCGCCCTTCGAGACCTCGACGACGGGGAGCCGCTTGGTCTCGTCGTAGTCGACCTTGGCGCGGACCTCGTCGATGCCGTCGCCGCCGCACCCGGCGAGCACCGCAACTCCCAGGCAGGCCGCAAGCGCCCTTCTCACGGCGTAAATCTTACGGTCAGGACGGGGATAGCCATTTCTCGATCCGCGCGCTAGCCTGACGGCGCCGTCAAATCTCTTCAGGGGGAGGTTCAGATCTTGCGACGTACTCTCTTGGCCTTCGGCGTCGCCTTGCTCGCTGCAGCCGTCGCAGTCACCGTCGCCGTGGCAGCGCAATCGGAAACGAGCACGGGCAGCGGCACGGTCTTCCTGCCGAATCCGGTCGCGGACCTGCAGGACCAGTCGCTGACCGATCAGAAGGACGCGGACTATCCAGCGCTCGCACCTGCGTACCACACGGTCACGCTGACCAACCTGGATGGAAGCGGCTTCCTCAGGGGCGACTGGGCCAACATCGAGAGCGAGACGGGCAACCCAGCGTTCTCGCCGACGAACACGTTCCACTACCGGCGCGACGACGACCGCTTCGAGCAGGTCATGGCGTACTACTGGGTCACCGAGGCGCAGCGCTACATCCAGAGCCTCGGCTTCGGTACCGGCAGTCTCCGGCCGGTGAACATGGAGTCCCAGGATCTCCGGATCAACCAATGGGGCCAGGACAACGCCTTTTCCTGGGACAAGAAGGACATGATCAAGCTCGGCAAGGGCGGCGTCGACGACGCCGAGGACGCCGAGGTGATCCTCCACGAGTACGGCCACGCGATCCAGGACTCGCAGCAGGATCCGTTCGGCTATGGGTTCGGCTTCGAGGCCCGCGCGATCGGAGAGGGTTTCGCCGACTACTGGGCGGTGACCGTCGCGGACGTCGTCGCCCCGACGCCCGATCCCGCGTGTGTCGCGGACTGGGACTCGGTTGCGTACACAAGTACGACGCCGCACTGCCTGCGACGCGTCGACCTCAACCTGCACTACCCGGAGAACGTCAATCCGGCGAGCGTGCACGGGACGGGTCGCATCTGGTCGCGGGCCCTCTGGGACATCCGCAACGCGCTGGGCCACGTGAAGGCGGACACGGTCATCCTCGAGGCCCACTTCGGGCAGCGGGATCCGACGATGCCGCAGCTTGCGCAGAACACCGTCGCAACTGCCCAGCGGCTGTACGGACGGTCGACCGCGAACGCGGTTCGCCGCGCCTTCGAAGACCGAGGAATCCTCTAGCTCGGAAGCTGCAAGCGGGGGCGCCTCCGGGCGCCTCCGCTACCAGCCGCGCGTCTCGAGCAGCTCTTCCGGCCGCAGCGAAGCGGTCGAGAGGCCCGACATCGCGTCACCGAGCCCTCGCGACACCTGCGCGAGGATCGCCGCGTCGTTGTAGTGCGTCGTCGCCTCGACGATCGCTTTCGCAACTGAGGGCGGGTCGGCGGACTTGAAGATCCCGGAGCCGACGAAGACCCCGTCGGCGCCGAGCTGCATGCAGAGCGCGGCGTCTGCGGGAGTAGCGATGCCGCCGGCAGTGAAGGTCACGACCGGCAGGCGGCCGTGCTCGGCGACCCACTTGACGAGCTCGACCGGCGCCTGGAGCTCCTTCGCCTCGGCGAAGAGCTCGTCGGGATCGGACGACTGCAACCGGCGGATCGTTCCGAAGACCGAGCGCATGTGGCGCACGGCGTTGACGATGTCACCCGTGCCCGCTTCACCCTTCGTGCGGATCATCGCCGCGCCCTCGGCGATTCGCCGCAGCGCCTCGCCCAGGTTCCGGCACCCGCAGACGAACGGCACTGTGAAGCTCCACTTGTCGATGTGGTGGACCTCGTCGGCGGGCGTCAGCACCTCGCTCTCGTCGATGTAGTCGACTTCGAGCGCCTCGAGAATCTGCGCCTCGACGAAATGCCCGATGCGCGCCTTCGCCATGACCGGGATCGTCACGGCCTCCTGGATCTCGGCGATCTTGTCCGGATCGGCCATGCGGGCGACGCCGCCCTGGGCGCGGATATCCGCCGGCACGCGCTCGAGGGCCATGACCGCAACGGCGCCCGCCTCCTCGGCGATCCGCGCCTGATCGGCGGTCGTCACGTCCATGATCACCCCGCCCTTGAGCATCTCGGCGAGGCCGCTCTTGACGCGCATCGTGCCGATATCGGCCATCGGCTAGATCCTAGCCCGCGAAGGCAAACCGGTCGGTGCGCCTTCCCTCCGGCGTCACGGCCCAGCCGGTGAGGCGGTTGCCCCGGATCAGGAGGTAGAGGAAGCCGTGCTCCTCGCGGCCGACGAGCCGCCGCGGGTAGCCCGACGGACAGGCCTTCAGGTCGTAGAGGCCGCGTCCGCCGCCCCCGTGAACGATGTAGCGGACGCCATTTCTGATCGCGAACCGCTGGTAGTTGTGGTCGTGCCCGGAGAGGGCGAGCTGAACGCCGTAGCGCTCGAAGAGTGGCACCCAGCGCTCGACGACAGCGTCACGCGAGCCGTACCGCCCGCAGGAGAACGCCGGCTGGTGGAACGCGGCGATCTTCCAGCGTGCCCGCGAACGTGCAAGCACTCGCTGGAGCCAAGCCGTCTGCGCGTCGTCGACGTCGTTCGCGTCGAGTAGGAAGAGCTCGACCGGGCCCACGACCCGACGGTAGAAGCGCCCGGGCATGCCCAGCTCGTCGAAGACGTAGCGGCCGTCCTGCACGCGGACGTCGTGGTTCCCGAGTGTGCCGGCAACCTTGAGGCCCGCGCGGCGCCACCAGCCGAAGCTCCGCTCCCAGTTCGCGTGGAACGCGCTCGGGCTCTCGGTGTAGTCGTTGTCCCCGAGCGTCACGAGGTAGCGGGCCGGATTTCGCGCCTCGAACTGCCGGACTGCGGTGCCGAACCTGCCCTGCGTGTCACCGCCGACGCCGAAGTCACCGAAGGCGATGATCCCGACCGGCGCCGCCGGCCCGGCGTGGCCGGCCGCGGGAACGAGAAGAAGACAGAGAAGGAGCAATGGGGACAGGAGCGATCCTGTCCCCATGAGCCTGGTCGGACGGCGACCGACTAGCGGGCCGTCGCGATCCGCTGGAGCAGATTCGACTCGGGGAAGTTCCTGAGCCGACGCTTCAGTTCGTCCGCAGACATTCGTGCCGCCTTTCGTTTCCGCAGGACTTGCGCCTCTCATGGTGCGTTCGACCCCCCTCCCGCGCCATCCCCCGATCGGGTCCCGCGGGTACGAAAACCGTATGAACTAGTGCCTCTTCAGGTAATGCTGCCTCGGTTCTGGGTCGCGAGCACCAAGCCACAGTTCGCACTCCGACGAGCCAAGGCTAGGCAGCCTTGGTGAGGAGGAGGGTGGGCTGTGGCGCCGCGTGATCGCGGGCCAGAAGCAGGTGTGTATTGCCTGGAGAGGCACTTAGGACGCTGTCGGAACCTCGAGGTTGAGGACGATGCTCTGGTCCGGAGCGAGCTCGAAGCCCGAGCGGAACATCCAGAGGCCCGTGATGCGGTTGATGGCCTCGGCTTCCCCGGTCGTGATGTTGTCGGTGAAGTGCGGGCCGACCGAGGGCAGCGTGGCAGCGAGCGGCTTGTCGAGGGCGTCCTTTACGCCCTCGTGGTCGCGCTGCAGGAAGACGGCGAGGTTGGTGTCCTGGGCGGGCGGAGGAAGGAGCGAGATGACCGACTTCACGTCCTTCATGTGCTTGAACGTGTAGAGCGACAGCTCGAGCGCCTCGCGACGCAGGAGCAGGCTTCGCTCGGCCGAGGGTTGCCCCGGAAGCGCGCAGTTGCGCTGCCCTCCGAGCCCGCAGAACGTGTAGAGGATCGTCTCCTCGGGATCGACGACGCGAACGTCGCCGGCCTGAAGGCGTGCCCGCTGACCTGCGCGGATCGCGACGTAGCGGACCGGGAGCCCCTGGATCTCGCCGGGGGAGGCCGTGATCGCGGCCAGCTGCTCGCCGTTCGCGCCCTTGTAGGCGGTCGCGATCTTCTGTGCGAGCTCCCGCGCTCCCTGGAAGCCTTCGCTCTCGGGCGTGATGCGCCCCCAATTGGCCGCCGAGGTCGACGAGCTCTCGCTTCTGTTCATGAAGGCAATCGCGGTCAGCGCGGCGCCGGCCATGAGGATCACCACGATGTAGCCGAGCATGAAGCGGCCGCCGTGGACCGCCCGTGGCCGCTCGAGGCGTGGCAGCTCCTCGGTCGTCGGCGCCGCCGGGTCTTCCCGGCGCTCGGGGATCACAGCTTCGGCCACGACTCCTCTTTCATCGGATCGACGGACGGAATCTCAAGTTTGACCGACTCGAGCAGGTTGAGGATCTCGTCGCCGTGCAGCTCCCGCCTGTCGACGAGCACCTCCGCGACCTTCTCGACGCCGGGCTTGTTGTGCTCGATCAGCTGGTGCGCGGTGACATACGCCTGCCCGAGCAGCTGAGCGGCCATCGCCCGCTTGGCCGGATCGCCCAGTACACCGGCGAGCGGGTCGTGTTGCAGCGCGTTTCCGCCGCCGGCCCGGTTCATGATCTGGACGCCGATCCGCTCGTACTTCTTGGCGATCTCCTCGCGGAGCTCGTCCTCGCTCTTCCCCTTCGGGGGCTTGTAGCCGTCCACGAACTCGATTCGCTCCGGCGCCATCGCGCAGGCGCCGACCATCCACGCCGAGCGCGCGGTCGCGCTCTGGACGTCGCCGCCGACGCCGGTCGAGTTCTCGCCGTAGAAGACCCGCTCCGCGGCCATCGCGCCGAGCGTCCAGATCAGGCGCGCCATTTCCTCGCTGCGCCACGAGCTGAAGCGCTCCTCCTTCTCCAGCGCCTGGTGGTGGCCGAGCGCCTCACCGCGCCGCCGGATCGAGAGCCGCGTCGATTCGGCTCCCTTCATGTACGCGTGGCCCGCGACGGCGTGGCCGGCCTCGTGGATGGCGACCGCGCGCGTCTCCTCGGGGATGTAGTCGATGTTGATCGCCATCCCCGACTCGATTGTCGTCATCGCCTCGACGATGTGCTCCCAGGCGAACGAGACCTTGCCCTCGTGATGTGCGTAGGTCAGCGCCATCGAGCAGACCTGCTCGATCATCGCCGGCGAGTAGCCGTTCGTGATCCGCGCGATCTCGTCCCGACGCTTCTCTGTGTCGAGCTCGGGATCGTGCGCGACCTTCGCGAGGTAGAGATCGAAGATGTCGAGGCGGTCCTTCTTCGTGGGCGTTCGCAGCCAGACGTAGCGGCCCATCCGGCCCGGACGCGTCAGCGCGGGATCCAGCACCTCGAGCGGGACGTTCGTCGCCCCGATGAAGTAGATCTGCTCCTGGCGCGGCCTCGGCGGCGGCAGCCGAAGCGAGTACTTCCCGAGACGCCGCGGGATGATGTACGTCGCGTCGAGGAACGTGTTGACGCGGTTCGTGAGGACCTTCTTGCCGAACGGCGGGTTGTCGATGCCGTCCATGACGACGAGCAGCTGGTTCAGCGCGAGCTGGCCCATCCCGCCGAACATGCCGCCGGGGAAGGCCTGGTTGACGATCGCGCCGAGCCGTTGGAGCGCCGTCTGTGGGCGCTCGGGGGCGCGCGCGTCGAACAGCTTCTCGCGCCACGCGCGGTTCTCGAGGATCAGGTCGCCGCTCGGCGTCAGCGAGCCGTAGCGGCCGTGGAAGGCGAAGTCCTCGAAGCTGACGGGCCGCGAGAACCCGCCGAGCCCTTCACCGCCGAGCGCAGAGCGCCGGCGCCCGACGGCGTCGATCTCGTCGATGAAGACGATGCACTGGCCGCCCCACTTTCGGGCCAGCCGCTTGGCCTTCCAGGCCATGTAGCGAACGATCACGACATCGAGGCCGATGAACGTCTGGGCGAAGCCCGAACCAGGCATTGACACGAACGGACAGTTGAAGCCCGTGGCGATCGCCTTCGAGAGCATCGTCTTTCCGGTGCCCGGTGCGCCGAGGAAAAGCATCCCGCGCTCGCGCTTCCCTCCGGCCGCTTCGAACGCCTCGCCCGACTGCCAGATCGAGACGACGCGCCGAACCTCCTCCTTCGCCTCGGCCTGTCCGCGGACGTCGTCGAGCTTGACGCCCCACTCCGCGTCGCCCGGCTCGAACCCCTGCATCTGCGTGATCCCCATCGCCAGCATCGGGCCGAGCAGGATGAGGAAGTTCATGACGAAAAGGAGCGGGAAAATGATCGCGTATACGAGGATCTGGGGGTTCGTCATCAGCGAGACGAACGCGTCCCAGGCCCCCGTGACAATCCCAATCCAGCTGTCGTCGCCGCCCGGGATCGCCAGCTTGATCACCCAGATCACCGTGATGATCCCGAGGATCCACGCCGCTCTCCGGTACCACTTCGCCCAGTACCACGCTCGCCGCCGGTTGACGATGTCCTCTTCCCGCGCGCGGGGCTCGTCGGTCCCGAACAGGCTCGGCCAGGGGATCAGCTTGCGTAGGACGATGTCCATCAGCCCGCGGAACGCGATGACGGCGATGAACGTCCAGAAAAGGGACCAGAACCAGGTCAGCCCGACCTGCTCCTTGAACCAGATGAAGGCAACCGGGCTCGTCAGGACGGCCACAGCCGTGGCGGTTCGAATCAGCCGCCGCCATTGGAGAGTGAGCTCTTTCGTGGCCTCGCCTGAGGGAAGACCGACGAGGCCCTCGTCGGATGCCATTGTCATACGTTAGACGGAGAAAGTGTCAGCTTTGATGGAGAGTACGTTAAGTGCGGGACAGGAGGTTTTCTCCCCCGAGCAAGTCGAGCGCGCGCGCCGGTACCACCGCCCCGTCTACATCGTCCGCGTCCTCGGCATTGCGCTCAGCCTGATCGTCTTCGGGCTCCTTGCGTTCTCCGGCTTCGGCGACGCGCTGCACGGGGTCGTCGACGGCCTGCCGTGGTGGGGTGAGGCGCTTGCTTTCGGCGCACTGATCGTCGTCGTCCAGTCGATCCTCCACACACCGCTCGCCTTCTGGCGGGGGTACCTCCACGAGCGGGAGTGGGGCTTCTCGACGCAGACCATTCGGGGATGGACGATTGACCGGCTGAAGGGTCTCGGGATCGGCGTCGTCTTGACGGCGATCCCGCTCTTCGCGCTCATCGCCACCGTCCATGCGTTTCCTGGCTGGTGGCCGGTCCCGGCCGCCGTCGGCGCAGCTCTGCTCGTCCTGCTCGTCGGCTTCATCGCGCCGGTTGTGCTCGAGCCGGTCTTCAACCGCTTCGAGCCGCTCCCGGACCAGAAGCTGGCCGATGAGCTCCGGGAGCTGGCGGTGCGCGCAGGCGTTCCCGTTCGGGACGTGCTCGTGTCGGACGCGAGCCGGCGGACGCGGAAGCACAACGCATACGTCTCCGGCCTCGGGAAGACGCGGCGCGTCGTGCTGTGGGACACGCTTCTTTCGCGCGGAGAACCAGGCGAGATCAAGCTCGTCGTCGCCCACGAGCTCGGTCATCGCCGCTACCGCCACGTCGCCCGGTGGACGGTCTTCTCGATGGCCTCGGTGGCCGCGTTCGTCGTTCTGCTCTGGCTGCTGTTCCAGTGGGACGCGCTGCTCGACGCGATCGGCGCTTCCGGGCCGGGCGATCCGCGCGTGCTCGCGTTCGTGCTGTTTCTCGGCACGGTGCTCGAGCTCGTCTTCCAGCCGTTCACGCTCGCGATCTCGCGGCGCTGGGAGCGCGACTGCGACCGCTTCTCGCTCGACCTCACAGGCGACGCAGAGTCCTACCAGCGCACCCATCGGTTGCTGGCGCTGGAGAACCTCGGCGACCTATCACCGCCCCGGCCGGCGTACCTCTTCTTCGCGAGTCATCCGACGGCCCGCGAGCGGCTGGCGCTAGGCCGCCGGTGGGAGGAGGAGCGCGCGGCCTAGTTGTCCATGCGACCGCAGGTCACCTTCGTCGCCCGCTTCGTCTGCGGATCGACCTCGACGATGCAGAGGTAGCTCTCGCCGCTCTTGCTCGGCGTCACCCGGCAGCGCCAGCCCGACTTCGTGGCCGCGTCTTTCTGGCAGATGATGTTCTTGGGCACGTCGGTGTCGTGGTGGACGATGCCCCCTCCTCCACCCTGGCTCAGTTCGGTCTCGAGCGCGCTCTTCGCGTCGCCTGCGGAGACGGTCTCGGTCGGCGTCGGCGCCTTGGTCGTATCGGCTGCGTCCTCGCCGTCCGAGCCGCACCCGGCGGCCAAAACGCAAACGGCGAGTAGAAGGGCGGCGCGATACACGAGATTCCCTCGTGGACTGTACGGCGCCGCAACTAGATCCGTCACAGATTGGGCCCGCCTGGACTCGAACACCCCTGCAGATAAGGCATTCTCGGCCCACATGGGTGCACGGGTGGGGGCACAGTACGGGCATGGGCGGCAGATCTGACGCGTCTGGTCGCCGGCCGGGTGCCGCGAGCTGCTCAGTCGGAGTGGTTGCGCGTCGGTTCGTACGGCGAGGGATTGGAGGCCGGCTGGAGGAGGCTTCGGTCGGCGGGGAGGATTTCGTACTCGACGAAGCGGATGCCGCCGCCGCCGTCAACCTCGTGTTCGATCGGATAGAAGGTGTTTCGATCGACTACGTACCGAATCGTCGCGGCACGGCCGCGCAGGGTGGCGCGAATCTTGAGCTCGTACGCCGGCCGACCGTCGACCGTGACTTCGCGCTCGGATTCGACCTCGCCAGTGCGGAGCATCTCGCGGTATCCCTGCACCGGATCGAGGTTAAGCCGGTTTGGCTCGGATCCGTCGCTGATGCCGGGCACCGGCGGCTCGCGGAGGATCACGGTCTTAGACTGGCGGGCGTCTTCGCCTTCGGCAGAGAACATCCGGCTCTCGGTCGGCCCGACGTAAACGAGCTGACGAAGGAACGTTCCGCGGGCCGTGATGACGATCCGCCGATGGCCGGGCCTGCTTAGGTCGGCCCAGTGCTCCTCGTAATGGCCGGTCGTCGCGGGGTCGCCATACTTGATGACGTAGTGGGCGACGCCGTTCGTTTGGCTGACAGCGGCGTACGCGTCGTCGATTAGCCCGAGGTTCCGTGCCTCGTCGCCGAATTCCACGGCCGCCACGAGCGCGAGTGCTGCGGCGAGCACCACAGCGCCTCCAAAGGCCAGTCTCCGCGGCCGCACCGCGTGTGACTTCGGCGCCGCCGCCTCCGTTCGCACCTGGCGGTAGAACTCGTCGGTCAGTTCTGGCGCATCGAGCTCCAGCAGCTGCTCGCGTAGTTCTGGGTCGTGCTGGCTCGTGTTCATTACCGGGTGACCTCCTGGGACGGGGTGATGCGGTCAGGTGGCAGACCGAGGAGCGTGCGCAGCTCGCGCCGTGCCTGGTTGAGCCGAGAACCAACCGTGCCTGAGGGAATCGCGAGGATTTCCCCGGCCGTCTCGTAGTCGAAGCCGAGTTGGTCGACGACGAGGACGGCAGCGCGTAGTTGAGGGTCGAGGCGCGCCAGCGCATCGGCGAGTTCCAAGCGCGCGGCTACGCCATCGGCGTGATCCCGCGATGGTTCGACAAGTTCGTCAAGGTGGTCGACTGGTTCTACCGGCGGTCGGGCTCGCTGCCGGATCCGGTCGAGACATGTGCGGTAGAGGACACGGTAGAGCCATGCCGCGGCGGCGGCTGGTTCGTGTGTGCGTAGTTGGTGATGCGCGCGGAGGGCCTTGAGGCATGCCTCTTGGAGCGCGTCTTCCATTTCCTCGCGTGATCCGAGAAGTCGGTAGGCGAGGCTGCGAAGTCCGGCCTCGTTCGCACGGACGAGCGCCTCGAGTCCGTCTGCCTCAAGACTGAGACCGGCGGCTCGGCGCGCGAAGAAGCTCAGCCGAAAGTGTGGAGGCCTCGGCGCGATCGTTTCACCTACATCGGTCATCTATCAGTAAAGACGACAGTGCCACGCGGATTCTTCAGCTTGGCGCCTCTGGAGGGCGAGAGGGTGGGTGCCGCATGCCCCCACCCTTCTCGTGCGCGCCGTCCTACCGCTGGTAGGACAGACGCTCCAAGACACCGCCGTGTGAATTGAGGGCAACTACGCCCGTAGCGGCGACGTCACCGAGCGTCGGCGAGCTGTAGATGTTTCGGGTGACCGGGACACGAGCAATGATTGCCCCGGCGTCGCCTAGAATTCCGACCGATGCGACGCCGTCCGCGGCCACGCCCTCGAGGCGGTGAATCCGTATTCCTTCTCCGCCCCTAGTCAGGTCGTAGATCGAGAGATCGACCAGCTGCTGCCTGGCAGCCGTGTCGCTTTGCGAGCAGAGGAGGACACCGAATGACGGAGCGTTGGCTGCCTCACTCTTGCCTGCCGCGAAACAGCGGCCGTTCACGCCGTTGATTCGGTAAAGGGCCCGTCCGTTTCGGACTGCGAGCCGGGTCGGCGGTCCGAGTCGTAGACCGCTCTTCGCTTCAGCGCTCTGAAGGGCGTTGAGCGCTTGTGGAGAGATGGCGACAGGCACCCCGGCGTTACTGATCGCTGTCCCGGTCGACGTTGCCTCGGCCGGCCGTGACTGCCCGAACCAGACGAGGAACGCTGCGCTGACGAGGAACGCCGCCACAGCGCCTCCCAACCGAGGCAGCGACCGTGTCTGTGAGGTGGACGCGCCGTTCATGCGTATCCCTCGAATTCACCGTACAGGGACGCGCCCTGCCACCAGGTGTGGCTGACTTTCTTGTAGACGCCGCCCATCGCGACATCGGTGTCGTACACCTGGCAAGTGGAGCCCGGACCCCAGACGAACGCGCCACGGATCATGCTGTTCGTCTGGAAGCCACAGTGGAGCTGGCCCTGCTGACCGCCGGGGTCGCTACCGGTGAGCAGCGCGTCAGAGAGGTACCAATAGTTCCAGCCGCTGCACACCGAGCCCGGCGAGTACCACATGCACCCACCGTACGTACCGGGTGTGATCCAGGTCCACGTAACCCAGTACCCGGCCTGAGCCGATTGCGGAAGGACGAGCGCTGCCGCGAGTGCGGCGAGGCAGGCAAGCCTTCTCATCTCCCCTCCTCTCGAAGTCGTTCGTATCGGCCGGTAGCGAATCGTCGAGCAGTTTCATCGCGACGACCCGTTCCCTCGTCGGCGCTGCCTGATTGTCGCTCGAAGTTTGGAGCGCAGAAAGCAGTGCCCAACTGCGGGCATGACTCACCCCCCTCCTAGCGGCGCGAGCGCCTACGCGTTCATTCGCTTCGGCTGCTCGCAGCCGTTCGATCGAATGACGGCGACCCGATGCTAACGCTACTGCGTTACTGCGTCAAGTAACTAAGCCGGCGCGATGACTGCGCAGCCGGGGCTCATCTTTCGAGCTCAGAGCGCACCCTTCGGGCTACTGTCTCGTCGCTCGCCAATAGCGCGAGCAGGACGCGCATGACGACGCTTGCGTCAGTCTCCGCATCGAAGGCGTAGCGCTTGAGGAAGCGGTGTTGCTCGCGCGAGAGATCGAGCGTGTAACGCACCGAGCGGTCTGCGCTCGTCGGAGCCGCCTCACCCACGCCGGCACGAGGCGAGTGGGATCGTCGCGATTGTCCGCCGCGTCGACGAGCCGTCACCAGCGTTCCCGACCGCGACCGCGAATGAACTGCAGCCAGCCCCGCTCGGACCGACCTTCTGCTTGATCCGACCGGCTGGCCCCGCCGCAGTTCACTCCCAGTTGCCTCCAAGGTCACCGGCGTCTCACAGCCTGCTGCCGCTGCAAGGGCCGCAGATGTCACGATTCCTGGCTTCGTCCTACAGGCCATGGAGGCTGAGCTGCGTCTCAGCGACCACCTCCGCGGGACGAACCGATCATAAACCGCGCCGCGGACGCAAGCCAGCCCGCCTCTGGAACTCAGCAACGAAGGTTGCGACCGGCACGCCTACACGATCTCTGAGGCTCGTTGCATCAATGATGCATCTGTGTCTCGCCTGTTATCGAGGTTAGTAGTTGCTGTACGCGGACCGGGCTGGCCGGGTGTCAGCGCTCGATCCCGCGGACAAGACTCCGTTCAAGCTCGCGCAGGTAGCGGAGCTGTCGGAGTGGCTCGAGGTCTTGCTCGCGGCCAAGGGCGGCGAGCATGCGCGCAAGATCGCCGATCGAGGCCACCGACGGGCGCAGTCCCTTGCCGATCGGCTCGCGGGTGGCGGCGCGTCGGAGGTCGTCGTAGCCCCCGCGGGTGCCGACGGGCTCGGGGACGACCTTCAACTCGCCGGCGTCGGACCGAAGCTCCAGCACGTGCATCGTGGGAAGATCCCGCTCGAGCTCGGGCCGCATGCCGTTCGGGAGGCGGGCGTCGAGGTCGTCGAGCGCGAGCTGGAGCCGGCGCTGATTGTCGTCGCGCGACGAGGGCGCGAGGTCGAGGCCGTCGGTGAGCTCCTCCGTCCCTTGGAGGATGCGGGCGAAACCGCCAATCAGGACATAGCTCACGCGGCGACGCTCGAGCGCGGCCAGGATCGCGTACGGGTCAAAGGACGCGCGGTCGCTGCTCACGAGCTGCGCTCGGCTCGGCTGTACGTGCGAAGGAACCGCTGCGCGCGTCGCTCCGGGGACAGAAGCGCGTTCTTTCGCAATCGCTCGTGGGCGAACGGCTCGTGCGGGACGAGCTCGAGAGGCAGATCGAAGCCGCAGGCACGCACGAGCTCGAGGAGCGTCTCGATGCTAGGGGCGACTGCCCCCTGCTCCCAGCGCGCGACGACCGAGCGTTCGCGGCCGGTGCGCTCCGCCAAGTCGTACTGGGTCAAGCCGGCACGGAGCCGTGCCTCGCGGATGAGGTCGGCGCTTCGCAGGTCCGCAATTCTAACGCCGCGACTTGAATCCGTCATTTGTCGCAGATATGCTTCTAAGCTCCACCGTGCCACGAACGTGAAGGGGAGCCCTCTCATGGCACGCACTCGTCAAGCCCGAGCCACGACCGACCAGCTGACCCTCGATGACTGGGCGGGCGTGCTGACCGAGGCGCCGAGGATCGAGGCCGCTACGCCAGCCGGCACCTCTGAGAACGGCCACCAGGAGCCGACTACATGCGCGGATGATTCTGTCGAGAGGGCAGCGCGACATCACCCAGTGGCGACGGACCTCCTCAAGACGCCCGGAGCACTCCTCACGCGCACGCATCTGCGCGAGCTCGGTCTCGAACGGCGCGCGATCGATGCCGTGTTCCGCGAGCTACCTGTCGTCTCCCTGCCAGGCTATTCGCGACCGATGATCCGCGTCGAGCAGTTCGTCCAGTTGATCCGCGAACACACCTACCGCGACGATCGCGTGCGAGCGATTCATGCCTAGCGTCTGGATCGAGCGCCGTAAGACAGCCTCAGGTCGAGCCCGGTACGTCGTGAAGTACCGCCTCGGGGGCCGTGAAAGCTCACGCCGCTACGCCGGCTCATTCGCAGCCAAGCGCGACGCGATCGCGAGGCGAACCTGGGTTGCCGGCGAGCTGTCGGCGATGCGTGTCCCGAACATCTCGGCGCTCGATGCCCGGCCGACGCAATCTCAGACGATCGCTGAAGCGTGCGAGCAATGGCGAGCGACTCGAGTTGACGTCACGGAGTCGACACGAGTGCTGCACCGGGTCGCGCTCGGCCGAGTCCTGCCGCTCCTGGGCGATCGCCGCGTCAACGACCTTACGGTCGACGACGTCAACGCCCTAGTCGTGGAGCTCACCGGTGCAGGTCGGAAGCGCGAGACGATCCGGAAGTCGGTGAAGTACCTGGCCGCGGTTCTCGAGGAGCACGGCGTCGATCCGAACCCGGCGCGCGACAAGCGCGTCCGTCTGCCGCACGCGGAACTAATAGAGCTCGAGCCGCCGACTTCGGAGCACGTGGAGGCTGTGGTAAGACTTCTGGCGCCCTCCTACCGGCTTCCGCTCCTCTGGCTCGACTGGTCGGGTGCTCGCGTCGCGTCTGTCGAGACGGCGCTCGTGGGCGACTACGACGAGGCCGCGCGACGGGTACGGCTTCGCGCCTCGACCACCAAGACGCGGGCGGCACTCTGGGTCGATCTTCCGGACGCGCTCGCCGACGCCATCGAGGCGGCCCTGCGTCCTCGGGAGGACCGCGATCCGCTGGCGCCGCTCTTCCCTGGCGTCACCGCTGATCGGCTCCGCACGGCCATCGCCAGGGCATGCAAAGCCGCTGGGGTGCCTGTCTTCTCTCCCCATGACCTACGGCACCGCAGGATCTCGCTGCTTCACCGTCAGGGAAGGACGTGGGCCGAGATCGGCAGGCTCGTCGGCCAACGGAAGCTCAGCATCACGGCGGACACCTACACGCACGTTCTGACGGACGGTCGCGAGCTCGATTACCGGGCACTCGTATCCGAGCTGGTCAGACCGTAGTGCCCGATCGTTGACACGGCGAAAACGGGCTCACGGCCGTGGGGGCACCGGTGGGGGCACGCGACGCGCGAACCCGGCATCGCCGTCACACCCGTCCCGCTCAACCAAGCCAAATCCGCATGGCTGAGCGGTACCTGATGGGCCCGCCTGGACTCGAACCAGGGACCAACCGATTATGAGTCGGCTGCTCTAACCAGCTGAGCTACGGGCCCGACAACGGCAGGGTATCGCGCGGCTGAGGAGGGGGTCCATGGGGGAACCAGGGGTTCCCCCATGCTGAACCGACTTATGAGTCGGCTGCTCTAACCAGCTGAGCTACGGGCCCGACAGAGGCAGAGTATCGACCTCCTCTGAATCTCGACACGATCTCCATGAGACCTGCACAGGGCGAAGATAGGATGGGCCGGCCGTGAAGGTCTTCCAGGGGGAAAAACAGCTTCGCACCGAGGGCGGGCTGTCAGTACGGGACATCACGGACGAGGTCGCCGAGGCCGTCCGCGAGAGCGGCGTTCAGGATGGGATCGTTTGCGTCTACTCGCCGCACACGACGTGCTGCGTGCGCGTGAACGAGTTCGAGGACGGCTTCCTGCAGGACTTCGCAACCCTGCTTCGCACGCTCGTCCCGAGCGACCGCTACTACGCCCACGACGACTGGGGGCGCCGCACGGAGAACATCTGCGAGGAGGACATGGAGGCGGGAAACGGCCACGCACATTGCATGTCGATGCTCCTCGGAAGCGCCGGCGAGGCGATCCCCGTCCGCGGCGGCCAGCTGGCACTGGGGACCTGGCAGCGCGTCCTCTTCCTCGAGCTCGATCGCGAACGCGACCGGCGCTGGCTCGTTCAGGTCGTCGGCAGCTAGCCGCGGACTGCGACCTCGGGCCGGCTGACCAGGCCGCGGTCCGAGTCGAACTCGAAGAGCCAGAAGTCCCGCACGGGTACTGCGACGCCGACGTTGAAGACCGGCACGCCGTCGATCGAGCCCGCGAACGTCCCGCCGTGGCCGTGGCCGTGGAAGACGGCGTCGGGACGGTGGGTCACGATCGGCCGCGCCATCCGGTCGCTGCCGAGGAACGCCCAGATCGTCTCGCGCTCGCCCTCGAGCGTCGTGGTCGACGGCGAGTAGTGCAGCAGGACGAGCTTCAGGTCGGCCCCGGCTACTGCCCGTAGGCCGCGGTCGATCGCCTCCACCTCCGCGCTCGTCTCGGCGTAGACCCGGCGCAGGATCGGTTCGCCGAAATCGGGCAGATGAGCGTCGGGGAAGCCGCCGATGAAGCCTTTCGTGCCGACGATTCCCACCGTCGCGCCGCCCACCTCCACAGTGGTCGCATCGCGCTCGAGCACGTTGACGTTCCCGCCCTGGAGCGCCTCGACGAGCTCGTCGCGGCGGTCCGCGTGCCAGTCGTGGTTTCCGAGCACGGCGAAGATCGGTGTCTCCACCTCGCGCGAGACATCGGCGAGCACAGCGGCCTGCTCTGGCTCACCGTAGGTGGTCAGGTCGCCGGCGAGCAGGATCAGGTCGGCTTGCCGATCAGCTTCTGCAAGCGCTGCCTGGAGACGGGACCGCTCCTCCTCGGCGCAGTGGATGTCGCCTGCGGCGGCAATGCGGATGCGCGTAGGTTCCTGGTTGCCCACAGCGGCCGAAGGGTAACGAGACACCCAATGTCACACGAGCAGCCGTTCAACGCGATCAGGGAAAGCCTCCGGCGCGCGGCGGGGGCGCTCAAGCGGGCCGAGATCCCGTTCGTGCTCGGCGGCGGTCTCGCGATCTGGGCCCGCGGAGGCCCAGGGACCGGCCACGATCTCGACCTGATGGTTCGCCCGAAGGACGCCGACCGCGCCCTCGAGGCGCTGGGCGCGGCGGGGATGCGAACCGAGAAGCCCCCTGAGGGCTGGCTCTACAAGGCGTGGGACGGCGACGTCCTGGTCGATCTGATCTTTCGCCCCGTCGGCGAGCCCGTGGACGACGAGCTCTTTGCGCGCGCCGACGAGATCGAGGTCGGCGCCGTTCCGATGCAGGTCATGGCGGTCGACGACGTCATGGTCACGAAGCTGAAGGCGCTCGACGAGCACGAGCTCGACTACGAGCGGCCGCTCGAGTTCGCGCGCTCGCTCCGGGAGCAGATCGACTGGGAGTCCGTGCGCCAGCGGACGCGCGAATCGCCCTACGCCAAGGCGTTCTTCACCATGGTCGAAGAGCTCGGCATCGTTCCGCGCCGGTACCGCTAGCGGAAGAGGTTCAGCAGCCCCGCGAAGACGTTCGTCGACGGCGGCACCGAGTTCGGCTGTCGCTGGAGCTCCAGGTCCTGGCAGGAGTTCAGCGGATCGGTGACAGGCGCCGGCGCCGGGTACCGGTCCGGCTGGCCGATCGCCGCCGAGAGCTGGTCGATCGTCTCCCAGGTGCCCTGGAACGCGTCCGACGTCGCGGCTGTGAAGCACGCGGAGTAGACAAGTCCCGCGCGGGCGATCGAGCCCACCTCGCGCATCTGGCGCTGCAGCGTCCGAACCTGCCGGTTGAGCGTCGTAACTTGGCGCTGGAGCGTCTTGACTTGGCGGGCGAGCCGGCGCTCACTCGGCGTCGCCGAAGACGCCGGCGCCGCCAGCGCCGTCACGGCGACGAGCGCCGCAATCGTCGTCACAAGTGCGGTCTTCACAGAAACCTCCCGGTTGGATGCAGCGGACCCCTAGGCCGGGAAGTGTATGGCTACGGCACCGGCTAGCTCGATGATGGGATCGTCTGAGGTCGTCGCCGAGCGGTAGCGTTCCGCGCTCCGGCCCGCACCCGAGAGGAGTCGTCAGTGGAAGCTTCGACGATCGTCCCTGACCCCAGGCGCTGGCATGCCCTGGCGCTGGTCTGCGTCGCGTTCTTCATGGTCGTCCTGGACGTCGCGATCGTGAATGTCGCGCTGCCCTCGATCCAGACCGACCTGGAGATCTCGCAGGACACGCTTCAGTGGATCGTCACCGCCTACTCGCTGGCGTTCGGCGGGTTCCTGCTCCTGGGCGGCCGCGCTGCCGACCTCTTCGGCCGCCGGCGGGTGTTCATGGTCGGGATGGTGCTCTTCACCGGCGGCTCGCTTGCCTGCGCGCTCGCGAATAGCGGCACGGCACTGATCATCTTCCGAGCGATCCAGGGCTTCGGCGGCGCGATCGTCTCCCCCGCAACGCTCGCGATCATCAGCGCGGCGTTCAGGCACGGAGGCGCCGAACGGAACAAGGCCTTCGGGATCTGGGGCGGGGTCGCGGGGAGCGGCGCCGCGGCCGGCGTGCTCCTCGGCGGCGTCCTCGTCGAATACCTCGGCTGGGAGTGGATCTTCCTCGTCAACGTCCCGGTCGGGATCGCGATCTTCGCGCTCGCTCCGTGGCTGATTTCTGAGGGCCGCGTCGAGGGCGCCGATCGCCGTGTCGACCCGCTCGCCGCGGTGCTCGTGACGGCCGGGCTCGTGTCCTTCGTCTACGCGATGTCGGAGGCGCCCGACGCCGGCTGGCTCTCCGGGCAGACATTCCTCTTCACCGCGATCGCCGTCGTCCTGATCGCCGTGTTCCTCTGGCGCGAGCTACGCACGGACGCGCCGCTCGTCCCGCTCTGGATCTTCCGGCTGCGGCCCGTCACGGTCGCCAACGCGGTCGGCGCGCTGCTCGGCGGCGCCATCTTCGGCGGGTTCTTCCTGCTGACCCTCTACATGCAGCAGGTGCTGGGCTACTCAGCGCTCGAGGCAGGAGTGGCGTTCCTCGCCACCGCTGGTACGACCATTCCGGCGGCGGCGATCTCGCAAGCCCTCGTCACGCGCATGGGTGTGAAGCCTGTGATGACGACCGGCCTTTTCCTGATGACCTTCTCCTACCTCTGGTTCACCCAGTTGCCGGCGGACGGGACGTTCTGGACCAACCTCTTCATTCCCTACCTCGCGAGCGGCTTCGGCCTGGCGTTCATCTTCATCCCGCTCTCGCTCGCCGCGCTGACCGTCGTCGAGGACCGCATCTCGGGCATCTCCTCCGGTCTCCTGAACACCTCGCAACAGATCGGCGGCGCGCTCGGTGTCGCGATCATGGCGACGATCTCGACGACGCACACCGAGACGCTGCTCGGAGAAGGCAAGCCCCCGGGCGAGGCGCTGACGTCCGGCTTCAACTGGGCTTTCTGGGTCGCGGCCGGCTTCATGCTCTCCGGAGCCCTGATCACGATCCTCGTGCTGCGGAACCGCGACGTTCCCACGCACGAGGGAGCGGCGGTGGCTGGGCCCGCCGGCTAGAGCGAGGGCGGCGCCTCGGGATAGCGCGGAAGGCCGTCCGGGGGAAGTCGGTCCCACGGGGCCCTGGATTCCGTGAACGAGTGGTACTGCGGCCGGATGCCCGGATCGCCGTCGAGCGAGCCCAGCCGCACCGAGACCTCGGGCCCGTCGGGCCACGTGCCACCGAAGAGGCTCGAGCCGCAGGCCGAGCAGAAAGCCTTGACGGCGGTGCCTTCCGGCGGTCGGTAGGACCGCACGAGCTCCTCGCCTTGCAGGAGCCGGAACCCGTCCCGCGGCACGCGGCCCTGGCTCAGCCCGAAGGTCCCGGAGTGACGGCGACAGAGCGAGCAGTGGCAGTGGTTCGCGCGCCGAAACGGCTCGGTCAGCTCGTACCGCACGCCGCCGCAAAGGCAGCCGCCGAGCAGTGGGAGCTGCGGCTGGCGCTCGCCTTCGACGGCGTTCCCGACGAGGTCCGCAAGGCGCGCCGCAAGCTCGCCGGACGGATCCAGGTCGGGGTCGAAGATCGTCACCTCGAGACCGACGGCGCCGTCGGCCCAGACGAGCTCGTGGAGGAGACGCTCCGCCTCGTCCCAGCCAAGCCCTCCGGACGTCGGGCTGTCGACGGCGGGCATCACCGACGCGTCGAGGACGTCGACGTCGAAGTGAACCCAGAAGCGCCGGTCGGGCCACGCAGCCCGGTCGGAAAGGGCCATTCCAGCCTGGCGGATCTCGCCGAGATACGGGTCGGCGGAACGGATCCCGATCGCGACAACGTCCTCGGGTCGGATGAGCGGCCGTTCGCCGCCGAGGTCGGCCAGCGCGCCACCAAGCCCCGTGACCAGAGCCAGATCCTCGCCGGCCGCCGCGCCGACGCTTCGTGAGTTCCCGGGGTGGCGGTAGTCGCTATGGGCGTCCACGAAAACGAGCCCGTAGCGGCCGCGCCGCTTCAGGGCCAACGCGTTCCCGAGCAGGATCGAGCAGTCGCCGCCGAGGACGATCGGAAACGCGTCGCGGTCGAGCCACTCCTCGACGCGGTCGGCGAGCTTCGTGGAGTACACGCGGAGCGCGCGTTCGCGGTCGCGCGGCGTGTACCGCGGCGGTGTCACGACGCCGCCGTCCTCGGCGCCCAGTCGTCCCACGAGGCCTTGGTCCCGGAGCGCACCGGGGAGCTTGTAGACGCCGGGAGCGACGCCTTCGTCAGGAGGCCGGAGCCCGAGATTCGACGGCGCGTCAATGACTACGAGGTCAGCCCGCACGCCTTCGGGAACGTACGTAGAGAACGAAACCTTCCTCGTCGCGCGGCCGAACGAGCCCTTCGTCGGCCAGTCGCTCGAGAACAGCGGTCGCCTGCTTGCGAGTGCAGCCGACAACCGCCGCCAGGTCGGCCGCCGACACCTCTCCTGCGGAGCGGACAACGATCCCCCCGAGTTGCGTGCGCGCGACGTCCTCGACCGGCAGCCGCCGCAGGTGTTCGGCGTAGCGCCGGTGGAGCAGATCGACGATGACCGCCGGCCAGCCTTGCGGACGCTCCTGGGAACCCGCCGTCGTGACGACGAGGCGGCGCTGAAGCCGCTCGACGGCGGCCGCCACCGGCCT
>Ga0081538_10000543_pt1 | contig 41569 bp, 47 predicted proteins | sample TabmetS5T2R1_FD_71022 | JGI IMG/M metagenome (GOLD analysis project Ga0081538, IMG submission 71022) | Tabebuia heterophylla rhizosphere microbial communities from the University of Puerto Rico - S5T2R1 | ecosystem: Host-associated > Plants > Roots > Rhizosphere ... | reverse complement strand
TCGCCCTCCCGGTGCTGCTCAGGGCGATGCGCGACGGCAACGCGCCGAACATGGCTCGCTGGATCCAGGAAGGCAGCCACCAGTTGGCTCAATGGGAGCCCGATCTCTCGTCCCAGACCGGCGCGAGCCAGGCTGGGATCCTGCTGGGCTCGAACGAGGACATCCCGGCGTTTCGGTGGGTCGAGAAGGAGACGGGGAGGTTGATGACTTGCTCGGCGCCGGACGACTGTGCGCGCATCGAGCAGGACCGGGCGACCGGAAAAGGGCTGCTGATCGACGGAGGCTCGAGCCGCGGCAACCTGCTCTCAGGAGAGGCAGACGAGGTGATCCTGACCGTCAGCAAGATCGAGGCGGAGAAGCGCGCGAACCCGGGTTACCGCGCGTTCTTCGCGAACGGGTTCAACGTCACGCGCGCGCTCGTGCTCTTCTTCTGGGAGGTGATCCTCGAATGGGTCGCGGCGCTGCGGGCGATCCGCCGGGACGTTCATCCGCGCGGTCACCGCGGCGGGTTCTACCCGTTCATGCGGGCCGGGATGTGCGTCGTCGTCCGCGACCTGATCGTCTACGGCGTCCTCACCGACATGATGCGCGGCCGTCCCGCCGTGTACGCAACGTTCTCGAGCTACGACGAGGTTGCGCACCACTCGGGGCTCGAGCGATCGGACACGATGGAGGCGCTGCGCAAGCTCGACCAGCAGTTCGGACGCATCGACCGCGCCCGAAGGTACGCGCCGCGTCCCTACTCCATCGTCGTACTCTCCGACCACGGCCAGACCCAGGGCGCGACGTTCAAGCAACGGAACGGCTACGGGCTCGTCGATCTCGTCGAGCGCTCGCTCTCCAAAGGGAGGGTCCAGGAGATCGCCGGCGGCGACGAACAGCACTCGATGGTCGCCCACGCGGTCAGCGAGGCGACCGGCGCGAAGCCGAGGAAACGTGCGAAGAACGATGTCTCCGACCAGGAGGTTGTCGTGCTCGGCTCCGGGAACCTCGGTCTCGTCTACCTGATGGAGGAGAAACGCAGGCTGACGCTGGAGGAGATCGAAGAGCGCCATCCGAAGCTGATCCCGGCACTCCGGTCACATCCACACATCGGCTGGATTCTGGTTCGGTCGTCTGCGAACGGTCCCGTCGTGCTCGGCGCGAATGGGGCCCGCTACCTGGCCGAAGACCGGGTCGAGGGCGAGGACCCGCTGGCGAACTTCCCGCCGACCGCGGCGCAGCATTTGCTGCGCACCGACGGGTTCCCGCATGTCGCGGACATCATGGTCGGGAGCTTCTATAACCCCGAGCTCGACGTGGGTTGCGCTTTCGAAGAGCTCATCTCGTTCCACGGCGGGCTCGGCGGGCCTCAGACACAGCCGTTCATCCTGCATCCCGTCGAGCTGACGCTGCCCGATGAGCCGATCATCGGCGCCGAGCGCGTGCACGCCGTGCTCTGGGGCTGGCGGCAGCAGCTCGAGACCGACGAACGCCCTCAAGCTGCCGTCGCAGCCGCCGCAGCCGCCGCCGGCGAGTGAACATCGTCTGGGCGGCGTTGATCGTCGTCGCCGTTGCGGCCGTCGCCGTTGCGGCCATGCTCCTCGTTCGCCGGCGGGCTCCCGAGGGCAGCTACTTCGCCGACGGCGACCGCGCCTCAGGCGTGTTCGGCGTTCTCGCGACCGGCTTCTCGGTGCTGCTCGGGTTCATCGTCTTCCTCGCCTTCGAGAGTTACGACCAATCGAGAGTCGGTGCCGAGCAGGAGGCACTCGTGCTCTTCCAGCAGGTCGAGACCGCGCAGTCGTTCCCCCGTGCGGCCGGTCGTGACCTGACGGCGGAGCTGGTCTGTTACGGGCGCTACGTGATCAATGTGGAATGGCCCCGCGCCGAAGCCGGGGACCTCGGCGACCGAATCAACCCGTGGGGCGCCGACCTGTTCAGGACGCTCCAGACGGTCGAACCGCGGACGCCGGCGCAACAGTCCGCCTACGACAAGTGGCTCGATCAGACCTCCGATCGTGAGGCGGCGAGGATCGACCGAATCCACGGCGCCGTCGGCGTCATCCCGACACCGCTGTGGATCGTCCTCGCCTTCATCTCGATCGTGATCTTCGTCTACATGCTCTTCTTCGCCGACAGCGCCGAGGGTGTGTACACCCAGGCTCTGCTGATGGGCGCCGTGGTCTCGGTGATCGTCGGAATGCTGCTTCTGATCCGGTTCCTCGACTCTCCGTTCCACGCCGGCGTCGGCGGCGTTCGGCCGGTCGCAATGGAGCGCACCATGCGCATCACCGACGAAGCGCTGCGGGCCACGGGCGTCGACGTCGCGCCGCCATGCGACGAGCGTGGCGAACGAGTCTCGTGACCGGGCCCGGCCAGCGTGACTGGATCGAGGTGATCGCCACGGTGCTCCTCGCGTTGGCCGCCGTCGCGACCGCCTGGAGCAGCTACCAGGCGGCGCGCTGGAACGGTGAGCAGGCGAAAGCGTCCGGCGCGGTGAACAAGACCCGCATCGAGGCCGCGCGTGCAGCGGGGCTCGCCAACGCACAATCCCAGGTCGATATCGCAACGTTCACGGAGTGGGTAGACGCCTACGCCCGCCGGGAGCCTGTGCTCGCGACCTTCTACTTCAGGCGCTTCCGCAAAGAGTTCAAGCCGGCCGTGAACGCCTGGATCGCGACTCGCCCGCTCCGAAACCCGGACGCACCGCTGACGCCGTTCGCCATGCCGGAATACCGGCCGGCCGCACGCGCCGAGGCGGCCCGGCTCGACGTGCAGGCCGAAGCGCTCTCGGCGCAGGTCCGGCGGGACATCCAGCGCTCTACGAACTACGTGCTCGGGGTCGTGCTCTTCGCCGTGGCGCTCTTCTTCGCCGCGATGTCCACGAAGCTCGGCGCCCCGAGCCTGCGCATCGCCGCGCTTGTACTCGGGGCGCTGGTCTTTCTCGGAGCCTTCGTCTGGATCGCGACGTCGCCGGTGAGCTTCTCGGTCTAGCCCGCGGCCAGTGCCTTCGCCTTGATCGAATCGAACTCCGCCTGCGTGATCGCGCCGCTGTCGAGCAGCCCTTTCGCCTTCTCGATCTCGGCCGCCGCACCGCCGCCGGAGACGGACTTCACGTAGTCGTCGAACTGGGTCTGCTGAGCCCGCGCCTGGTCGATGTTGCGCTGGGCCATCCCGTCGTGGTTGATGATCAGGTACGCGAAGACGCCGATGAACGGAATGAAGAGCATGAAGATCAACCAGAGCGCCTTCTTGCCCCCGCCGATGTCGCGTCGCCTGAAGACGTCGATGGCGACGGTGATCAGCACCCAGAAGAAGGCCACCCAGGCGAAGAAGATCAGCAGAGTCCAGAGGACCTCGAGGAACGGATAGTCGGCTGCTACAAGCATTGATCCTCCTGGTGAGTTGGGGGTCAGTCTCGCCCGGTTCGATCCGCCGGCGCATCATACGATGCGGGTGATTCGCGTTCAGGCCCGTGCGTGCGCCTCTCTGCGCCGGGCGGAGGCGGCGGCGATGAGGCCGAGCAGGAGCGTCGGCACCATCGTCAGGAAGCGGTAGAGGAGGACGGCGGCGACAACCCCGGCGTTGTTGCCCCCGAAGGCGAGGAGAGCCCCGGTCAGTCCGAGCTCGACGACCCCGACGCCGCCGGGAGTGATCGGGATCGACCCGAGGAGCCGGGCGAGGGCCCAGGCCGCGAACGCCTCCTCCCACGAGACTTCCGACGCGGGCACGCCGAGCGCGCGCAGGGAAATGAGCAGGACGAGGAACACGCTGAGGGTCCCGACGTACGCCGCGAGCGTCAGGAGATGCCATCGCCGCCGGAGGAGGTCGAGCGAATCTCGGCGGAACTGCTCGAAGCTCTCGCCGCTCCAGGCCACCGGGCCCCTTCGAAGCTTGTCCTTGACCCAGTTGGCGCTCCTCGCGCTCAGGTCCCCGAGGTTCGTCGCCAGCTCGTCGCTCGCCAGCACCGCGACGAGCATCGCGACGGCGACGCACAGCACGCCGGCGCCGACGAACGCCGCCGTCTGGAGCACCGCGAAATTGCCGCCGGTCGCGCTCAGCAGGAAGATCGCGATCACCGGGTAGGAGAGGTTGGCGAACTGGTTCCAGAGGCTGACCAGAGTGACCGCGCGTCCGATCTCACGGCTGGGGAAGCCCCAGCTGCGGAGCACCCCGAAGGAGCTGGCGATCCCCACAGCGGCGCCGCCGGGGAAGACGATCGACAGGGCGGTCGAGAGCTGTGTGAGCGTGAGGGCAGACAGGAACCGGAGGCCGGGGAGCGCCACCTGCCACGGCGGAGCAAAGGTCACGATGTTGAGGATCGTCGCCCCGATCAGCGCGAGGATCCACGGCCAGGTGAGCTGCTCCAGAACGTCCCAGACGTCGCGGTAGTCGGCGATCTTCGGGAGGAAGAACCCGAACGTGGCGACGACGAGGACGAGGCCGAAGGCGCCGAACATGATCCGCTGCCAGGCAGGACGTCCTGCTCCCATCGCCAGATGATCTCCGCTCCGCGCCTCTAAGTGAGAGGTACGCGGCGCTCCGCGTCGAATCGTCCCGCTGCTGGCGGACAACGAACCGCAGAAGAAAGGAGCAAGTCATGAGCCAGTATCAGGCGGCGTCGGATACCTCCGACGTCTCCGGATGGGCAGTCGGCGGCGTGATCTTCGCCGGGACGATCATGATGATCCTCGGCATCTTCCAGGCGATCGAGGGCCTGGCTGCGATCTTCGACGACCAGTTCTACGTCGTCACGCAGAACTACACGTTCGACCTCGACGTGACGGCGTGGGGATGGATTCACCTCATCCTCGGTGTGATCCTCGTGTTCATCGGCTGGTCGCTCATCAGCCGCCGCCCGTGGGCGGGTGTGGCCGCGATCGTGCTGGCAGCGATCAGCGCGATCTCGAACTTCTTCTTCATCCCGTACTACCCGTTCTGGTCGCTGCTCATGATCGGGCTCGCCGTGTGGGTGATCTGGGCCGTGACGCGGCCCGGCGCAATGGAACGGACGACCTGACCATTCTTGAGCTCGGCGCCGACCGCCCGTCACGGGGCGGTCGGCGCCTCCGTGGCGGCGTCGACCGTCGGCTCGATCCGGAGCCGGTCGGCGAGGCCGGCCCGCCGCAGGACGATGTCCCGGCAGAGCCACTCACACCGATAGTGGGGAGCCAGGTCGGCATCGCGGTGATCCTCTCAGCCGGTGCCTTGCAGCACTGCGCTGCACCCTGCGGCCGAATGCGACAGAATCAGCGCATGGGTGACGAGAAGTTCAGGCCGGCGCTCTTTGCCGCGGCGATCCTCGTCGGAGGGTTCCTGCTCGGGGTGATCTTTTTCAGCGCCGACCTACCGTTCTTGGGCATGGTCACGATCTTCTCGACGATCCCCGCGGCGTTCGTCGCCTGGGTCGTCTCCGCCGACCGCTACTACTGAGCGCAGCTCAGACCGCGGGCCGCAGCCGACTGAGCCTCTTCGGCAGGTTCCGGACCTCGAACGCGATGACGCACTGCCAGATGCCGGTCACGATCGCCCACACACCCGCCAGGGTGATGATCACCGCCAGGGTGAGGCCGGGACGACGCATCGCCCAGATCCCGATCGGCACCTCGATCAGTCCGAGAACGAGCACGAGCCACCAGTGCGGTGCGTGCCGGTTGACGAACGCGCCGACGATGTGGAGCAGTCCGCTCACGACGATCCAGATGCCGATGAAGACAGCCAGCACGTAGAGCCCCCGGTCGGGCCAGACGAGCAGCGCGATGCCGGCGCCGATCCCGAGCAGGCCGGCAATGACGTTCGTCGAGCGGGTGCCGCCGTCTAGCGGACGCGTGATCAGGAACGCCGCGCCCTGGATGATGAACAGCGCACCGACGAACGCCGCGAGGCTCGAGACCGACCAGTCGATGGCGAGGATCAGCGCCCCGAACACGAGCGTGACGATCCCGGTGACGAGCAGGAGCCACCAGTCGCTCGCCACCGCCTCGGCTTCCTCGACGTCGAAGCGGTCCGGCGGGTTGATCGGGTTCAGAAGCACGGCTGGGCGCGAGTTTACGCTTGGGAGTGGATGATCGACGAGGCAAAGCCGTCGGTGCGCGAAACTCGCCTCATGCGGTCCCGCTTCGAGTCCGGCAACCGTATCTCCGGCTGGGTGTACGGCACGATCGTCGTCATGGGCGCCGTGGTCGTAGGATCAGCCGGCTCGGCGGACCCATGGCGAGTTGCAACGGCCGTCGCGGGGACCGTGCTCGTCCTCTGGATCGCTCACGTGTACGCGCGTGCGATCGGCGAGTCGATCTTTGCGGGGCGACGTCTCGACCGCCGGGAGCTCACCGAGGTGGCCGGCGAGGAGCTGACGATCCCGCTGGCGGCTGTGCCGCCCATCGGCGCCCTGGTGCTGGGGGCAGCCGGTGTCCTGCGCGAGTCGCGAGCCATCTGGGCCGCGCTGGCTATCGGCCTACTCACCCTCGCCGCGGCGGGACTCCGTTATGCACGGGTCGAGCATCTCAACCGGTTGGCGACCGCAGTCTCGGTCGCATTGAATCTCGCGCTCGGGCTCGTCATCGTCGCCCTCGAGGTCGCGCTGTCCCACTAGAAGCCGAGCCGCTCGCCCGGCAGGAGGACGCGAACGTCGACGTCGGGGGCGACGTCCGCTGCGATCCGGAGGAACGCCTCGGCCGGTGCGTGGAGAAACGGCGCCCGGACGGTCCGGTGGAGCGGGCGATAGGTGCCCCAGTGGATCGGCACGGCGAGCTTCGGACGCAGCCGCCTGACCGCCTCGGCCGCGCCCTCGGGGTCGAGGTGCTGGCCCCGGCCGAGGTCGGCTCCCCAACCCCAGATCGGCAGAAGGGCGACATCGAGCTCCTCGACGAGGCCGTCCATCCCCTCGAACAGGTCGGTGTCGCCGGCGAAGAAGACCCGCTTCGAACCGAGCATGAGGTAGCCGAGAGCCGGAGCCTCGCCGCCTCGGAGTGGGCGGCCGCCCTCGTGCTCGGCGTGCGTTGCTCGGATCGTGACCGAGCCGACCTCGACTTCGTCACCCTCGCTGATCTCGATCGCGTCAAAGCTCGCGAGGGGAGCACCGAGGCCCTTGGGGACAATCAGCCGCGGCGAGCCCCCGATCATCCTGAGCGACGGCACGTCGAGGTGGTCGTAGTGGCCGTGTGAGATGAGGACGGCATCAGGCTGGGGGACAGCCGGCACGGGTGTTGCTCGCCGAAGGTGCGCGACGCGGCTTCGCAGGAGCGGATCGGTCAGCAAGCGGACGCCGTCGAGCTCCACGTGAACCGTGCCGTGCCCGACGTACTCCAGCTGGGCCATGTGTCGATCGTACGGCGCGAATAACCCCAAAGGGACGATGTCCTCCGGCCGAGGTGTGCGATAAACACGCTCCATGGGCCGCATCTGGATCGCCCGGATCCTGGTCGTCCTCGGCGCGCTGCTCGCGATCGCCGCCCTGATCGCGGGCTACGTGCGGTACCAGGCGCTCGATACGGACACGGTCGAGGCGACGGCAAGCGAGCTAATCGCCGATCCCGAGATCCGCAATCAGGTGGCGTCGACGCTCGCCGATGAGCTGTTCGCCAACGTCGATGTCGAAGCCGCGCTGCGCGACCGGCTTCCGCCGGCGCAGCAGGGCCTGGCGGGGCCGATCGCGGGGGCGATCAGCCTCGGCGCCGACGGCGCCGCGCGGCGGCTCCTCGAGCGGCCGCGGGTCCAGGAGCTCTGGGTTCGCGTCGTCACCCTCGCGCACAGGAACCTCATCGCCGTCCTGGAGGACGAGACCGGGCCGATTCGCACCGAGGGCGGGAACGTCGTTCTCGACCTGCGTCCGCTGATCGTCCAGCTCGGCGAGCAGGTCGCGATCGTCGGCGACCTGAGCACCCGCCTCTCGCCCGACGCCGGCGTGATCACGATCATGGAGGCCGACCAACTGGAGACCGCCCAGGACCTGACCCAGCTCGCGAAGGTCCTCGGCATGTGGCTCTGGATCGTGCCGATCGTGCTCTGGGCGATCGCGGTCTGGATCGCCCGCGGCGCGCGTCGCTCGATCCTGACCTGGATCGCCATCGGCTCGATCGTCACCGGTCTCGTCGTGCTGGTCGTCCGCCGCATTGCTGGGTCGATCGTCGTGGACAAGCTGACGAACGTGGAATCGGTCGAGAAGGCGGCTCACGACGCCTGGGACATCCTCACCGAGCAGCTTCGTGACGGCGGTCTGACGCTGGTCGGCATCGGCGTCGTTTTGCTCGTCGGGATCTGGCTGACCGGCAGGTCGGACTGGGCCACCGACGCACGGCGCTGGGCAGCGCCGTACCTCAAGCGCCCAGAGATCGCCTTCGGAGCGGCAGCCCTGCTGTTCGGGCTGCTCGTCTGGTGGGGACCGGTGATCCAGCTCCACCGCTGGCAGTTCGTCATCGCCTGCGCGGCCGCCCTGGCGCTCGGTGTCGAGGTCATACGGCGCCAGACGGCGCGGGAGTTCCCGGCGGCGGACGGTTAGTTGCGGTTGCCGAAGAAGACGATCGCGTAGTACAGGAGCAACGAGAGCGCGGACAGCGCGCCCGCCACGTACGTCAGCCCCGCGGCGGTGAGCACCTTCTTGACGCCCTCGCTCTCGGTCGGAGCCACGAGACCAAGCTCCTGCAGCTGTCCGGCCGCTCGTCGCGAGGCGTTGAACTCGACCGGCAACGTGACGAGGTGGAATGCGACCGCGACGGCGTAGAGGAGCAGCGCGAGCGCCACGAGGTTGAGGGCGCCGAGGACGGCCCCGATCAAGAGCAGCCAGATCCAGGCGGTCGAGGCGAAGGCCACGGCCGGGTACATCGCCGACCGGATCCGCAGCGGTACGTACCCCCTCTGGTCCTGGAGCGCGTGGCCGGTCTCGTGCGCGGCCACGGCCGCCGCGGCCACCGACGGAGGCTCGTAGACCGGCTGAGAGAGGAACAACGCCTTCTTTCGCGGGTCGTAGTGGTCGGACAGTGGCCCGCCCGGGGCCATCTCGACCGGCACCTCATGGAGGCCGTTGCTGTCGAGCATGTGGCGCGCGATCTGCGCGCCGGGCATCCCGTTCGCAATCTGGACGTTCGAGTACTTCGCAAACGTCCTCTTGAGCCACTGCTGGATGACCAGCCCGAGGACGAGCGGCGGAATCAGGAACAGGAGGTAGAGGCCGAAGCTGCCCACCGCAATGGGAAGCCTACCGGGTGTCGGGACACGTCCGAGACGGACAGTAGGTTCGTCAGATGCGCTTGCTCGTCGCCCGCTGTGAGGTCGAGTACACCGGCAGGCTGACCGCCTTCCTCCCGGACTCGACGCGGTTGCTGATCTTCAAGGCGGACGGATCCGTGCTCATCCACGCCGATGCGGGCGGCTACAAGCCGTTGAACTGGATGACTCCGCCGACCGTCGTCGAGCACGAGGACGAGCGCATCGTCGTGCGCAAGCGCTCCGGCCGGTCGGAGGACCGCCTCGAGATCCGCCTGCTCGAGGTGCTCAGCGACGTCACGCACGACATGGGCGAGGCGGCCGCACTGGAGAAGGACGGGGTGGAGAGTGACCTCCAGGAGGCGCTCGCGGAGCAGCCGGACATGCTCGAGCGGGACCTGCGGCTCGTGCGTCGCGAGTGGCCGACCGACGTCGGCCCGGTCGACCTGATGTGCCGCGACGCCGACGCAGGCTGGGTCGCCGTCGAGATCAAGCGCATCGGGACGATCGAGGCGGTCGAGCAGCTCTGCCGCTACCTGGAGCTCATCCGCGTCGACCCCGCGAAGGCTGCGTGCCGTGGCATCCTTGCCGCACAGGAGCTGAAGCCCCAGGCAGTCGCGCTCGCGACAGCCCGAGGGATCGCGTGTGTGTGGGTCGACCTCGACCTGCTGCGCGGGCTCCGCGAGCCGGAACTGACGCTTTTCGCGTAGTCCGACCGGTCAACGTCATCCGCTCCAGCTAGCCTCGAATCACCCCAAGAAAGGAGCGCACATGTCGACCCGTCCAGTGAGCGGCTGGGCCGTTGGTTTCTCGGCCTTTGCGGGAGCGGTGATGCTGATGATCGGCATCTTCCACGCCCTCGCCGGCCTCGCTGCCCTGTTCAACGACGAATTCTTCGTCAGGACCCCCAACTACACGTACGACATCGATGTCACCGGTTGGGGCTGGATCCACCTGATCCTCGGGATCATCATCGCCTTCGCCGGCATCGGGATCTTCCAGGGCGCAACCTGGGCGCGGGTCGTCGGGATCACGCTCGCCCTGCTCAGCGCGGTGGCGAGCTTCTTCTACATCCCGGTCTATCCGATTTGGGCAGTCCTGATCATCGCGCTCGACGTCGTCGTCATCTGGGCGCTGGCATCGATCGGAGGTGAGAGCAGGGACGTCGTCTAGACGGAGCGCGTCAGCGCTCGGCGTCGCTGCGCTCGGCGGCGGCGTCCACGTCTACGTCAGGATCGAGCTCGTCGGCACGCCGCAGCCGCTCCTCGGCCTCGGCGCGCTCCCGGCTCGCTCGCTCGGCCTCCTCCTCGGCCAGCGACGCCCGCTGGTCAGCGCGGTTGGCCTGCTCCTCCGCCGTCGTGCGGAGCTCGCCGGCCTCTTCACGCCTGCTCGCGAGTTGACGCTCTCGCGCGCGCCGGCTGGCGACGAACGCGGCTGCGAGCACGACGACGCCGAGGACGATCAACAGGATGATCCACCAGTCCATGCCTCCTATCGTTCCTCCGCGCTCGACTGCCTAAACCCGCGTCCTATGATCTGGCGCCGTGGCCAGGCGCGGACGAAAGCTGAGCGTGCTGATGGAGCTCGCCGTCGCCAACGCGTTGGCGAGCCAGCTCTTCGTCAGGGAGCTGACGCGCCGCGGCTATCCCTTCACGCACGTCGGCCTGCTGACGCTGATCGACATGTACGGGCCGATCACGCCGGGAGACCTCGAGCTCCAGACGGCGATTCCGAAGACCACGCTGCGCGGCCGGCTGCACAACCTGTACAGCCGCGGCCTGCTTCAGCGCGTTCCGAACCCCGAGGACCGCCGCTCCCACTTCGTCGAGGTGACCCCGGAGGGGAAGGAGTTCCTGAAGGAGATGGAGCCGATCGTGCTCGCGACGGAGCAGACGATCGAGGCGGCCCTCGGCTCCTCGCTCGAGGACTATCGCGTCGATCTGGAGCGGCTGCGCGTCGTCGAGCAGCAGCTCCTAGGTGCGCGGCGTTAATTCGACATTAAGAAGTGCGAATCGGCCCTAGATTTAGGGCGGATTCGTCCCTAGTCTGTCGGGGGTCGTGAGAGTGATCCTGTATGGGCTCCCGCAGCCGCCGCACGCCGATCCAAAGCCCAAGCCGCAACCGCCGAGCGTGAACGGGAAAGCAGCCGCTCCTGCTTCTCGTCGGGCTCTTCGGTGCGGATGACCTGAACGATCAGCTCGTCGAACTCGGGGCTTTCCACGTACTCGACCATGGTCTCCTCCAGGTTCGCGAGCGCCTCGGCGCTGAACTCCTCGAAGGCGTCGGTCTGGAAGTAGGCGTCGCTGAGCGCGCGGTAACGCTCGAGCTTCTCGGCGTAGCCCAGCTCGCTGTCGGCGACCTCGAAGTAGTCCGCGGTGTTCTGGTTCACGCGCATTGTCCTGCCGGTCACGGTGCAGAAGCTGCACCACGCCGCGAGCGCCTGGATCGCCCAAGGGAAGTAGTAGTGGAGGCTGACGAGCGCCATATCTGGCGAGGCGTTGGCGTAGTCGATCGGGTGCGCCTGTCCGTCCTTGACGATCACCTCGCACGAGTTGAACTCCCAGCGGAAGAAGGCATTCACGAGCCGGCCGATCGTCTCGACCTCGCGGAGCTGCTCGGCGGGTAGGAAGTCGTCGCCGACCAGGTAGCGGTAGTGGCCGTCGGCCGACGGGTCGTACTGCAGCACCTTGGTCTGCGGCCCGATCGAGAGGCTGCGCGTGAAGACGTCGAAGTCGTCGACCGCGGCCTGGAGGTGCATCAGCCGCTCGCCCGACTCGTCGTAGCTCGCATGGAGCCCGTCACTCGACTCGATCCGTGTGACCCCGACCCACATGCCGCCGTCGAACGGCTTCATGTACAGCGGGTACCCGACCTGCTCCGCGACGTAGTCGAGGTCGAACTCGGGTGAGTACCGCTCGGCCATCGGGACGTAGCGCGGGTTGTCCGGCGGCAGCTTGTGCGGGATGAGCCAGGTCTCTGGCACCTTGATCCCCAGCCGCATCAGCGCGCAGTACGCCGAGTGCTTCTCCATCGCCTGGAACGTGAACGGGTTGTTGAGCAGGTAGACCTCGTCCATCAAGGCGAGCTTCTTCAACCACTCGCGCGGGACGTCGTACCACCAGGCGAGGCGGTCGATGATCAGCTGGTAGCGCGGCTTGTAGCGCAGGTCGAACGGCTCGTGAAGGACCCGCTCGGTCAGCAGCTCATGGGTCTCGCCGCGCCAGCGGATCGGGCCGAGCCGGCGGAGCAGCGACTCGAACGCGGTCGGCCAGTCCTCCTCGGTCGCGAGTAGCAGCCCGATCAAGTGCCGCTGTGTCATTTCGCCGAAAGTCTCACGACTTTCGGCGACCCTATCCAGTCCGGGCGGCGCTTCGCGCCGCGCGGCCCAGCATCTGTCTGGTGCTTCCTTCTCGAGGAGCCAGCCCGGCGGAACGGGCTCAGCCCGTTCCGCGGCGAACTAGCTAGCTACGCCGTGGCGAAGCGCTTCTCGGCGCGCGCCCGGCGGCGGGCGGCTTCGACCTCCCGGTCCTTCGGCGGCGCGTTCGTCACGAGCGCTTCCAGGAGTCGGGTCGAGACCTCGGTGACCTCGTCGACGGCGCGTTCGAATGCCCCGGCGTTCGCCTGGGAGGGCTTGGTGAAGCCGCTGATCTTGCGAACGAACTGGAGCGACGCGGCGCGCACCTCGTCCTCGGTGGCGGGCGGATCGAAGTTGAAGAGTGTCTGGATGTTTCGGCACATGCCCCTATCGTACGGACGCCAGCGAGGCCAGGATCTCCTCGGCGTGTGACCAGAGGAGCAGGTGGCCCTCGCCCGGCAGCACGTGGAGGGAGCTCCTCGGGATCGTGCGATCGAAGAACTCACCGACGCCGAGCGGGACGGCTTCGTCACGGTCGCCGTGCCAGATCAGCGTGTCGACGGGGATCTCCTCGGGCCTGAACCCCCACGGGGTGACGAAGAGCAGGAAGAGGTCGTGCGCGTAGCCCTCCGGCCCGCGGGCGAGGGTCTCGAAGAGCGAGGCACGAAACCGGGCGTTGACGGCCGGGCTGGCCGTCACCACCCAGCCGGCGTCGTCCTCCGGACGGGCTGCGAGCTCTTCGAGCTCCCGGCGGCAGTCGTCGAGGAGCCGCCGGGCGGCCTCGTCCGGGTCGCGCGCGGCAACCTCGATCAGGGGCTGGCGGTGGGGTGGGAGCGAGTAGCGCAGCTCGGGCCGGTCCCAGACCGGGCCCGGCGAGCTGACGAGTCCGAGCGCGAACACCCGGTCGGGTAGCGCGTGGGCGCAGGCGGCCGCGTGCGGCCCTCCTCCCGACATGCCGAAGACGGCGAAGCGCTCGAGGCCGAGCGCGTCGACGAGCTGGACGATGTCGCCGGGCCAGTCGAGGAGCCGTCGGCCGGGCTGGAAGTCCGAAAGCCCGTACCCCGGGCGGTCGACGAGGATGAGCCGGACCCCGGCCGCCTCGGGTGCCTCGTCCCCGAGGTGCGCCAGGCGCGACATCGTCGTCCCGCCGAAGCCGAGGATTGGAACGCCGTCGCCGCGGCCCCACTCTTCGTAGCCGAGCGCCCGGCCGTCGCGGAGCTCGACCGTCGCGGCCACGGCGGCACGTTAACGGGCGCCGGTTGCCCGGCGCCCGTTTTTCCGTGCTCGGTCCGCGAGGGTCTACCTGTTCAGGCAGATCGCCGCGTAGTCGTAGGTGAAGACCGGGTGATAGTGGTAGCAGCCGGTCCTCGCCGAGAAGTAGTGCCGGTCGTTCCGGGTCGCGAACGTCGCCATCGGAGCGGCGTTGCGGGTGAGGTCGACGTCGAGCCGGCTGAACGCGCGGAAGCGCTCGACTCCGGTCAGCGTCTTCGCCTGCGCGATCCTGCGGTTGAACGCGGGCGAGTTGAAGTACGAGTTGTTGTTGTTGTTGGCCGGCCGGATCGTCGTCCCGTCGACCAGGAAGATGAAGTCGTACGGGTCGAAGTAGTCCATGTGCCAGCCGTCCAGCGAGAGGTCGAACCCCTCGCCGCGACGCCCCGTGAGCTCGATCTGCGTCGCCCGCGGGAACAGCCGGATATCCATGTTCAGGCCGATGTTCCTGAGGTTCGCCTGGACGATCTGGCACTGCTGCGGAGCAGGGGCGCGGTTGGAGCAGTAGAGCACGCCGCTGCCGCCGCGGGTCTGGCCGGAGGCGAGCGATCGGGCCTGGGACAGGTTCGGACGCCGCGGGTAGATGGCGACGTTGCGGAAGCCGCGCATCGTCGGCGGCATCAGCTGGTCGTTCGTCACACCGGCATACGCGCCGCGCTGCGAGAGGATCGCCTGGCGGTCGATGGCGAAGTTGACGGCCTTCTTCAGCCGCAGGTTGCCGACGCCGCCACCGCCGAAGAGGTTCCGGTCGTGGTTGATGGCGAGATAGTCGATCCCCGCCTGTGGGTTCGAGAAGTAGCGGCCGGGCGACTTCTTCTTGACGCCGTACCGCCGGCCGAGCTCGGAGTGCGCCGACGGCGGAATGTCGCCGGTGTCCGTGTTGCCGCGGTCGATGTTGAGCTTGATCGTCTCGAGCGGAAGCCCGACGTCGATCAGGATCTGGTTGACGTTGTGCGGCCGCGGGCCGCGGTAGAAGCGGTTGCGGTTGACGACGACCTGGCGATTCCGCTCCCAGCGGGCGATGTAGTACGGCCCGGCCGAGTGCACCGGAGCGTTGACGCCCTCAGGCGTGATCGGCAGGTTCGTCGGGATCGCCTGGAAGAACGGCATCGCGAGCCGGGCGAGCAGGTCGGGCGCGCGTTGTGTCAGACGGATCTGCAGGGTGTAGCGCCCGATTGCCCTGAGCCCCGTGGCACGCTGGGCCCGGCCGGCGATGACGGCCTCTGCGCCCACGATGTCCTCGATGAACGGCTGCGCCGGCGAGCTCATCCGCCGGTTCAGGTCGCGGTTGAAGGCGTAGACGAAGTTGGCGGCCGTGACCGGCTGGCCGTTGCTGAGTCGGACGTTCCGCTTCAGCTGGAACGTGTAGCTCAGGCCGTTCCGCGAGATGCGCGGGAAGCCCGCGGCGATGTCCGGTGTGAGGCGCGATCCGCGTGGGGCGGGCGCGTCCGGATAGTTCATCAGCATCCCGGCGGTCGCGTACATGATCGCCCAGGACGGCACGTAGTACGCGAGCGCCGGGTCGACGTAGTCGATGTCGACCGAGAGGCTGTGCTTGAACGTGCCGCCGACCCTGGCTTGGCCGGAATTCTTTGCCTGCGGTGAGGCGCTACCCGACGAGCCCGCCACCGCGGATGCGGCGAGCAGGCCGGCGCCGACGAGCAGCATCGCCACCGACAGCGTGAGTCGTCTCTGCATGAGACTCCTTTCTTTGCTTCCTACGCCCGCTCATACGCCGGGAACGTGCGGCGGTTAGGTCCGGTTCAGTAACGCGAATGCCGGTTCAAGCTGCGTAATCGGCGACTAACAAAACGGGCGCCGGTTGCCCGGCGCCCGTTTCGTGCTGTTTTCCGCGAGGGTCTACCTGTTGAGGCAGATCGCCGCGTAGTCGTACGTGAAGACCGGGTGATAGTGGTAGCACCCGGTTCGTGCCGACACGTAGTGGCGGTCGTTCGGGCTCGCGTAGGTCGCGAGCGGCGACGCGTTCCGCACCAGGTCGTGATCGAGGTTGCTGAAGGCGCGATACCTCTGGACTCCGACCAGCGTCTTCGCCCGCGTGATCTTGCGGTTGAAGGTCGGCGAGTTGAAGTACGAGAAGTTCACGTTGTTGGCGGGCCGGATCGTCGTCCCGTCGACCAAGAAGATGAAGTCGTACGGATCGAAGTAGTCCATGTGCCAACCCTCGAGCGTGAGGTCGAACGGCTCACCACGCCGCCCGCCCAGTTCGAACTGCGTGGCCCGCGGGAAGAGCCTGATGTCCATGTTCAGGCCGATGTTCCGCAGGTTCGCCTGGACGATCTGGCACCGCTGCGGCGAGGGCGCGCGGTTCGAGCAGTAGAACACGCCGCTGCCGCCGCGGGTCTGGCCGGAGGCCAGCGACCGAGCCTGTGACAGGTTCGGTCGCCGTGGGTAGATGGCGACGTTCTTGAAGCCGCGCATCGTCGGGGCCATGTACTGGTCGTTCACGACGCCGGCGTACGCACCGCCCTGGGCAAGGATCGCCTGTCGGTCGATCGCGTGCTGGACCGCCTTCTTCAGCCGCAGGTTGCCGAGGTTCCCGCCGCCGAAGAGCGGACGGTCGTGGTTCATGGCCAGGTACAGGATCGTCGGCGCGGGGTTCGCGAAGTAGCGACCCGGCGACTGCTTCTTGACGCCGTACCGGCGGCCGAGCTCGGCGTGGGCGGCCGGCGGGAGATCCCCGGTATCGGTCGCGCCACGGTCGATGTTCAGCTTGATCGTCTCGAGCGGGAGCCCGATGTCGACCAGGATCTGGTTGACGTTGTGCGGCCGCGGACCGCGGTAGAAGCGGTTGCGGTTGACGACGACCTGGCGGTTCCGCTCCCATCGGGCGATGTAGTACGGGCCGGCCGTGTGCACCGGTGCGTTGACGCCGTCCGGAGTGATCGGCAGGTTCGTCTGGATCGCCTGGAAGAACGGCATTGCCAGTCGGGCGAGCAGGTCGGGCGAGCGCCGCGTGAGGCGGATCTGCAGCGTGTAGCGGTTGAGCGCTCTCACGCCCGTCGCCCGCTGTGCTCGGCCGGCGACGACTGCCGCGCCGCCAACGACGTCCTCGATGAACGGCTGCGCCGGCGAGCTCATCCGCCGGTTCAGGTTGCGGTTGATCGCGTAGACGAAGTTGGCCGCCGTGACCGGCTGCCCGTTGCTCAGGCGGTACGTCCGCTTGAGGCGGAAGGTGTAGGTGAGTCCGTCCCGTGAGATCCGCGGGAAGCCGGCTGCGATCTCCGGCGTGAGCCGCGAACCGCGCGGGGCCGGCGCGTCCGGGTAATTCATGAGCATCCCGGCGGTCGCGTACATGATCGACCACGACGGCACGTAGTACGCCAGCGCCGGGTCGACGTAGTCGATGTCGACCGAGAGGCTGTGTCTGAACGTGCCGCCGACTCGAGCCTGGCCGGACGACGATGCCTGGGGGCCGGCGCTCCCGGACGGGCCCGCAATCGCGGACGCGGCGAGGAGGCCGGTACCGATCAGGAGCATCGCGACCGACACCGTGAGTCGTCTGTGCATGAGACTCCTTTCGCATTGGCGAGCCGGCGCAACCGCCTGCGCCGGCTCGGGAACGCGTTAATGCGCCCTTCGGCCGCTTCAACGCCCGCTAATAGAGGTTGTTAGATCTTGTTAAGCGACATGAATGTCGTGTTCAGAGCGCTTAATCGAGGATCCACAATCTTTTCGGGACGAATCGGCGTCAACGTAAGCGGATGGGCCGTTCGACCCCAGCGTGCCCGCTTGGCGGCGCTTGCCGCGCCGGCTCGCGCCGGGAGGTCCCGTGCAGCCGTTGAAGCGCTGGCCCGGGATCGAGCTTCGGCACCTGGAGGCGCTGTCGGTCGTCGCCGAGGAGGGCAGCTTCCGGCGCGCGGCCAGACGTCTCGGCTACACGCAGTCCGCGATCAGCCAGCAGATCGCGGCGCTCGAGCGGGCGATCGGCTTCCCGGTGCTCGAGCGGCCGTCGCGCGGTCGACCCCTGGCGCTGACCGAGATCGGGAGCCGCCTGCGCCGCCTCTACGACACGGTCGAGCATGCGATGGCGGCGGCGCGCGCCGACGTCGCCGCGGCGGCGGCCGGCGTCGGCCACGTCGTCCGCGTCGGAACGGCGTTCACGCTGCCTCACGTGTCGGAGGCGGTTGTCGCTGTGCGCGTCCGGAATCCGCGCGTGGTCGTCGAGGTCGTCGGCGGGATCGAGGACGAGCGTTTGATCCGGCTGGTGGAGACCGGCGCGCTCGACCTCGCCCTCGTCCGCCGCGCAGCCGCGACCGAAGGGATCGGCATGCGGGAGGTCGCGTCGTATCCCTACGTGCTCGCGATCAGCGCGTCCTCGCCGCTCGCCCGCGCGAAGAATCGGCTCGCGCTCTGTGACATCGCGAAGCATCCCCGGATTGCAACCACGGACGGGACCGCCTACGCGGAGGACGTCCAGGCGCCGATCGTCGCGGCCGACTGCGAGATGGCGCTCGAGCTCGTCGGAGCTGGCGCCGGTGCCGCGGTGGTGCCGAGCGTCCTCGCAGGGTCCGCAGGGCCCACAGTCGCCGTTCGCCAGCTCCGCGACATCCTGCCGCCGTTCCGCCTCGCGATCGCCACCGCCGGCGAGCTCCCGCACGCGGCCGCTGACCTCGCCGAGCTGCTCGGCGTCGCGCTCCAGGGCTGGCCGAAAACCGCCGCGGACAGCAACGAGTCCGCAACGCCCGCCTGAGGGCCCTCGCACCCCGGCCGGTCGCCGGGTTCCCGCGCGAGGGCAAGTAACACAGTGTTACTAGCTCGAAACGCCCTGGTCTCCGGGCGCTCAGAGCTCAAGTAACACTGTGTTACAAGGGATCGGGGCGCCGGCCTGGTACGTCTTCGTCCGCGTGATGCTGCCGCTGATGGCTCCGGCGCTGCTCCTGCTCCTCTTCCGCGACACGATCTACAGCTTCCAGGCCAACTTCGTGCCGGCGCTCCTGATCTTCGACGGCGGCCCGCCGCCGTTCGCGACCACGTACCTACCGCTGTTTGTGTACACGAACGCGTTCGAGTACTTGCGCTACGGCTACGCGGCGGCGGCGTCGCTCGTCATGTTCGGGATCACGGCGCTGATCGTCTTCGCGCAGTGGCGGATCCTGCGACGGTGGCGTCTACCATCAACCGCATGACCGAGCCGAGCCGCGAGGACGACGCGCCGCTCGAGCGGGAAGCCCGCGAGGCGGCGAGAGGGCAGAGCGCGAGGACACCGGCGCTCGTCCTCGGAGGAGTCGGCGGAGTGATCGCGATCGTGGTCGCCGTGCTGGCCGTCGTCGCGCTGCTGATCTGGTGGCTCGCGTAGCCGGCTCGAAGGTTCGTTCTTGACAACGTCGCAGCGCGCGGCGTTGAATCACCCGCATGCTCCTCGCTGAGGTCGAGTACGCGAGGCCGTCGACCGTCGAGGGTGCGGTGCGGCTGCTCTCTTCGCACGCCGGCGCCCGGCCGCTGGCCGGGGGCCAGACGCTGACGAACGTGATGAAGGCGCGGGCCGCGGCGCCCGACGTGCTCGTCGACCTCAACGATCTGGAGGAGCTGCGTCAGATCTCGCGAACCGCCGACGGCGGCCTCGAGCTCGGCGCGATGGTCACGCTCTCCGAGCTGATCCGCTCGCCGGACGCCGACGCGCGGCCGATCCTCGCCGAGGTGGCCGCGCAGATCGCCGACGTCCAGGTCCGAAACCGCGGGACGATCGGCGGCAACATCTGCTCGAACGACCCGACGAACCACCTGCCGCCCGTCGTCGCCGCCCTCGGCGCGACGATGACGATCCGCGGGCCCGACGGAGAGCGGACGGTCACGGCGGAGGAGTTCTTCGTCGGCGTCTACATGACCGCGGTCGCGCCGGGCGAGCTCATGACGAAGCTCACCGTTCCGGCGGCCGACGGAGCCCGCGACGGCTTCGCGTCGATCCCGATCGGCCGCGACGGCACGTGCATCTGCAACGCCGCCGCCACGGTGGAAGACGGGCAGGCCCGGATCGCGCTCGGCTGCGTCGCCGCCGTCCCGGTGGTCCTCAGCTCGACCGCGGAAGAGGACGCGGTCCGAGAGGCCGTCCGCGGCGCCGACCTCGACCCGCCGTCCGACGTCCACGCCTCGGACGACTACCGTCGCCACCTCGCCGAGGTCGTCGCCCTCCGGGCGGTCCAGCAGGCGGCAGGCTGATGGAGCCGGTCCGAGGGCAGCGAATCACGGTTGAGGTCAACGGCGAGCGCCACGAGCGCGACGTCGAGGCGCGCCGCCTGCTCGTGCACTTCCTGCGCGACGACCTCGACCTGACCGGAACCCACGTCGGCTGCGACACCGGCAACTGCGGTGCCTGCACCGTGATCCTCAACGGGGTCGCGATCAAGAGCTGCATGCTGCTCGCCGTCCAGGCGGACGGCACGAGCGTCGAAACGGTCGAAGGGCTGTCGCCCGACGGTGAGCTGCACCCGCTCCAGGAGGCATTCAGCTCGTTCCATGCGCTCCAGTGCGGCTACTGCACGCCGGGGATGCTGATGAGCGCCAAGCATCTGCTCGACCACAACCCGGAGCCGACCGAGGGCGAGATCCGCCGGGCGATCCAGGGAAACATCTGCCGCTGCACCGGCTACGTGAACATCGTCGAGGCGATCGCGTCGGCGGCGAAGGGAGGCCGGCGGTGAGCGAGACGACGGTGACGCCCGACCAGCCGATCACGGTCGAGCGAGAGGAGACCGCACCGGGGTTCATCGGCGTCAACGTGCCGCGGAAGGAGGACAAGCGCCTCGTCCAGGGCGAGGGCGTCTTCGTCGACGACGTCAAGCGGCACGGCATGGCCTACGTCCACTTCGTGCGCTCGCCGTATGCCCACGCCGCGATCTCGCGGATCGACGTCTCGAAGGCGATGGCCCGTGAGGGCGTCTACGGGACGCTGATCGGCGAGGAGGTCGCGGCCGAGACCGATCCGTTCTTCCAGATCGCGCCGCCGCCGGCCGGCGAGTTGAAGGACTACGCGCTCGCCGTCGGGCGCGTCCGGCACGTCGGCGAGCCGGTGGTCGCCGTCGCCGCCGCGTCCCGCGAGCTGGCGCGCGACGCCGCCGAGCTCGTGGAGGTCGACTACGAGCCGCTCGAACCGGTCCTCGACCCCGAGCACGCGGCCGATCCGGGAGCGCCGCAGCTCCACGACGAGGCGCCGTCGAACACGATCTGGCAGGGCAACTTCGACTACGGCGACTACGACGCCGCCCTCGCCGAGGCCGACAAGGTCGTACGCATCAAGCGATTGCACTTCCATCGCTTCTCGTCGACGCCGCTGGAGACGAGCGGCGCGGTCGTCGAGTACAACCGCGGCACGGGGCAGTGGACGATCCACTCGAACAACCAGTTCCCCGGCTTCGCGATCATCATGATGGCGCCCGCGCTCAAGGTCGGGATGGACAAGCTCCGCTTCGTCTCGCAGGACATCGGCGGCGGCTTCGGCAACAAGATCTGCACACACGTCCAGCTCGTCGCCATGTGCCTGCTCGCGCGAAAGCTCAACCGGGCGGTCAACTGGACAGAGTGGCGGACCGACCAGCACACGGCCAACTCGCACGGCAACGAGCGCGTCTTCCTCGACGTCGAGGTGCCCGTGAAGGCCGATGGAACGATGCTCGGGTTCAAGGCGCGGGCGATCGACGACTGCGGCGCGTTCACGCGGTACGAGCCGCTCGGCTGCATCATCTGGGCGCAGGTCACGCCGGGCGTCTACCGCTGGCGCAACGTCCGCCTCGACTTCACGCAGGTCTGCACGAACAAGTCCCCGTGCGGGCCGAACCGCGGCTACTCGCGCATGCAGCATCTCTGGTTCACGGAGCGCGTGATGGACATCGTCGCGCAGGAGCTCGGCGCCGACCCCGTCGAGATCCGCAAGCGCAACTACATCCGCGCCGACGAGATGCCGTACGAGACGCCGAACGGTTGCGTCTACGACTCCGGCGACTACGCGCGCTGCCTCGATGAGGCGCTCGAGCTGATCGACTACGGCTCGATCGACGAGAAGCGGCGAGACGCCGAGTCGCGCGGCAAGCTGCTCGGCGTCGGGATCGGCTCGACGCTCGACTCCGGGACGAACAACTTCGGGCAGTCGACGATCGTGAACCCGGAGCTGCAGTTCTCGGGGAACAACGAGGTCGCGACGGTGAAGCTCGACATCTTCGGCGAGGTCGTCGTCACGCTCGGGACGACGCCGCAGGGCCAGAGCCACGAGACGACTGCGGCCCAGGTCGTCGCCGACATCCTCAAGGTCTCGCCTGAGGACGTGAATGTCCGCGCCGGGCACGACAGCTACTGGAACTCGCACGCCGGGTTCTCCGGCACCTACGCGAGCCAGTTCGCGGTCACAGGCCTCGGCGCTGTCAAGGGCGCGACGGAGATGCTGGCCGAGGAGATCAAGAAGATCGGCTCCGTCGTGCTGGGTGCGGACTCCCCGGACGACGTCGAGCTCGAGGGCGGCTTCGTGCGCCGCAAGGACAACCCAGAGGCGGCGCTGCCGTTCATGGCGTGCGGCGCGATCGTCAACGCCAACAACGCCGTGCTGCCGCTCGAGTACCGCGACATCACGCTCAACTGCCGCTACGTCTACGTCCCGCCGCATCAGCTTCCCGACAAGGAGCGCAAGTACGGGAACTTGACGCTGACCTACGCGAACCAGATTCACGCGTGCGTCGTCGAGGTCGACCCGGAGACCGGCGTCTACGAGATCGTCGACTACGGCGCCGTCGACGACTGCGGCGTCCGGATCAACCCGCTGATCGTCGAGGGCCAGGTGCACGGGGCCGCCGCGCAGTCGATCGGCGCGGCGACGCACGAGACGTTCCCGTACGACGAGGACGGGAACCTGCTGACGCCGAACTTCTACGACTACCACGTCCCGCACGCGCTCGACATGCCGCCGCTGAAGACGACGTCGATCGAGTCGCCGTCGCCGTTCACACCGCTCGGCGCGAAGGGGATGGGAGAGGGCGGCGGCGCCGGGATCAGCGCCGTCGGGTCGGCGCTCCAGGACGCGCTGCGGGGATCGGGAAAGCCGGTCGTCACCAACAGCTCGAACCCGTACCACCGGGTCTGGGAGCTGCTACGCAATCCCGAGGAGAGCCGGGCGCTCGTCGAGGTCGAGGAGCGGTGAAGGTCAACGGCGAGCGCGCGTTCGCCGCGCCGCGCGAGACGGTCTGGCGCGTCCTCCAGGACCCGGCGCAGATGGCGGAGGTGATGCCGGGCGTCGAGAGCTTCGACGTCCACGACGACCGCCACTGGCGCGCCAACGTCGCGATCCCGCTCGGGCTCGGCTCGCTCCGGATGAGCATCAACTTCGAGAAGCTCGAGGAGCGGGAGCCGGAGTTCTCGCAGCTGCGGGCGAAGGGCACCGGCGTCGGCGCGCTGATGAACCTCGTCACGCAGTTCGAGCTCAGCGAGCGCGACGGCGGGACGGCGATGGCGTGGGAGGCGGACGTCCGAATCGCGGGCCCCGTGGGCAGCATGGGCCAGCGCGTGCTCAAGCCGATCGTCAACCAGCAGGTGCAGCAGGTGCTGACCGCGCTCGACGCCCAGGTCGCGAAGGCCGGAGGCGGGGCAGAGGCTCCGAAGGGCGCCGAGGAGGGTCTCAGCCTGCTGGAGGAGGAGTCCTACTCGGACGAGCGTTGAACCGCATCGTCCTCGGGTGCGGGAACTTCGGCGGGATCGGGTCGGCTCCGGCCTTCTTCGGTCAGGGCGAGAACGAGCAAGAGGCGTTCGCGATCATGGACTCCGCGTGGCAGCGCGGCATCCGCGCGTTCGACACGGCGGATGCCTACGGCGGCGGGCGCAGCGAGACGTGGATCGGACGATGGCTCGCGGAGCGGGGGCGCCGCCCGGCGCTCACGACCAAAGTCTTCCACTCCGTCGTCGGCGATCCGCGCGACCGCGGGCTCTCGCGCGAGCGCATCCTCCGCCAGATCGACGGCAGTCTCGAGCGGCTCGGTGTGGGACGCGTCGATACGTACCTGATCCACGAGCCCGATCCGGTCACGCCGATCGCGGAAACCGTCGGCGCGCTGGGCGAGCTCGTCGAGGCCGGAAAGGTGGCGGCGATCGGCGCAAGCAACGTCGACCGGGACTGGCTCGAAGAGGCTGGGCCTTCGATCTCGGTCGTGCAGAACTCGTACTCCCTGCTCGACCGCGAGTCCGAGGACGTGCTCGCGTTCTGTGCCGAGCGAGGGATCCGGTTCCAGGCGTTCGGCCCGCTCGCCGGCGGCTGGCTGACCGGGAAGTACCGGCGGGATCGGCCGCCGCCGCCGGGCTCGCGAATGACCCAGCGGCCCGAGGGCTACAGGCAGTTCGAGCGGGCAGAGGTCTACGAGGGGCTCGAGCGGCTCACCGAGAGAGGCGACCTACCGACGCTCGCATTCGCGTGGTTGCTGTCGAACCCCGACGTCGCGGCCGTCGTCACGGGCCCGCGGAGGCCGGAGCATCTCGATCCGGTTTTCGCGGCGCTGGAGCTCGAGCTCTCCCCCGACGACCGGGATGAACTAGCGTCGCTCTTTCCATGAGCGTGCTCGTGCTCAACCAGCAGGAGGTGGAGCGGCTCCTCGACATGGAGGGCTGCATCGAGGCGATGTCGGACGCGCTCGGCGCGTTGGCACGCGGCGAGGTGCAGGTCCCGCTTCGGTTCATCGTCAGCCCCGAGGACGGCGCCAGCCTGCTCGGCCTGATGCCGGCCCACCGCGGCGGCGGCTCGCCGCTCTACTCGCTGAAGACGGTCGCCGTCTTCCCGGAGAACCCGAAACGGGGGCTCGACGCCCACCAGGGCACGGTCACGCTCTTCGACGGCGAGACCGGCGAGGTGCGGGCCCTGATGAACGCCTCGGCGATCACGGCGATCCGGACGGCAGCTGTCTCGGCCGTCGCCACGAGGCTCCTCGCGCGCGGGGACACGCGTGAGCTCGCGATCCTCGGCGCCGGCGTCCAGGCTCGGACGCACCTCGAGGCATTGCGGCTCGTGCGCGACTTCGATCGCGTTCGCATCTACGCCCCGACGGCCGAGCACGCGCAGGCCGTTGCGGAGGAGGGCGGCGCCGAGGCGGTCGGAAGCGCGGAGGAGGCCGTTCGGGGCGCCGACGTCGTCGTCACGGCGACGAACGCGACCGAGCCCGTGCTCCGCCGGGAGTGGCTGAAGGAGGGCGCGCACGTCAACGCGATCGGTGGACGTCCGCCGCAGATGACGGAGCTGGATCCCGAGACGATCGCCGCGGCGGCCCTCTTCGTCGACCGACGGGAGTCGGCAGAGAGCGAGGCCGGCGACTACCGAAGGGCGCTCGAGGAGGGGGCGATCGGCCCGGGGCACATCCGCGCGGAGATCGGCGAGGTGTTGATCGGGGCGGCTGCGGGCCGGGCCGGCGGGGAGCTGACGATCTTCCGCTCGCTCGGGCTCGCGGTCGAGGATCTGGCGGCCGCGGAGTACGTGGTACGGCGGGCTCGAGAGGAAGGTGTCGGCACCGAGGTCGCCTTCTGATCCCCGTCGAGGAGATCCGGCGCGCCCGCGAGGTGATTGCGGGCACGGCCGTTCGCACCCCGCTCGTCCGCCTGCACGCGCCGGAGGCGCCGGCGGAGGTCTACCTCAAGCTGGAGAACCTCCAGCCGATCGGCTCGTTCAAGATCCGCGGGGCGTACAACGCCGCGCGGCGGGCCGGGGACGTGTCCGCGGGGCTCGTGACGGCGAGTGCCGGGAACATGGCTCAGGGCGTCGCCTGGGCCGCGCGCGAGCTCGGCGTTCCGTGCACGGTGATCTCGCCGGATCATGCGCCGGAGGCCAAGGTCGCGGCGATCGAGCGGCTCGGCGGGCGGGTGATCAAGCTCCCGTTCGAGGAGTGGTGGACCGTGATCGAGGAGTCGCGGTACGAGGGCGTCGACGGGCTCTTCCTGCATCCGGTCGAGAACGAGGACGTCATGGCCGGGAACGGCACGATCGGGCTCGAGATCCTCGAGGACCTGCCCGATCCGGACGCGGTTCTCGTCCCGTGGGGCGGAGGGGGGCTCTTCACGGGGATCGCGAGCGCCGTGAAGGCCGAACGGCCCGCGACGAGGCTCTTCGGCTGCGAGATCGAGACGGCGGCGCCTCTGAACGCGACGCTCGAGGCGGGTTCACCGCAGGAGGTCGAGTACCGGACGACGTTCGTGGACGGCGCCGGCGCCAAGGCGCTGCTGCCGAGGATGTGGGCGCGGGCGGAGCCGCTGCTGGACGGTGCGTACACGGCGTCGCTGGACGAAACCGCCGCTGCGATCCGTCTGCTGGCCGAGCGTGCGCGGGTGATCGCCGAGGGCGCCGGCGCGTTGGCACCGGCGGCGGCGCTGTCGGGGCGAGCGGGTGGCGGGAAGATCGTCTGCATCGTCTCGGGCGGCAACATCGACTTCTCGAAGCTGACGACGATCCTGGAGGGGAGAACGCCATGAACATCACCGTGATCGGCAGAGGCAACGTCGGCGGCGGGTTGGCCCGACGCTGGGAGGAAGCCGGGCATGCCGTGACGGAGATCGGCCGCGACGGGGGGGATGCGTCTGGGGCAGACGTGGTTCTCGTTGCGGTTCCCGGGGCTGCGATCTCCGACGCGCTCGGCAAGGTCGACGGGCTGGAGGGCAAGACCGCGATCGACGCCACGAACGCTTTCGGCGGCCGCAACGAAGAGTTCGAGTCGCTCGCACACGAGGTGAAGTCGATCGTCGGCGGGCCGGTCGCGAAGTCGTTCAACGCCAACTTCGCGGTGCTCTACGACAGCATCGAGGATCAGCGGGCGCGGCCGTGCAACCTCTACGCGGCGGAAGACGACGCGCGCGAGGTGACCGACCGACTGATCCGCGACGCGGGATTCGACCCGGTCTACGTCGGCGGACTCGAGAACGCACGCCTCCTCGAGGACCATCTGGCGCTGATGGGCGCGATCAACCAGGGCGGCCTGGGCCGGTTCTTCTACCGCTACGCCGCGCCGGGCGAGCTTTAGCTCCGACCGCTCTGCCGCTTCGCGGTGTCAGACACCGCGAAGTGTCAAGACCGTTGTGTGGCAAGTGTGTAACAAGTTCTCGGCGCGGACCGGTGCGGCGGTTCTCCGCCCCTAAGCTCGTTGGATGTCGAGGCCACGTCGCGTTTTCGCGGAAGGGATCTACCACTTTTCATCCCACGCCAGCGACACGCGGCTTCTGTTTCTCGGCTCCGACGATCGGACGACCTTTCTGCTCCGCCTCGCTCTGGTCTTCGCCCGCTTCGAGCTCGCCCTGATCGCGTACGCCCTGCTCGGCAACCACTACCACGGCGTCGTCTTCACGCCCGGCGGCCGAATCTCCACCGCGCTCCAACAGCTCCACACGTGGTACTCACGCACCTACAACCGGCGCCACGAGCACACCGCACACCTCTTCCGAGCTCACTTCTTCGCCCGCGAGGTCACGAGCGACGAAGACCTCCTGGCGACGTGTCGCTACGTCGCGCACAACCCCGTCGCGGCGGGACTGACGGACGACCCGTTCGCCTGGCCTTGGAGCAGCGCCGCGGCTACCGCCGGACTCGCCGAGCCCATGATCCCGCTCGACTCGTCCCCACTCAGAGCGGCGCTCGGCGACTCCGACGACTGGCAACGACGCTACCGCCGGTTCATCGACGACTAGGCCAGCAGCTCGCGGTTCGCGGCCAGCGCCTCGAGGACGAGGTCGATGTCCTCGACCGAGTTGTAGGCATGCGGGGAGATCCGCACGTTGCCGTCGCGGGAGGACGTGACGACTCCGAAGCGCCCCAGCGCCGTGACGAGCGCATCCACGTCCGCCGATTTCACGCAGATCAGCGCCCCGTGGCGCTTGCGCTTCCTCGGCGTCACGACCGTCCCACGGAGCTCGTCGACCCCCGCGATCAGGCGCTCGTTCAGCGCCAGCACATGCTCGCGCGTCTCCTCGATGCCAATCGACTCCATCAGCTCGATCCCGGCGATCCCGGCGTAGATCGACGGGATCGGGGGCGTCCCCGCCTGGAAGCGCCGCGCGGTCGTCGCAGGCGAGTAGTCGTGGATGTCCATCGCGAAGATGTCCTTGTCGGCGAACCAGCCCGTCGCCGTCGGCCATGCCTTCTCGAGCACCTCTCGACGGCAGTAGAAGAAGCCGAGACCGGCCGAGCCGAGCAGGTACTTGACCGTCCCGGCGGCGAGAAAGTCAACGCCGAGCTTCTTCACGTCCAACGGCACCGACCCGGCCGACTGGTACGCGTCCAACAAGACCAGCGCGCCGCGCTCGTGGGCGAGGCGCACGACCTCCTTGACGTCGATCATCTCGCCGGTCCGGTACGACACGTGCGTGATGGAGACGACGGCGGTGTCCTCGTCGATCGCCTGCTCGAACTCGTCGAGCGGGACGTGGACGACCCGGGCACCCCGGGACTCCTGCGCGTGCCAGATCTGGCCGACGGTCGGGAACTCGAGCTCCGTCGTGACGATCTTCGAGCGGCGCGCGTAGCGCAACCCGCTCGCCAGCGCGCTGACGCCCGCCGACAGCGACCCGGTCACCGCGACCTCGTCCGGCTCCGCCCCCACCAGCCCGGCGAACGCCGCTCGGGCCGCCTCCTCGCGCTCGACCCAGTACTCCCACGGCGCGCCCTGCTCCTCCCAGTCGCGAAGGTAGGCGGCGTACGAGTCCCGCACCGCGTCCGACAACGCTCCCTGCGAGCAGGAGTTGACGTACACGAGGCGCTCAAAGATCGGGAACCGGTGGCGGATGCGATCCGGGAGGGGGCCGGCTGCCGTGGGCCTCGTCATCCGGGGGATGATCTCCCAAACGTAGACTGAGACGCTTGGCGGGACCGAGAGGGCCGCAAACTTCCGTCCGCCTGGAGCCGTGGGGGCAGGGCGACCTTCGGCTCCTCGAGCAGCTGCTCGGCGACCCGGAGATGACCAGGCACCTCGGCGGCCCGGAAAGCCCGGAGAAGCTTGCCGAGCGGCAGCAGCGGTACGAGCGGACAGCCGACTCCGACACGGACCGTGTCTTCAAGGTCGTCGACGACGCCACGGGCGAGGGGATCGGCTGGGTCGGCTACTGGGAGCGGCGCTGGCGCGACCAGCAGGTTTACGAGATCGGCTGGGCCGTCCTCCCGGCTTTTCAGGGGCGCGGAATCGCGGGCCAGGCGACCGCACAGGCGCTGGCCGACGCCAGGTCGGCCGGGAAGCACCGGTTCGTGCACGCCTTCCCCTCGGTCGACAACGCCCCGTCGAACGCGATCTGCCAGAAGCTCGGCTTCACCCTGCTCGAGGCGCTCGAGTTCGAGTATCCGAAGGGCCACTTCATGCTCTGCAACGACTGGCGGCTCGACCTGCGCGCAGCGGGCTAGCGACCGAGGTACGCCTTCTTCAGATCCTCGTTCGCGAGCAGCCGTTGCGCGGTGTCGGCGAGCACGATCCGCCCCGTCTGCAGCACGTACCCGCGGTCGGCGATCGACAGGGAAACGTTTGCGTTCTGCTCGACGACCAGCACGGCGACGCCGGCGTCGTGCACCTGCTGGATGATCTCGAAGTTGCGCTCGACGAGGATCGGCGCGAGGCCCATCGAGGGCTCGTCCATCAGCAGCAGCTTGGGATGCGACATCAGCGCGCGTCCCATCGCCACCATTTGCTGCTCCCCGCCCGAGAGGGTGCCCGCCAGCTGCTTCCGGCGGTCCTTCAGTACCGGGAAGAGCCCGAAGACCCGCTCCAGCGCCTCGTCGAAGCCGTCGCGCCCCCTCAGGTACGCGCCCATCTCCAGGTTCTCGTACACCGTCATCGGCGCGAACAGGCGGCGGTTCTCCGGCACGATCGCGATCCCGCGCGCGATCCGGTAGCTCGTCGGCCGCTCGGTGACGTCCTCGCCGTCCAGCTCCACCGTGCCGCGCCGAGGACGGACGATCCCGAGGATCGTCTTCAGCGTCGTCGACTTGCCCGAGGCGTTGCCGCCGAGCAGGCACACGAGCTCGCCCTCCAGGACCTCGAGCGAGAGCTTCTGGAGGATGTGGATCTCTCCGTAGTAGGTGTCGACGTCCTTGAGCGCGAGGAGCGTCACGCCGCGCCCTCGAGGCCGAGGTAGGCCTCGATCACGAGCGGGTTCTCGCAGACCTCGCCGAAGGAGCCCTCGCAGAGCTTGACCCCATGGTCGAGCGCGATCACGCGATCGGAGATCCCCTCGACCACGTGCATGTCGTGCTCGATCACGAGCACCGTGTAGCCGCCTTCGGTGCGCAGGCGGCCGATGAGCTCGGTCAGCTCGGCCGTCTCCTTCGGATTCATGCCCGCCGCCGGCTCGTCGAGCAGCAGGAGCTTGGGGTTCGTCGCCATCGCACGGGCGATCTCGAGGCGCCGTCGGTTCGCGTACGACAGGTTGTAGGCCTGCTGCTCGTGCCGGTAGCCGACCAGCCGGTCGCCGAAGAACGCGAGCTTCTCCTCGGCCAGCTCGGAGATCTCGCGCTCCTCGCGGCGGGCGCGCGGCAGCCGGAAGATCGCCTCGACGACCGTCGACCGCGTGTGGCCGTAGGCCGCCGCCATCACGTTCTCCTTGACGCTCATGTTCAGGAACAGCCGCAGCGTCTGGAAGGTGCGCGCGATCCCGAGCTGGGTGATCTTGTGCGGCGGGAGCCCGACGAGATCCCGGCCCTCGAACCGGATCTCGCCCGAGTCGGGTCGGTAGATGCCGGTGACGAGGTTGAAGACGGTCGTCTTCCCGGCCCCGTTCGGGCCGATCAGGCTCACGATCTCGCCCTCGTCGACGTGCAGGCTCAGGTGGCTGGCAACAGTCAGCCCGCCGAACGACTTCGTCACGTCCCGCAGCTCGAAGAGCGGCTCCTTCGCGCTCATGGGCAGCCTCTGCTCCATGAGCGGGGGAAGGGTGTTGCGGGGGGAACCGGGAGGTTCCCCGCGCCATCCGGGAAGGGGGCACGTGGGGGAAACGATTCGTTTCCCCCGCGGGACCGAGCCGTAGGCGAGGGACTCATACGATCTCCACCCTCGGCGTGCCCAGGAGACCCTGCGGGCGCACGGTCATCAGGAACACGAGCAGAGCGCCGAACAGGATCCACCGCGCGACGGACGGCTGCTCGACGAAGCTCGTCTCCCAGACGACGAACGCCAGGTAGATCGTCGGGATCATCACGATCGTCCGCCACCAACCGTGGACGCGCGTGAGTGTCAGCACGAGGACGACGAGCGCGATGTACGCGATGTTGGCAAAGCGGTCGTGACCCGACGGGATGATCACCCAGTCCGAGATCACCCCGGCCAGTCGGCCGCCCTCGACGACGGCGCCGGACGTCCAGGACGAGTCGATCGCCCCTGCCACGGCATTGGCCACGAAGCCCAGCGCGGCCACCCCTGCGAACACCACGCTGAGCCGCCACCATGGGCGCACGCCGAGGACGAGGAGGAGCACGATCACCGCGTAGAAGAGCAGGCGGGCGTTGTCCTGCGGGTTCTCGGGCGCGAGGAACTGAAAGGAGACATTGATCACGATCGCGCCGATCACGACGCCGGTCAGCGAGCCGATCCCGCCGAGGATCACGACCGCGTAGATCGTGATCAGGATCGGCAGGCCGAAGTTTCCGGACGTCACCGCGGTCAGCACGGCGGCGAAGATGCAGCCGGCGAGCCCGGCGATCGCCGCGCCGAACGCAAACGCCATCAGCTTGAGGCGGTTGACCGGCATGCTCATCGCCTCCGCGGCGAGCGGATCCTCGCGCAGCGCCCGCCAGGCGCGCCCGGTCCGCGACTCGCTGAGGAAGTGGAGCCCGATCAGGATCAGCAGAACGACGCCGAGGATGAAGTAGTACTGCTGGGTCCTCGAGATGAGCTCGTAGCCGAAGATGTCGTTCGGGTCGATGTCGGCGATCCCGTTCGGCCCACCGGTGAGGCCCTTGCCGGCGACGGTCGGGTTGGCCGCGTTCACGAACACGACGAACGCCTGGCCGAAGAAGAGCGTCACGATCGCCAGGTAGTCGCCGAGCAGGCGTCGGGACGGGATCCCGAGCACTAGGCCGAGCAGCGCTGTCGAGGTGACCACCAAAGGGATCGAGATCCAGGACGGCCAGTGGATGCCGTACTGCTCCGAGGAGAGCAGCGCGTAGAAGTACGCGCCGAAGCCGAAGAGGGCGACGTAGCCGAGGTCGAGCAGGCCGGCGTACCCGACGACGACGTTCAGGCCGAGCCCGAGCATGATGTAGATCAGCGTGAAGATCCCGTACGCGAACAGGTCGCCGCGATCCATCCAGAGCGGCAGCGTGGCTGCCAGCGCCGCGAAGATCGCGAGCCGGGCCCACGGCGGGAGGTGGGCGTCGACCCACCGGCCGGCCGCCGCGAAGCCGCCCCGCCGCTCCTTTCGGGTCTCGACGCTCGCGACCCAGTCGTCGACGCCGACGCGCGGCCTGTCTTCGCCGGCTTCCATCAGACCTTCTGGATCGCCCGCGTGCCGAGAAGGCCGCTCGGGCGGATGAGGAGGACGAGGATGAGGATCCCGAAGACGGTCAGGTCGGCCCAGCGGCCGCCGAGGTAGCCGCCGGCGAAGGCCTCCGCGAGCCCGACGAGGAGGCCGCCGAGCATCGCGCCGGGGATGCTGCCGATGCCGCCCACGACCGCCGCGGTGAACCCCTTGAGCCCGGCGAGGAAGCCCATGAAGTGGAAGACCTGGCTGAAGAGCAGGCCGAACATGACGCCGGCGGCGCCGGCGAGCACCGAGCCGATGAAGAACGTCGATGCGATCACGCGGTCGGTGTCGATGCCCATCATCGCCGCGGCCTCGCGGTCGAACGACGTCGCGCGCATCGCCTTCCCGATCCGGGTCTTGGCGACGAGCAGCGTCAGAGCGACCATCAGCACCGCCGTCGTCGCCAGCACGATCACCTGGATCAGCTGGACGTTGACGCCGTTCACGACGAAGACGGCGTCCGTCAGCGGCCCCGGCTCGAAGAACTCCGGATTCGGGGAGCCGAGCACGAACGAGTCGTAGCTGCGGAACTGTGCACCGAACAACAGCAGGGCGCTGTTCTGGAGGAAGAACGACACCCCGAGCGCACTGATCAGCGGCGCGATACGCGGTGCGTCACGTAACGGCCGGTACGCGAACCGCTCGATGACGACCCCGAGCGCGCCGCAGGCGAGCATCGCGGCCAGGAACATGAAGACGATCAGCGGCGCGAGCGCGACGTTCGGCGACAGCGGGCCGCCGAGCAGCGTCAGGACGCCGTAGCCGACGAACGCGCCGATCATGTACACGTCGCCGTGGGCGAAGTTCAGGAGCTTGAGGATCCCGTAGACCATCGAGTAGCCGAGCGCGATCAGCCCATACAGGCTCCCGAGCGTGAGCCCGTTGACGAGCAACTGGGTGAACAGCTCGGAGTTGAAGGCGAGGGGGAGGTCCACGGGGCGGAAAGACTTTCAGAGACGCGTGCGGCCCATCTGGTTGATGGGCCGCACGCTGCCTGTCATTCGGTCGATTCGCTCAGGAAACGCGGACGTACGCGCCGCGGTTGTTGATCCGGTAGATGCCGAAGTTGGCCGGCGTCGCCATGTCGCCGGGGCCGAGCACGCCCTGGCGGCGCTGGACGAACTTGATCCGGAAGCCAAGGAGCGACTGCGCCTTGGGGATGTTCGTCTGGTTCACGAACCGCCGGACCTCTGCACGGGTCGCCGTGCCGTTGGCGCAGGCCTTGTCGATCGCCTTGCCGACGACATCGGCGGCCGCGTAGCTCGGCAGCCCGAACAGCTCGCTCTTGCCCCGGCCGGGGCCGCGGCGATAGGCGCGGATGACCGGGCTCGACAGGTTGATCGGGAAGAACGACACGAACGAGCCCGGGATCCGGAAGCTGTCCGGGTCGAAGAGCCCGTCGGAGCCGAACAGCACCGCCCGCTTGCCCGCGGCGCGGAGCTGCTGGCCGAAGAGCTGCGCCTTCGGAGCGAGCTGCCACGGGATGTAGACGGACTGCGTGTTGGCCGGGATCCGAGCGACGAGCGACGAGAAGTCGGTCGTGTCGGCCTCGTTCACGGACTCACGCTGCACGGTTACTCCGCGCGACCGGAGGACGCTTTGGACCGTGTCGGACAGACCCGTGCTGTACGAGTTCTGCGCGTCCACGACGGCGACTCGCGTGTGCCGCAGGGTGCCGCGGATGTAGTTCGCCACCCTCGGGCCTTGCTGGTCGTCGTTCGGCACCGTGCGGAAGAAGTAGCCGCGCCGGGTGCTATCGGTCGTCAGACTCGTTCGAGTCGCTGAGCCCGAGACGTTTACGATGCCGCCGCGCCGCAGGGGCGCCGTCGAGACCTGGACCTCCTGGCTGCCGGCGGGGCCGACCATGCCGAGCATCTGCGAGTTCGAGGCGAACCGCTCGGCGACCTGGATCGCCTGTGCCGTATCGGGCAGCTGCGTGTCGCCCTGAACGACCCGGAACTTCGTTCTCCGGCTTCTGGCGTTGTACCGCGTCACCCAGTAGCGGGCCCAGCGGAGCTGCTGCGTGCCGATCGAGGCGGCGGCTCCGGTGATCGGCGCCGCGACGCCCAGTGTCCGGGTCCGACCGCACGTGATCATCGCCGTGTCACTCGCGGTCGGCGACTTGGCGGTTGCCGTCGAGCCCCCGGCGGTACCGGCGGCGACCGCAAGCGTCGCCAGCGCCGCGAGCGCCGTCAGGGCCGCAGTTAAGGCCTTTCTCATTCTTCCTCCTTCTTTCTTACGGAAACTCACGATTATGACTCCTCAGACGCCCTCGAGGCAGGGTCGCCCGAGGGATGGAACACGCCGAGTACTTTCATAGACCCCTTTCCGGTGTTCTCTAGGCAGTGCTCGACGAGCGGCCGAAGGTGCATGGCCGAGCCAGGGCCAATCGGCGTTTCGCGCCCGTCGAGGTGGAGCGTTCCTTCTCCATCGAGTACATAGACGATTTCGTCGTAAAAATGGCTGTGCATTGGCGCACGGCCCGGGGGGATCTCGCCGACGAACTGGGTGATGTCGAGGCAGCCGACGTCCTGGTTGACGAGGTACCGAAACTCGCGGTCCGCACCGGCCTCGAGCGGCGGCTGGTCGGCGTAGCGGACGGTTCGACGTTTCGGATCGACCTTGCGGTGCTGCTCCTGAGGGGCCTCGACGGAGACGATCACGAGCTCGGCTGGGCCCGGGTTCTCGACCTCGTAGCGATCGCCGTCGACCAGGTAGACGCCCATCGCCGGCTCGAGCGCGTACTGGTTGTCGCCGACGGTGAGCGCGCCCGTGCCGGAGGCGACGTAGAGGAGCTCCTGCCGGCCGGTGAGGCTCCGCGGCTGCGAGCGGCCTGGCGCAAAGCGGATCACGTACTGCTCCAGGTACTCCGACCCGTGGCTCGAATCGATCGTCACCTCTCGTGTTGCCGTGTCGATCGCTCGACCACCTCCTCGACGTGCGACGGGATGTCCTCGACGTCCCAGATCTCCTCGACCACGCCGTCTTCGTCCACGAGCACGGTGACGCGGGCCGCGAAGTCCCCGTACTCCCCGTAGGTCTTCATCAGCCCGAGCCGCGTCGTCAGCTCGCCGCCTTCGTCGGAGACGAGTGGGAACTCGAGGCCGCACTCCTGTGCGAAGGCGGCGTTTTCCTCTGTCGGGTCGATGCTCACACCGACCAGGCGGATGCCGGCCTCCTTCAGGCTGTCGTAGCGGCGGTTGAACTCATGGGCCTCGAGCGTGCAGCCCGGGGTTCCGGCCTTGGGGTAGAAGTAGACGACGAGCCGCCCGTCGGCCCCCGGAAGGCCGAGCTCGTCGACGGGGAAGGGGTCGCCGACCTGCACGGCGCGATTCTCTCATGCGAGGATCGTTTTCGATGCCTCCGTTTCGGATCGGGGTCATGCAGCTGACGATGGAGCCGCTCGAGGAGATGCTCGCCTCGGCGCGCGTCATGGACGAAGCCGGGATCGACACGGTCTGGCTGGCCGAGGCCTACCCGTGGTGGCGCAAGCACGGGATGGAGGCGCGCTCGTCGACCGTCGTCTCGGCGCTGATGGCGCGGGAGACGAAGCGCCTCGTGATCGGCTGGGGGATCATCTCGCCGTTCACGCGGCATCCCGTGCAGGCCGCGATGGACGCGCGTGTCGTCCAGGAGGCCGCCGGGCCCGACCGCTTCCTGCTCGGATTCGGGACGTCGAAGATCTTTCTCAACAACACGAAGCAGCAGACGAACCGGACGCTCGGGCCGATGCGCGATGCAGTTGCGATCGTCCGGGGCGTGCTCTCCGGCGAGGCGTTTCGCTACGACGGCGACACGTGGAGCGCGGACGTCCCGGCGTTGGACGCACACGCCGAGACGCCCCGCGCAGTTCCGCCCGTCTACGTCGCGGCGACGGCGCCGAAGATGCAGGCGCTCGCGGGCGAGATCGCGGAGGGGTGCCTGACGCCGTCGATCACGACCCCCGCGTTCGTCCGCTACACGCGCGAGAACGTGGGGCGCGACATCGACATCGGCTGCACTGTCGTCGCCTCGATCGCGGAGGACCGCGCCGAGGGCCGCGACGGCGCGCGCGAGATCGCCGGCATGTACCTCGCAAACAAGGTCCAGAACATCAAGGGCGCGGCCGACACGCTCCTCGACCTCGCCGGCATCGATCAGGAGGAGATCCGCCCGGTCGCCGAGGCGATGGAGCGGGGTGGGCGGCTCGCCGCGAAGGATCAGGTGACGGACGAGCTGCTCGACAAGTGCAAGCCGATCGCGGGCACGCCCGCCGACTGCATCGAGGCGATCGAGGAGTACCGCGACGCCGGCTGCACGCACGTGATGCTCGAGCTCTGGGGGGACCGCCGGCACGAGCAGATCCGGCTCTTCGGCGAGAAGGTCTTGCCGGCGTTCAGGTGATCGACGCTGCAATCGCCCCGGATGTGACGAAGTGGGACGCCTGGCGACCCGAGCGGGTTGCGACCTTGCTCGAGGGCGTCGAGGCGCCGTGGTACGTCGCCGGTGGCTGGGCGCTCGACCTCTTCCTCGGCGGCCAGCGGCGCGAGCACGGAGACCTCGAGATCGCGGTGCCGAACCGTCGTCTCGACGAGGTTCTGTCCGCGTTGCACGGGCTCGAGTTCTTCGTCATCACGGGCAGCGAGGAGGCGACGCCCATCGCGCTCGCCCGCGATCGGCTCGAGCAGACGCATCAGACGTGGGGTCGCGAGCCGGCGACGGGTCTCTGGCGCCTGGACGTCCTTCGGGAACCGTCCGATGGCGACACGTGGATCTGCCGCCGCGATGGGAGCATCCGCATGCAGTATCGGGACCTGATCGAACGGACGGACGACGGAATCCCCTACGGCCGGCCGGAGGTGATCTTGCTCTACAAGGCCAAGCACGATCGAGAACGAGACCGAGCCGACTTCGCGGCGGTCGCGCCCGCGCTTCGGCCGGAGGCGAAGCGATGGCTTGCCGAGGCGCTCGAGATCGTCCATCCAGGTCATACCTGGCTCGCCGACCTCGCACGCCCGGGCTGATGGCAACGATCACCGTCAACGGCTACGGCGAGGTCTCCGTGCCGCCGGACGAGGCGACGATGACGCTCGGCGTCGACGCCGTTGCGTCCACGGCGCGGGACGCGATGGCGGAGGTCGCGGAACGCGCCCGGGAACTACTAGCGCTCCTGGACGAGCTCGGGATTCCCGCGGCGAAGCGGTCCACCAGTGGTGTTCAGGCTTCGGAGGCCGGTGACTACGACAACCAGGGCCGCTGGCAGCATCGAGGTTTCCGCGCCATGGAACAGCTCACCGTCGCCGCGGGGGCCGAGGTTCTCGGTGACCTGATCGGCGGCGCGGTCGAGCGGGGCCGCGCCCGCGTCGACGGTCCTCGGTGGATCGTCGCCTCCGACAATCCAGCGAGGAAGCAGGCGTTGCAGGCGGCTGCGGAGAATGCCCGCGAGCGCGCCGAGGCGGTGGCGGCGGGGCTCGGCGTCCGGGTCGGCGCGGTTGCGGAGGCGAAGGAGGAGGCGGCCGTCTATCCGGTGGCGAGGCAGGTGTCCTTCGCGCCGTTGGCCGAAGGCGGCCCGCCGATCGAAGCAGGCGAGCTGACTGTCAGCTGCACCCTCTCGGTGACTTTCCAGGTCGAGCCGGCGTGATCGACGAACGGCGGCTGGTCGACCTCGCGCTGCGGCTGGTCTCGACGCCGTCGTTCACGGGGTCAGAGGAGGCGTGCGCCCGCGTGATGGCCGGCGAGCTCGAGGCGCTCGGGCTCCAGGTCATGTGGCAGCAGGTCGAAGACGGGCGGGCGAACGTGGTCGGAACGTGGCCGGGCGAGGGCGGTGGGCTGACGCTGATGTTCAACGGCCATCTCGACACCTCGTACTCGGGCGAGGAGCCGTGGCTGCGGGATATCCCGGGCTTCCGGCCGGAGGGGTTCGAGCGCGACGGACGGATCTACGGGCTCGGCATCTCGAACATGAAGGGCGCGCTGGCGGCCTACGTCGAGGCCGTCCGGTCGCTGCTCGAGGACGGGGTCCGCCTGAAGGGTGACGTGATGATCGCGGCGGTCTGCGGCGAGATCGAGAAGACGCAGGAGGGTGAGGCGCAGGGCGCCGAGTACCGCGGCTATGCGGCCGGGTCGCGGTACCTCGTCGGCCACGGCGGCGCCGCCGACGCCTGCATTCTCGGCGAGCCGACCGAGAACAAGCTCGCGCTCGCGCACTTCGGGACGCTCTGGCTGCGGCTCCGCGTGCACGGGCCCTTCGTCCACACGGCGTTCTCGTCGGGCAGGTTGGAGGAGAACTCGATCGTGCGCATGCGGAGCGTCCTCGACCACGTCCTCGCGTGGCTGCCCGAGTGGGAGGAGGAGATGTCGTACGGCGACGTCCGCGGCGTGGCGTCGGTCGGGGCCATCCAGGGTGGGTTCGGCTGGCGCGTGTCCCGGACGCCGCACGCGACCGACCTGTTCGTCGACCTGCGGGTACCGCCCGACGTACCGATGGCCGAGGCGCGCCGGAAGGCGCTCGAGTTCGCCCGCGGGCTCGAGAGCGTCGAGGCGGAGGTCTACGTGACCGCTCCGGGCGCGGAGATCGACGACGACCATCCGTTGGTCGCGGCAGTCGGCGCGGCGCACGAGGAGGTTTTCGGCTCACCGCCGGAGCGAGACGTCACGCGCTGGTTCTCCGACGCATCGGTCCTGACGCGCTACGGGATCGCGACGCTCAACTACGGGACGTCGTCGGGGCTCCCGGACGCCGAGCGGGGCGAGAACCTGGAGATCGACGGGCTGGTGAAGACCGCCGACGTCTACGCGCGGGCGGCGCGGGCGGTGTGCGGATGAGGCTCGTCACCTACGACGACGGCAAGGTGGGCCGGATCGACGGCGAGGAGATCGTCCGGCTCGACGTCCCCACCATGCGCGAGTACTTCGAGCGCGGAGGCGCCGACGACACGGACGAGCGCCGCGAGCTCGCCGGCGCCGACTTGGCGGCGCCGATCGTGCCGAAGAAGTTCTTCCACACGGCCGGGAACTTCCGCGAGCACGAGGAGGAGTCGAAGCGGGTCGACTGGTCGCACGCGATCGCTCCGTGGATCGTCTTCTTCCAGAACGTCGACGCACTCGTCGGCCCGGACGACCCGGTCGTTTACCCGGAGCATCTGACCGAGGAGCTCGACTACGAGCTCGAGCTCGCGGTCGTGATCGGCAAGTCGGGCAAGTGGTTCTCCGCGGAGGAGGCGATGGAGTACATCGCCGGCTATGTGATCTTCAACGACATCACGGCGCGCGACATCCAGCGGCGCGAGATGGAGTCGGGCGTGTTCTCGTTCTGCAAGGCGATCGACACGTTCTGCCCGCTCGGGCCGTGGATCGTCACGCCCGACGAGATCCCCGACCCGCACGACCTGGCCATGGAGCTGCGCGTGAACGGCGAGGTGCGGCAGACGTCCCATTCGGGGCGCATGTCGACGACGATCCCGGAGATCCTGTCCCACTACTCGCCGCTCGGCTACAGCGCGGGCGACGTCGTCTCCACCGGGACGGTCTCGGGCGTCGCGGGCTTCAGCGAGGAGGCGGCCTCGCTGTACCTCAAGCCCGGCGACGTGATCGAGGCGGAGATCGAGCGAATCGGCGTGCTCCGCAACCCGGTCGTCTCCTGGGAGGAGGCGCACGGGGCGCCGGCCCCGCCGCGCGTTCACTGGTGAACAAGGTCCACGTGCGCGTGGACCTGCGGGTCCCGACCCGCCCCCTGCTCGGCGTTCAGCCTATCGGCGGGGCGCGCGAGCCGCATCGTCCGATCTGTGCCGAAAGTGGAACGACTGTGGCGCTTCCACCGGCGTGGAGCGCGAGCGCCGGATGAGCTGGCCGCGCGACGACGCCAAGCTCGAGCGCGTGCGGGCGCTGCTGGCCGAAGAGGAGCTCGACGCAGTCGTCGCCAGGGCACCCGACAACGTCCTCTACCTCACCAACTTCTGGGGCATGAAGGGCTACGACGCGGTCGTCTTCCCGCAGGAGGGCGAGCCGACCCTGATCTGCCTGGAAGCCTCCGCGGACGACGCCGCGCGCACGGCCTGGACGACCGACGTTCGCCTGCTCAAAGGGTACGACGAGGCCGACCCGCGCCCGCCGAGCGCGCGCACGCTCGACCTCGCGCTCGCCGCGGCGCGCGGCTACGAACGGGTCGGGCTCGAGCTCTCGCTCGGTACGCAGGCCTCGGACCGGATGGTCGGCGAGCCGACCACGTACACGCGCTCGTGGTTCGACGCGTGGCCGGACGGCGTGGACGCGACCCCGTTGCTCGCGCGCGCCCGCGCGCGCAAGACCAACCAGGAGATCGAGCGCATGCGGCTGGCCAACGAGATCGCCGCGGGCGCGATGGAGCATGCGCGCGAGAACCTCGTGCCCGGCATGAAGGAGAGCGAGGCGGGCGCGCTCTGGAACGGCTTCGTCCACGGCGAGGGCACGGGCTGGGAGGACAAGGTCGAGCTCGCGCACGGCTTCTCGCTCGTCTGGTCGGGGCCGGGCATCCGGACCTTCACGGCGACCGGCGACCGGCCGGTGCAGGAGCACGAGCCGACGCTGTTCGAGATCTGGGTCTGCGCCGACGGCTACTGGTGCGACCACACGAAGAACCTCTGCCCGGGCGAGCTCACGCCGCGGTACGAGCGCCTGCTCGAGAGCCTGACCGACATCTACGACCGGGCCGTGGAGCACTGCCGTCCCGGGGCGAGCCTCGCCGAGCTCGACCGGTCGATTCGCGAGGGCATCGCCGAGGCCGGGTATCCGGGCCAGCCGTCGCATCCGATCGCACACGGCGTCGGCGCGCGCGCCCACGAGCCGCCGTACGCGCACCAGGCCGGGTCCGGCACGATCGAGGACGGGATGGTGCTGGCGATCGAGCCGGGGATCTACTGGGAAGGCGGCGGCGGCCTCCGCCTCGAGGACAACTTCCTCATCACGGACGCGGGCGCAGAGAAGCTGTCGCCCTTCCCGGACGGGGTGGTGCGGTGATCTGGGCCGGCAGCCTCAACCGCCCGCACTCGATCGACGCGCAGGTCGGCTTCTACGACACGACGCTGCGCGACGGCGAGCAGACGGTCGGCGTCGTCCTGACGCCCGAGGACAAGCTCGAGATCGCGCGCGCCCTCTCGGACGCGGGCGTCGAGCGGATCGAGGCAGGGTTCCCGCGAGTCTCCGAGGACGACTACCGCGCCGTCAAGCTGATCGCGGAGGCCGGCCTCGCCGCCGAGATCTGGGGCTTCTCGCGCGCGGTACGTGCCGACGTGGAGGCGCTCGTCGAGCTCGGCGTGGGGGCGAGCGTGGTCGAGTCCCCGATCTCCGATC
>Ga0081538_10000542_pt1 | contig 41646 bp, 45 predicted proteins | sample TabmetS5T2R1_FD_71022 | JGI IMG/M metagenome (GOLD analysis project Ga0081538, IMG submission 71022) | Tabebuia heterophylla rhizosphere microbial communities from the University of Puerto Rico - S5T2R1 | ecosystem: Host-associated > Plants > Roots > Rhizosphere ... | reverse complement strand
GTCCTGATGTCGCGGTCGGTCACGATGCCCAGCGCGTCGCCGAGATCCACCACGGTGCAGGTCACACCCGCGTCGATCATGCGCCGGGCGGCGTCCTGCACGGAGGTGTCCGGCGGGCATACGAGCGGGGCGGCCCGGATCAGCTCGCGCACGCGCCGGCCCGCGGGGCTGGGCACGGGCTGCTGCTCGTGTCCGGCCAGCAGGCGGACGCCCTTGTTCATCGCGCGCGCGACGAAGCGCACCGCGGCGGGACGCTCCAGCACCGGCCGGATCGCGTCCGCCGGAATCCGGTACACGAGCGTGTCCTCGGCGGCCCGGGCGACGAAGCCGAGCGGCCCCTCCTCGAGCAGGGACGCGAAGCCGAACATCTCGCCCTCCCCGATCAGGTCCAGCAGGCGCCCGTCGATCAGGAGCTCCACGGACCCGCGCCGCACCACGTGGGCGAACCGAGAGGTCTCCTCGGCGCTTTCGAGGATCGCCGCGCCCGCCTCGTGGAACTCGATCTCCGCGCTCGCCGCCACCCGCTGGAGGACCTGCTCGTCGAGCGTGTCGAAGGGCGGATGCTCGCGTAGGAACTCCGCTATGTCGTGCATGCCCGGATCTGATATATCACGGTTGACAGTGCCCACGGAGGATGTGAGCATCCTCCACGGACTCGCCGAAAGGATGCGCCACGCGCACTGAGCTGGTGAGAGGAGCGAGAGCAGGCGTCGGCTTGGCCTTGGCGGCGATCGCGCTCGCGCTCTTCGCGGCGGGATGCGGTGACGACGAGCCGCAGACGGGCAGGGACTCGGGTGAGGGCGTCACGCTCAGGATCGCCGTCAACCCCTGGACCGGCTCGGCGGTGAACGCGAACGTGGCGAAGATCCTCCTCGAGCGCGAGCTCGGCTACACGGTCGAGCTGGTCGAGATCGACGAGAACACCCAGTTCCCGGCGCTCGCGTCCGGCGCACTGGACGCGTCGCTCGAGATCTGGCCCTCCGGCCACGCGGCGGACATCCAGCGCTACATCGAGGGCCGGCGCGGCGGCCCGCTGCGCGACGGCGGCGTCGTCCGGGGAGGCGAGCTCGGCCTGATCGGGAACATCGGCTGGTGGGTGCCGAACTACCTCGTCGAGGAGCAGCCCGAGCTTGCCCGCCACCAGGGCCTGCGCGGCAGCGAGGACTTGGTGGGAGGCGAGTTCCTCGCCGCGGATCCGACCTTCGTCTCCTACGACGAGGAGATCATCGAGAGTCTCGGCCTCGACCTGGAGGTGGTCCACACCGGCTCGGAGCAGGCCCTGATCGACCGGCTCGACAGCGCGATCGCCAACGAGGAGCCCGTGCTCACCTACTTCTACGAGCCGCACTGGGCGCACCGGAAGTTCGATCTGACAGAGGTCCAGCTGCCGGCCTTCGACGAGGAGTGCGAGGAGGCAGCCCGCGAGCGGGACGGCGAGGGCTACGACTGCGACTACGCCAACGACGTCCTCTTCAAGGCGTTCTGGCTGGGGCTCGAGGACAAGGCGCCGGCGGCATTCGAGTTCCTGTCGAAGTTCAGATACACGACTGACGACCAGCAGGAGATCGCCTTCCTGGTGGACTCCGAAGGGGTGCCGATGCGGCAGGCGGCGCAGCGCTGGATCGACGACAACCCGGAGGTCTGGCGGCCATGGCTGCCGTGAGCGAATCCGCAGGAGCCCATTCGGACGAGCTCGCCGAGTTCGGCTACAAGCAGGAGCTCGACCGCAGCATCGGGAAGTTCGCGAGCTTCGCGGCCGGCATCAGCTACATCTCGATCCTCACCGGCGTCTTCCAGCTGTTCTTCTTCGGCTTCGCCTTCGGCGGCCCGGCGTACTGGTGGACCTGGCCGATGGTGTTCGCCGGCCAGCTGATGGTGGCGCTGACCTTCGCGGAGCTCGCCGCCAACTTCCCGGTGGCGGGGTCGATCTACAACTGGGCCAAGCGCCTGGGCACCGCGACGGTCTCCTGGCTCGCGGGCTGGATGATGCTTACCGCGTCGGTCGTGACCCTCGCCGCGGTGGCGCTCGCCTACCAGTACACGCTGCCGCAGATCTGGTCGGAGTTCCAGCTCGTGGGCGACGGCACCGGGAAGCACGACTACGCCGTGAACGCCGTCATCCTCGGATCGGTGCTGATCGTCTTCACGACGGTCATCAACGCCCTGGGCGTGAAGCTGATGGCGCGTATCAACAGCGCGGGCGTGTTCATCGAGCTGATCGCGGCGGTGCTGCTGATCCTCTTGCTCGCGGCCAACATCACGCGCGGCCCCGACGTGCTGTTCGAGACACAGGGCACGGGCGAGGGCCACGACTGGGGCTATCTCGGCGCCTTTCTCACCGCCGCGCTGGCCTCCGCCTACGTGATGTACGGCTTCGACACGGCCAGCTCGCTCGGCGAGGAGACGATCGATCCGCGCCGCACCGCTCCCACGGCGATCATCCGCGCGGTGGTCGCCTCGTTCCTGCTGGGCGGCATGATCCTGCTGTTCGCGATTCTCGCCGTGAGCGACATCAACTCCCCGGAGATCGCGGCGGGCGGGCTGCAGTTCGTGGTCCTCGACGTGTTCGGCAGCACCGTAGGAAAGCTCTTCCTGATCAGCGTGGCGATCGCGATCACGGTCTGCTGCCTGGCCGTGCACACGGCCACCATCCGGATGATGTTCGCCATGGCACGCGACAACAACCTGCCGGGGGGCGAGCGGCTCGCGAAGGTCCACCCGAAGACCAAGACGCCGATCGTGCCCGCGGTGCTGATCGGCATCCTCGCGCTGCTGATCCTCGTGGTCAACATCCGCCAGCCCCAGATCTTCACGGTGATCACCAGCATCGGGATCATCATGATCTACATCGCCTACCTCCTCGTGACGGTGCCGATGCTCGTCGGCCGGCTGCGCGGGGAGTGGCCGCCGAAGGTCGCCAAGGAGAGGGGCTACTTCAACCTCGGCAGATTCGGGCTGCCGATCAACATCCTCGCGGTGTCCTGGGGCGTGTTCATGGCTGTCAACCTCGCGTGGCCGCGCAAGGACGTCTACAACGCCACCGAGCCGTTTCACTGGTACCTCCAGTACGGGGCGATCCTCTTCATCGGGATCGTCTTCTTCGGCGGGCTGGCGTACTACTGGCTCGTGCAGCGCCACAAGACCGGAGTGCTCGCGTCGCACGCGTTCGAGTCGGCGTCGCCGGCGGTACCGGACACCGCGTCGCAGCCCGCGCCCGCCTCGGGCGGGTCGGAGTAGCCGATGGCCACCCGCATGTTCGTGGACGGCGAGTGGTGCGACGCCGCGAGCGGCGCCACCGTCGAGGCCACCAGCCCGGCCACGGGCGAATCGCTCGGTTCGGTGGCGGAGGGCGACCGCGAGGACGCCCGGCGCGCGATCGCGGCGGCAAACGCGGCGTTCCCCGCGTGGGCCGCCCGCACCGGGTTCGAGCGCGCCGCGCTGCTCCACCGCGTGGCCGACGTGTGCGAGCGCCGCGGCGACGAGCTGGCGCGCGTCCTCACGCTCGACCAGGGCAAGCCGCTGAAGGCGGAGGCCGAGGGCGAGGTGGGCGAGCTGATCGAGTTCTTCCGCATGGCCGCGGAGGACGGCAAGCGGGTCGAGGGCAGGATCCCGGAGAGCGCGGCGCCGGGCCTGCGCGTGCTGCTGCTGCGCCGCCCGCTCGGCGTGCTAGGCCTGATCACGCCGTGGAACTGGCCCTACACGATGCCCGCGGAGGTGCTGGCCCCGGCGCTGGCGTGCGGCAACTGCGTGGTGTGGACGCCGGCGCCCTCCACCGCCGTCTGCTCCGGCCTGCTCGCCGAGTGCGTGGCAGAGGCCGACCTGCCGCCCGGCGTGTTCAACATGGTGCTGGGGCCCGGGCCCGAGGTGGGCGACGAGCTGGCCGTGAATCCCGGCACGCGCGCCGTGGCGTTCACGGGCTCGACCGCGACCGGGCTGACGGTCTCGCGGCGCGCGGCGGGAAAGACGCAGCTGCTCGAGATGGGCGGCAACGGGCCGTTCGTGGTGATGGACGACGCCGATCTCCCGGCGGCCGCCGAGGCCGCCCGGGTGGGCTGCTTCCTTGGCGCCGGGCAGAGCTGCTCGGCGGCGGAGCGGCTGCTCGTGCACGAGGCCGTGCGCGACGAGTTCGTGTCGCTGCTGGCGGGCGAGGTGGAGCGCGAGGTGCGGCTCGGCGATCCGCTCGACGCGGCCACGACGATGGGTCCCGTGAACAACGAGCCGGGCGCCGCCAAGATGGACGAGCACGTGAATGACGCCGTGGCGCGCGGCGCGACCGTGGTGGCGGGCGGGAGCCGCGCGACCGGCTTCCCGACCGACCTCTACTGGGAGCCGACGGTGCTCGACGACGTGCCGCAAGACTCGATGGCGGCCACGCAGGAGACCTTCGGGCCGATTGCGCCGATCATGGGCATCAACTCCCTGGAGGACGCGATCGAGCAGACGAACGCCCAGTCGTTCGGGCTGATGGCCGCGATCTTCACCGCGGACCTGGCTGCCGGGATGCGCTACGCCGACTCGGTCCACATGGGCCTCGTCAACGTGAACGAGACCACCAACTACTGGGAGGCGCACCTCCCGTGGGGCGGCCGCGCGCGCTCCGAGAGCGGGATCGGCCGGGTTGGCGGACGCTATCCGATGGATACGCTCACCGAGCTCCAAACCGTGCTCGTTAAGCGCTGATTTTGCGCAGGATTCGCGTGGCGAGGGCTACCAAGGCTGATATAGCATCGCCGCAAGTGAGCGAGATCAAGCCCGACGTCGTGGAGGAGGCGGGGCGCCTGCTCGAGTCCGCGGAGTCCCGGGGATTGCCGTTGCGCGTGCTGGGCGGCGTCGCGATCCGAATGCGGGCGCCGGTCGAGCTGCCGCCGGCCCTCCGGCGAAGCTACGCCGATGCCGATTTCCTCACCGCGAAGGGCACGTCACGGCAAGCCCAGGAGTTCTTCCGGGACGAGGGCTATGAGGCGCAGGTCGCGTTCAACGCGCTGCACGGGACGGACCGGCTGCTCTTCTTCGACAACGCGAACGACCGTCAGGTCGACGTCTTCGTGGGGTCCTTCGAGATGTCGCACAAGGTCCCGGTAGCGGAGCGAATGGACCTCGAGCCGCGCACGCTCCCGCTGGCCGAGCTCCTCGTGACGAAGCTCCAGATCGCCGAGCTGAACGAGAAGGACCTCCGCGACGCGCTCGCGCTGTTCCACGGACACGCCGTGAACGAGAGCGACGGGGACTCCATCAACGCCGCCCGCGTGGCGAAGCTCTGCTCGACCGACTGGGGGCTGTGGCGCACCCTGACCGGCAACCTCGCCACCTGCCGCGACCACCTCGCGCGCTACGACCTCCCGGAGGAGGAGAGGTCCCACATCGACGCGGGCATCGAAGAACTGCTCGACCGCCTCGAGCGGGAGCCGAAGTCCCGCGGCTGGAAGCTGCGGGCGAAGATCGGCGAGCGCAAGCGCTGGTACACGACTCCGGAGGAGGTCGCGGGCGGACCATGAGACTGTTCTTCGCCACCGACGTGCACGGGTCCGAGACCTGCTGGCGCAAGTTCCTGAACAGCGGCAAGCACTACGAGGCGGACGTGATCGTGCTCGGGGGAGACATGACGGGGAAGGCACTCGTGCCGGTCGTGCACGACGGCGACGGGCGCTGGCACGCCACGCTGCTCGAGAACCGTCACGACCTGAACGGCGAGGACGAGGTGGCCGACTTCGAGCAGGCCGTCTCGCGCCGCGGCTACTACCCGTTCCGCACCACGCCCGACGAGGTGCACGAGCTCTCGCAGGACGAAACGCGCGCCAACGACCTCTTCCATGAGCTGATGCTCCGCCGCGTCGAGGAGTGGATCTCCCTCGCCGACGAGCGGATCGCCGGCACCGGCCTGCGCTGCTTCGTGTGCCCCGGAAACGACGACCAGTTCGAGGTCGACGAGATCATCGGGCGCGCTCGGCACGTCGAGTCCTGCGAGGGCCAGGTGGTGGAGATCGGCGACTACCAGATGGCCTCGACGGGCTGGGCGAACATCACGCCCTGGAACACCTATCGGGAGGAGGACGAGCCGAAGCTCGGGACCCGCATCGAGCAGGTCGTCGAGCAGGTGACGGCGCCGCCCGAGCGGACGATCTTCAGCTTCCACTGCCCGCCGTACGCCTCCGGGCTCGACGACGCGCCGAAGCTGACCGAGGACATGCGCCTCGAGCACGCCGGGCGGGCGCCGGTGCCGAGCGGCTCGACCGCGGTCCGCGAGGCGATCGAGCGGCACCAGCCGGTGCTGTCGCTGCACGGCCACATCCACGAAGGACGGGGGAACGCCCGGATCGGCCGCACGCTCTGCATCAACCCGGGCAGCTCCTACGAGCAGGGAGAGCTGCTCGGCGCCGTCGTCGACCTCGAGGGAGGCAAGAAGGTGAAGCGGTTCGTTCTCACGAGCGGATAAGGAGGAGAGGGAATGGAAAGTGCAAGCGCCGCCGGACGTCTGGGCGCTCAGGAGGAGCAGGCGCTGTTCGCGCGGAAGGCGACCGGCCTGGTACGCGGCTGGGCGGTGCGCGACGCGTTCATCTACGCGTTCTTCTCGATAAACCTCGTCACGCTCGGCTACTTCATCTTCTCGTACGCCGTCTTCATTCCGGACGGCAGCCTCCTGTGGGCGGTGGTCCTGTCGGGCGCCTACCTCGTGCTGCAGTCGGTCACCTACGCCTCGCTGGTGGCGGCCATGCCGCGCGCCGGGGGCGACTACGTGTGGATCAGCCGCACGCTCGGCGGCGGGATCGGGTTCGTCCTGGCCGTGTGCGGATGGTGGTTCATCCTGTGGCACTGGGTCCCGATCTACGCGAACATCCTCAACGTCGAGATCTTCGTGCCGCTGTTCGCGATCTTCGGCTGGGACGGCGGGGTCACCTTCTTCTCCGAGGACAGGGGCCTCTTCTGGGCGTCGATCATCACCGCGCTGCTCGCCTCGGCGTTCATCGCGCTCGGGATCCGGACCTACGCGCGGATCCAGAAGATCTGCTTCTTCGGCGGCCTCGTCGGGCTGGCCTTCATGTTCGTTCTCCTGCTGGTCAACTCGAAGACGGACTTCATCTCCGCGCTGAACTCGCAGTCGCAGGAGGTGCTCGGGAGCGACCCGAACGCGTACCGGGGAACGCTCGAGGCCGGGGGCGCGGGCCTGCCCAGCGAGGTGGGCTCGTTCGGCGCGCTTAGCGGCGTCTTCCTGCTGATCCCGTTCATCGTCTTCTTCAACCTCTGGTCGAACTGGGGCGCCACTCTGTACGGCGAGGTTCGCGGCGCCTCGGACTTCCGCAACAACATCAAGGCGATGGGAGGGGCGCTGGTCGTGACGACGATCCTCGCCGCGATCTCGCTGCTCCTGTTCGCGAAGACGTTCGGCTGGGACTTCTACAACGCCGCCAACAGCGCCTACTGGGCCGGCGAGGGACCGCTCGGGGTCTTCCCGTATCCCGGCCTGATGGCGGCGTTCCTGGTCGACGGCGCTCTCTGGCAGGTGATCCTGGTCTCGCTGATGGCCCTCTGGTTCTTCGGCTGGGTCGGGACCGTGTTCCTGTCCTCGACGCGCGTGGTCTTCGCGACGGCGTTCGACCGCGTGCTCCCCGAGGCGGTGGCGAAGGTCAGCAAGAGCGGCGTGCCCTACGTGGCCCTCGCCCTGATGCTGATCCCGTCCATCCCGATCGCGTGGTTCTACGCCTTCAACGAGGACTTCTACAACTGGACGCTCGCGGCGACCATGGTCATCGCGATCACCTTCGCCGGATCGGCGATCGCGGCCGCCGTGCTTCCCTGGAGGAAGTCCGAGATCTACAACGCGTCGCCGATCGCGCGCTACAAGGTGCTCGGGTTGCCCCTGATCACGTTCTCGGCGGTGGCGTTCCTGGCGCTGCTCGTCTTCTGCCTCGTCAAGTGGCTAACGGACGACGTGTACGCCCTGAACGACACGGGCTCGCTGATCTACATGGGGGCCCTCTACGTGGTCGCCCTCGCGATCTACGTGGGCTCGCGGCTCTTCCGAAAGAGGCAGGGGATCGACATGGCGATGGTGCACAAGGAGATCCCGGCGGAGTAGGCGACCGAGTCCCAGTTCGCTGAGGGCGGGTCCCGCGCGGGCGGGGCCCCTCTAAGAGTTGGGAATCAGGTGGGTACGCAGCGGACCGCCGACAGGTTCGTCGCGCAGCCCGCGAGGGCTTGGCGCCCGCCTCGGCACGCCTACTACCACCCGTGAGATCACGACAGGGAAGGAGCTCACATGAACGCGACGCTGCACCTTCAGCGTGGGCCGCTTTTCGCAATCCTCGCCGTGTTCTTCCTGGCGCTGATGGCGGCGCTGGCGCCGGGTCTCTCCGAGGTCGATCTGAGCGGCATCGCTGCTGACGGTACGAGTTCACCTGAGGCCGGATTGACCGCCGCGCCCGGGATCGACCACGCCCCAACCTGGGTGGACGACCCCCTCGAGCCGCCGGTGGCGGGCATGGAGCGCGCGGTGGCGGCCAGGTAGCGTGGGCCGTCCCCGGTGCACGGTCGACGGAACAACTCCGGAGGAGCTCCAGAGGCGCCTTCCCGGGAGGACCGCGGCTTCACCAGCGAGGACAGCGAGAGGCTCGGAGCCGAGGCGCGGCAAGCGCGGCTGCATGACCGCGAGCTGAGTGGCAGGCTCGGCGGGCCCGAGCCCAGGGGCCGAGTGGCCTCGGCCCGCTACCTGAACGAGCTCGGGCGCAGGCCGAGCCTTCCGGTCGCGCTCGAGCGACAGCTCGTGGCAGACGCCAAACGCGGCGATCGGCGCGCCCGGGCGCAGCTGGTCGAGGCCTTCCTGCCCGCGGTGGCGGGCGTGGCCCGTGTTTACCGGGGCCGCGGCCAGATCGAGCGCGCGGAGCTGATGCAGGAGGGGGTGGTCGGGTTGCTGCGCGCCCTGGAGCGTTATGAGCCCGAGCGCGGGGTGCCGTTCTGGGGCTTTGCCGTGTGGTGGGTTCGGCAGGCCATGCAGCAGCTGGTCGCCGAACTGGCGCGCCCGGTCGTCCTATCCGATCACGCGCTGCGCCAAATCGCGCGGCTCAACGAGGTCCACGCGGGGCACCTGCGTCGCCATGGGCGCGAGCCGACGGCGCAGGAACTGGCGTCCGGCTCCGGCATCGATCGCGAGGATGTGGACAATCTGCTCGCCACGGAGCGGCCCGCGCGCTCGCTCGAGGCGCCGGCGGGTGGTGCGGACGGCGAGGGCGTCGGCAGTTTCGGCGAGCTGCTCCGGGACCCCCTCGCCGAGGACGAGTACGAGCGGGTGGTGGCGCAGGTGGCCGCGGAAGAGCTACGCGGCCTTCTGAGCGGACTGAGCGAGCGCGAGCGAGGCATACTCAGTGCCCACTACGGCCTGGGCGGGCCGGAGCGAAGCCTCCGCGAGATCGCTGCGGCGCTCGGTCTCAGCGCCGAGCGGGTGCGGCAGCTGGAACGGCGGGCCGTGGGCAAGCTACGGGCAGGGGCGGGTGTTGACAGCGACGGCTGGACGCCTATTCCCCCCAGCAGGAAGACGCCATCGGACGACTCGGGCACAGGAGGTGGCGCCGCAGGAAGCGACATCCCCGATGACGGGAGAGCGATTACATAGCTGAGCATGGTCGCGGGCCGACGGGCCGCTTCCAGGGGCCGCGGAGCGGCGGCTTCGAGCCCCGCCGGCCACCACCCCCGCCGGGGGTTGTGAGGCACCGTCGGCCTGGTCGGCCAAGAGTTTGCAGCAACCCGGGTCCGCCAAAGGGAGGCGAGTTTCAACGCCGCCTCCCCGGCGGCCCTTGGGGCAGTCCCGTCGTCCACGTACTCACGACTCCGCCGCCGTCTCGACGATTGTGTGCCGCGATCGCTCAAGTCCGCTTGACGAGCGCACGACACCGGCGCAAGACTGTCGCCAACGGAGGGAGAGGGTCGTCGCTGCAGGTTCCAGCCCTGTTCGAATACGAGCGCGCTACGAGCATCGAGCATGCGCTCGAGCTGCTCGCCGAAATAGGCCCCGGGGCGCGCCTGCTCGCCGGCGGGCACTCACTCCTGCCGATGATGGAGCTGCGGCCGGCCTCGCCCGAGTACCTGATTGACATTCGCTGGGCGGCCGAGCATTCGACTCAGGAGGTTTCAGGCTGATGGTCAGTACCGTGATCGGTGCCTCCACGGGCTGGTGGGTGGGGCTCGTGCTCGGCATCGTCGTCATAGCCGTGGCGGCGGTCATCGTGATCGTGATCGTGAGCCTGGCGCGCAGGATCGCGACGCAGGCCCGGGGCGCGGTCGAGGGCGTCGAGGTGGTGCGGGCCCAGACCGACGAGCTCGCCGGGATCACGCGGATCAACGACTCCGGGGTCAGGATCCTGCACTCGGCGAGGGCGCTTCGAAAGGTGGCGGTCGGGAAATGAGCCTTGCGATATCGAACAACACCCTGTGGGCGATCTCGCTCGGGATCGGCCTCGTGGCGGCCCTGGTCGTGGCGTACCTCCTGAGTGTCCTGGTCAGGAGCGTCAGCGACATCGATACGTCCGTCGGCCGTCTGCTGGAGGTGGCGGGCAAGGTCGCCGGGAACACGTCCCACATCCCCCAGCTCGAGGCGACGGCGCCGGTGCTGGGCCAGATCGTGGACGAGGCGGTGGTCCAGGACCGCTACATGAGCGCCCTGACCGACGGGTTCGGTGAATCATGAGCGACACGGACCTGCTCGTGCTCCTCAGCGTCCTGCTCGCCGTGGTGGTGGTGGCGGTGCTCGCGGTGGCGTTGATCGTGATCCGCGCTCGCCTGGAGTCGGCCTCCGACGGACTGTCAACGCTCGCCGATGCGCTCGAGACCGTCGAGGGCGAGCACCTTCGCCCGCTCGAGCCCGCCGTCAAGGCGATCAACGCGAAGTTCGACGTCATCGTGGCTGCGTTCCCGGGCATCGCCGCCAAGGCGGCGGTCGTCGCCGAGAGGAGGCCCCGATGACACTGTGGTGGATCGGAAACGCGCTTTTGCTCCTCGTGGTCCTGCCGGTCGTCGTGTACCTGCTGAAGGGCGTGCTCGACGCCGCCCGCAGCATCGAGCCGAGCGTCCGCAGGATCGCCGATTCGGCGGACGCCGGGTCGAAGGACCTCGACGCGGTTCCGCTGCTCCTCACGACGCGGGACCAGGTCAGGCAAACGGTCGAGGTGGTCGCGAACTACGGTGGCTCGCTCGACGTAATAGTCGATGACGCGAGCTGAGGAGGGAAAACCGTGCCGGCAGCAGGCGTAGTCACCATCATCGCGGTCGTCCTGATCGTGCTCGCGCTCGTCTACTACCTCGTCTCGACGATCGTCGCGCTGAGGCAGATCACGGCCGGCCTCGACGATGCCATCCGGGGCGTCAAGGGGATCATCGAGAAGAGCGCCCCGGTGGAAGAGGTCGTGAAGGACATCAACGGGAACCTCGACGCGGGCGTGGACCTGCTCGAGGGCCTGCTCGTCAAGAAGGCCGGGCTAGTGGACGCCGTGGGCCTGGTCGAGGGGCTCTACCCGGGAGCCGCCGCGGAGGGACTTCGGAACTTCCCCGAGAGCAAGACAGTCACACCCCCGCGGATCTCCGAGGTGTACACCAAGGGGACGCTCACGCTCGCCCGGCTCGGCCGGGAGGCGCCGATCGCCGCGGCCAGCCCCAGCGGCCCGGTGCTTCGGAACGTGGAGGGCGGCAGCCTCGCCGCCCGCTCGCTGTATCCCGAGAACCGCCAGTCGCGGCCCGAGAAGCTGCCGCGCTCGCCCGTCATAGGCACCGGCGCACCGGTCCAGTACCCCCCGAGCGAGCAGCGCGGCGGGACCACGCCGGACGAAGCAGAGATCCGCGAGAAGGGCCCGTGGTCGGAAACCGCCGCCGAGGGCATCGTCCCCCGCGACCTCGGGGGATCCGACGCGCCGCGCGAGATGCTGGCGGAGGATCCGGAGCTCGGCAGCCCGGCCCTCGGACAGACGACCGGATCGGAGGAGCCCGCGACCGAGAGCGGCATCGACCCGAGTGCCGGCGACGAGGCCGACGCGACCTCCGATGCGGGCCCCGAGTCGCCGGAGGGAGCGGAACCCGACCTGAAGGACGCGGCCGCCGGGCCGCGCCAGGTCGACGCCGACTCGGCCGACACCAGGAACGACACCTGACGACAGGAGAGACCTCGTGCAGACCCCCGCGCCCTTCGCCTACGAGCGTGCCACCAGCGTCGACGGCGCCATCGAGGCGCTGAAGCGGCTCGGCCCCGAGGCGCGGCTCATCGCCGGCGGGCACAGCCTGCTGCCGATGATGAAGCTCCGCCTCGCCAACCCCGAGTACCTGATCGACATCAACGACCTCCACGAGCTGTCGTACATCCGCGAGGAGGGCGACGAGCTCCGGATCGGGGCGCTGACCCGTCACGTGGAGCTGCTCGAGTCCGACCTGCTCGCCGAGCGCTTTCCGATCTTCCGCGACGCCGAGCAGGTGATCGCCGACCCGGTGGTACGCAACCGCGGCACGATCGGCGGCTCGCTCTGCCAGGCCGACGCCGCCGAGGACCTCTCGGCGGTGTGCTCGGCGCTGAAGGGCAGAGCCGTGATTCGCGGCAGCGGGGGCGAGCGGGTGATCGGCCTGGACGACTTCTACACCGGCCCCTTCATGACCGCGGTGGGCGAGGGCGAGATCCTCACCGAGGTGCGGTTGCCGCTGCGCCGCGGGGTGGGCAGCGCCCACGAGAAGGTCGAGCGGCGGGCCGGCGACTGGGCCATCGCGGCGGCGTCCGCGGCGCTGTGGGTCGACGGTGGCACGATCACCGACGCCGGCGTGGCGTTGAGCGCGGTTGGGCCGACCACGATCCACGTGTCCCGCGCCGAGGAGCTCCTGCGCGGCAAGCCGGCGTCGGAGGAGCTGTTCGAGCAGGCGGGCGAGATCGCGTCGGAGGACTGCGCGCCGCTGCCGGACGGCCGCGGCCCGGTGGACTACAAGCGCCACCTCGCGGGCGTCCTCGTAAAACGCGCCCTGCGCCGCGCCGCGGCCCGTGCGCTGCATCAGGAGGCATGACCATGCAGGTGACGATCACGATCAACGGCGAGACGGTCTCGCGAGACGTGGAGCCGCGCCAGCTGCTCGTGCACTTCATCCGGGACACGCCCGGGCTGACCGGCACCCATTGGGGCTGCGACACCTCCAACTGCGGCGCGTGCGTGGTGCTGATGGACGGCCGGCCGGTCAAGTCGTGCACGACCCTGGCGGTGATGTGCGAGGGGCACGAGATCCGAACCGTGGAGTCGCTCGAGCGCGACGGCGTGCTCGACCCGGTGCAGCAGGGCTTCCACGAGAAGCACGCCCTTCAGTGCGGGTTCTGCACGCCGGGCATGCTCATGACCGGCCGGGCGCTGCTCGACGAGAACCCGGATCCCACCGAGGAGGAGATCCGGACCGCGATCTCGGGCGGGATCTGCCGCTGCACGGGCTACAAGAACATCGTCGCGGCGATCCGCTGGGCCGCCGAGCACGAATCCTCGATGCGACAGGAGGTGTGAGCATGGCGACGGCGGAGACGCACGAGCGGCCGATCGGCTTCGGGCGCCTGAAGCGCAAGGAGGACGCCCGCTTCATCCGCGGCAAGGGCAACTACCTGGACGACATCCGCCTGCCGGGGATGCTGCACGGCGCGATGCTGCGCAGTCCGTACGCGCATGCGCGCATCCTCTCGATCGACACCTCCCGGGCGCTCGCCCACCCGGGGGTGGCGGCGGTGATCACGGCCAAGGACCTGGAGACGCTCGGGCTGGCGTGGATGCCCACGATCTCCTACGACACCCAGGCGGTGCTCGCGGGCGACAAGGTCCGCTTCCAGGGCCAGGAGGTCGCGTTCGTGGTCGCCACCGACCCGTACATCGCGCGCGACGCGCTCCAGCTGATCGACGTCGAGTACGAGCCGCTGCCCGCGATCGTCAACGCGCGCAAGGCGCTCGACCCCGACGCGCCGCTGATCCGCGACGACAAGACGGGCCAGACCGACAACCTCGCCAGCCCGACCTGGGAGGCCGGCGACGAGGAGGCCACCGACCGCGCCTTCGCGGAGGCCGACACCGTCGTGACGCGGGACATCATCTACCCGCGCTGCCACCCGGCGCCGCTCGAGACGTGCGGCATGATCGCCGACTTCAACCCCGAGACGGGGCAGCTCGACATCTACAACGGCAACCAGGCGCCGCACGCCCACCGCACCGTGTACGCGCAGGTGGCCGGGCTGGCGGAGCACATGATCCGCATCATGTGCAACGACATCGGCGGCGGCTTCGGCAACAAGGTGCCGGTGTATCCCGGCTACGTGTGCGCGATCGCCGGCTCGATCGTCGCCGGGGTGCCGGTCAAGTGGATCGAGGACCGCTCGGAGAACCTGCTGTCCACCGGGTTCGCGCGCGACTACGTGATGCACGCGGAGATGTGCTCGAAGGACGGCAAGATCACCGGCCTGCGCGTGGACGTGATCGCCGACCACGGCGCCTTCGACAGCACGGCGCAGCCGACGAAGTTCCCGGCCGGGTTCTTCCACATCGTCTGCGGCTCGTACGACCTCCAGGCCTCGCACGTGAAGGTCAAGGCGGTCTACACGAACAAGGCGCCGGGCGGAGTGGCCTACCGCTGCTCCTTCCGGATCACCGAGGCCGTGTACCTCGTCGAGCGGATGGTGGACGCGCTCGCGCTCGAGATGAAGGTCGACCCGATCCTGCTGCGCATGCGGAGCTTCATCGGGCCCGACCAGTTCCCGTACGAGACCACGACGGGCTGGACCTACGACTCGGGCAACTACGCCCAGACGATGAAGGTCGCGATGTCCATCGCCGACTACGAGGACCTCCGGCGCGAGCAGGCCGAGAAGCGCGCCCGCGGCGAGCTGATGGGGATAGGGGTGTCGTTCTTCACCGAGGGCGTCGGCGCCGGGCCGCGCAAGCACATGGACATCCTCGGCCTGTCGATGAACGACGGGGCCGACCTGCGCGTGCATCCGTCCGGCAAGGCGGTGGTCAGCCTCAGCGCCCAGACCCAGGGCCAGGGCCACGAGACGACGTTCGCCCAGATCGTCGCGGAGGAGCTCGGGATCCCGCCCGAGGACGTGCAGGTCCGCCACGGCGACACCGACAAGTCGCCGTACGGACTCGGCACCTACGGCAGCCGCTCGACCCCGGTGTCGGGCGGGGCGGTGGCCGTGGTCTCGCGCAAGGTGCGCGACAAGGCCCGCATGATCGCCGCGACGATGCTCGAGACAAGGCCCGAGGACCTCGCCTGGGAGAAGGGCCGCTGGTACGTGAAGGGCGATCCCGAGAAGGGGGCGCCGATCGGCGACATCGCGGTGCGCGCCTACAGCGGCGAGCCCATGCCCGAGGGCATGGAGGGCGGCCTGGACGCCCAGGTGATCTATGACCCGCCCAACCTCACCTATCCCTACGGCGCCTACATCGCGGTGGTGGACATCGACCCGGAGACGGCCGAGGTCAAGGTGCGGCGGTTCATCGCGGTCGACGACTGCGGCGTGCGCATCAACCCGATGATCGTGGACGGGCAGATCCACGGCGGGCTCGCGGAGGGGATCGGGATCGCGCTGATGGAGGTGCTCAGCTTCGACGAGGAGGGCAACTGCCTCAACGGGTCGTTCATGGACTACCTGATCCCGACCGCGCTCGAGTGCCCCGACTTCGAGCTCGGCGCGACGGTCACGCCCTGCCCGCACCATCCCCTGGGCGCGAAGGGGGTCGGCGAGTCCCCGAACGTCGGTTCGCCCCCGGCTATCGTCAACGCCGTGATCGACGCGCTCCACGAGACGCACGGCGTCACGCACATCGACATGCCGTGCACGCCGGCCCGCGTCTGGGCCGCGATGCAGGGCCGTCCCGAGCCGCCGCAGTGATCGGGGATGCCCTCACTCGAAGGGCCCAGGAGCTCCGCGCGGCGGGCTCGCCGTTCGTGGTGGCGACCGTGGTGCGGGCGCGGCGCCCGGCGAGCGTCGAGCCGGGTACGGCAGGGCTGGTGCTGGAGGACGGGACGATCGAGGGGTTCATCGGCGGCGTCTGCGCCCAACACAGCGTGCGCCTCTACTCGCTGATGACGATCGAGAGCGGCGCGCCGCTCCTGCTCCGGATCGATCCCGGCGCGCCCGAGGAGCCCGTTTCCGACGAGGGCGCGGTCACCGTCCGCAACACGTGCCTGTCGGGCGGCGCCATCGAGGTCTTCCTCGAGCCGGTCCTGCCCGCGCCGCGCGTGCTCGTGGCGGGCGACTCGCCGGTCGCGGCGGCGCTCCGGACCATCGGGTCCGAGGTCGGGCTCGACGTGGTCGCGGCCCAGGACGTCCAGGACGCCGTCCTCACGCCGGCGCCCGCCGACCTTGCCCTGGTGGTGGCCTCGCACGGGCAGGACGAGACCGCCATCCTGCGCGCGGGCCTGGAGGCCGGCGTTCGCTACGTGGGGCTCGTGGCCAGCCCGACGCGCGGCGCCGCGGTGATCGAGGAGCTTCGTGGCGAGGGCGTTCCCGAGGAGCAGCTGGTCCGGATCGAGACCCCGGCGGGGATCGACATCGGCGCGCGCACACCTCCCGAGGTCGCGCTTACGATCGTCGCCCGGATCGTCGCGGTGCGCCGTACGCGGGAGGCGCCGAGCGCCGCTCCCGCCAGGGCGGTGGATCCTGTGTGTGGCATGACGGTCGTGGTCGACGCCGACACGCCCTCCCTCGAGCACGACGGCGGCACCGTCTACTTCTGCTCGGCGGGATGCAGGCGACAGTTCGAGGAGCGGCGTGAGCCCGCGCGAAGTGACGGGTGAGGCGGCGGGCGAGATCCGCCACCTCGTTCCCGACGTAGAGACACTTGCCCGGCGGCTCGCGGCCGTGGACTACCTCGTGGACGAGGGCCTCGCCACCTCGATGTACCTGAGCCTTCGCCTCCCCCAGCCGCTTCTGCTCGAGGGAGAGGCAGGCGTCGGGAAGACCGAGGCCGGCAAGTCGCTGGCGGCCGTGCTCGACACGCCGCTGATCCGTCTGCAGTGCTACGACGGCATCGACGCGGCCGAGGCCCTGTACGAGTGGAACTACCCGCGCCAGCTGCTGAGCATCCGGCTGGCCGACACGAGCGGGACGAGGCTGACCGAGGAGGACCTGTTCGGGCCCGACTACCTGATCCGCCGTCCCCTGCTGCGCGCGCTCGAGCACCCGGGGCCGCGCCCGGCCGTGCTGCTGGTCGACGAGATCGATCGCGCCGACGACGACTTCGAGGCCTTCCTGCTCGAGCTGCTCGCCGACGCGGCGGTCACGATCCCCGAGATCGGCACGATCCGGGCGACGCACCCGCCGGTCATCGTGCTGACCTCGAACCGCACGCGGGACCTCCACGACGCGGTCAAGCGTCGCTGCCTCTACCAGTGGATCGACTATCCGAGCCCGCGGCGCGAGGTGGAGATCGTCCGCCGCCGCGTGAAGGGCGCGTCGGAGACGCTCGCGGTGCAGGTGGCGGACGCGGTGGCGCGGATCCGCGACAGCGACGTCCAGAAGCCGCCCGGCGTGGCCGAGGCCATCGACTGGGTCGCGGCGCTCGACCTGCTCGGCGTGGAGAAGCTCGACGAGGAGGCGGTCGACCGCACGCTCGGCACGGTGCTGAAGTACAGCGAGGACCAGGAGGTGGTCCGCGCGGCGGGGCTGGAGCACCTCGTGGCGCGATGAGCGGCCCCGGCTTCACCGTGCGGACGATCCACCTGGACCTGCCGGCGCTGGCGGGAGCGTTCAGCCGGCGCCTGCACGACGCGGGCGTCCCGATGACCGCCGAGCGCGCCGCGCGCTTCGCAGAGGCGCTGGCGCTCGTGAAGCCGGTGTCCCGACGGCGCCTGTACTGGACCGCCCGGGCGGTCCTCGTCACGGATTCGGCGCAGGTGAAGGCGTTCGACTCGGTCTTCGCGTCCGTGTTCGGCGCCCGTGAGGCGCAGCCCGGGTTCGAGCCCGAGCAGGTGCAGAGGGCGCTCGCGCCCCCCGACGAGCCACCTTTGTCCGAGCGCCGGACGGTCCCGAGCCCAGGCGCGACCGGCCTGCGCGTAAGCGACGTCTCCCGCGCTCCGTCCGACACGGGCGAGGGGCGCGACGCCGGCGAGATCGCCGTGCCGATGGCGCCGAGCGACGAGGAGGTGTTGCGCGGCAAGCGCTTCGACGCCCTCGCCCCCGAGGAGCTCGCGCAGCTGTACCGGCTGATGGGCCGCCTCGAGGTCGCGACCCCCAGGCGCCGCACCCGCCGTTCCGAGCGCGACCGGCGGGGCGAGCGTATGGACATGCGGCGAACGCTGCGCGGGAGCATGCGCACCGCCGGCGACCCGATCCGGCTGTCGCGGCGGCGCCGGCGGGTGGTCCGCCGGCGGATGGTGCTGCTGTGCGACATCTCGGGCTCGATGGAGCCCTACGCGCGCGCATACCTTCAGTTCCTCACCTGCGCAGCGGGGAGCGGACCGAACGCCGAGACGTTCGTGTTCGCCACGCGTCTGACCCGCCTGACACGCGCGCTGCGCTCCCGCAGCCCGGAGCGCGCCATCCAGCGCGCCGCCGCCGCCGCGCCGGACTGGTCGAGCGGGACCCGGATCGGCGATGCGCTGAAGGCCTTCAACGACCGCCACGGCAGGCGCGGCATGGCCCGCGGCGCCGTGGTGGTGATCCTGTCCGACGGCTGGGAGCGCGGCGACCCGGCCCTGGTGGCGCGCGAGATGGAGCGCCTTTCGCGCCTGGCCTACCGGATCGTGTGGGTGAACCCGCGGGCGGGCGCGAGCGGGTTCTCGCCGCGGGCCGGCGGGATGGCGGCGGCGCTGCCGCACTGCGACGCGCTCGTGAGCGGACACAGCCTGGAGGCACTCGACGAGGTGGTGCAGGCGATCGGCGCGGAGCACTGGACGCCTCCGGAGGTCGAAGCTGACGAGCCCGAGGAGGAGGCGTGGGCGAGCGCCACACCGGTCCAGGGCAGCTCGGTGGCGATGCCGAGCGGCTACGGGCCGAGCAGGGGAAGGACCACGCCCGGTTGGGGGGCCGATGGAAGCGAGTAAGGGGTCGGGACAGAAGGCCTGCATCTACCCGGGCTGCGAGCGCCCGGCGGTGCCCCCGCACCCGCTCGGCGGCCCGCAGCCGAGCTTCTGCGAGCTGGAGGAGCACAACGCGCTGACCGCCCACCAAGAGCGTCAGCGACTGGAGCGAGAGGGGAGGAAGAGTGGCTGACGAGGCATATCGAGCGGTCTTCCTGCGCGTGCACCCGACGGGGAAGATGGTGCTCAGCCTGACCACGGAGTCCGATGGCAACGAGGGCCGCTACGCGCAGCTTGTCGCCGAGGAGCTGGGCGTGCCGCCCCTCGACGTCAAGGTCGTCCCCGCCGACACCAACCGGTTCGGGGAGGGCCACGGCTTCAACACGAGCCCGTCGGAGGGGACCCCGGCGGCGATCGCGAGCGCGACCGGGAAGATCCGCGCCAAGGCGCAGCTGCTGGCCGGCGTCGTGCTGGAGGCGGAACCGGAGAGCCTCCGGTGGGACAACGGCGCCTTCGTCGCCGGCGGGGACTCCGGGCGGGCCCAGACCATCGCGGAGATCGCGCTCTATGCGCACGGCTCCGGCGCGCTGCCGCCCGGAGTGGAAGGCGGACTCGATGCGCAGACCGTCTACCGCGACTAGTGATCCTGCAGGCCCGCGTCGATCGCCACCTCGACCTCGTCGGCGACCTTGAGCGCGCCGAAGAGCGCGGTGTACGGCTTCATGCCCCAGCTCGTCTGCTTGACGACGGCGGTGCCGGTGAGCCGGCCGTCCGCCGCGGTCAGCTCGAAGCTGATGGGGTGGCGCCTGCCGGCCAGCTCGAGCTCTCCCTCGACCCTCGCCGGGGCGCCTTGGGCGTCGCGTTCCACCGCGCTCGAACGGAACTCGATCGACCCGCCCTTGAGGACCTCGTCGTCGATCGTCTTCGCGATGCCGGCCTTGTCGTCGTCGTCCAGCGCCATCACACCGCCCGTGCCCTCGAGCACGCGGAACGACGAGGCGTCGGCCGTGAGGGTGGCCGCCGGGTCCTCGCCGAGATCGAGCGTGGCCGACCAGGACGTGACCTCCATCAGCAGATCGTGCCCGGCCTTGGAGGCCGCACCCACCCGCTTCGTCCGCACCGTGAGCCTGGCGTTCTCGGGGCCGAACGTGTGCATGACCGCAACCCTAGAACCAAGGAGACGCCGACATGGTTGAGCTCGATCACTCGTTCTCGAACGCAAAGCCGATCGAGGAGACTTGGGAGGCGATCCTCGATCTCGAGCGGCTGGTCCCCTGCGTCGAGGGCGGACGGGTGCTCGAGCGGACCGCTCCCGACCAGGTCAGGGCGGAGATCAAGGTCAAGATGGGTGCCATGTCGATGACGTTCACCGGGACCGTCTCCGTCATAGAGCAGGACGACGCCGAGCATCGCGCGGTAATGCAGGTGAAGTCGAAGGAGGCGGGCGGGCAGGGCCACGCCAACGCGGACGTCACGTTCGCGCTCTCCGACGGCGGCGGCTCCATCCACACCGCGGCGCAGATCACCGGCAAGGCGGCGTCGATGGGCGAGGGCGTGGTGGTCAGCGTGCTCGACGCGCTGATCAAGGACTTCACCGTGAAGCTTGCACGCATCTGATGCCCACCAGGACGATGCGGCGGATTCGCGAGGGCGAGGTTCCGTATGACGGCGGAACCGCGGTGCAGGAGGAGGACGGCAAGCCTGTCTTCCGCGGCAACGGGGCGTACGACTATGTGTGCGTGAAGTGCGGGAACGTCCTTGCCCAGGCGATGGATCCCGAGTACATGGGCAAGAGGGTCCGCATCCGTTGCGCGCGCTGCCGAACCGTCAACGTGGCGGCCGAGGTGCCGGTGGAGATGAGCAGGCGGGCGCGGTGAGCGGCCTGCACCCAGTGGCCACCGGGCTCGTCCTGGCGGCCGGCGGGTCCCAGCGGCTGGGCCAGCCGAAGCAGCTGCTCCCGTATGGCTCGGCGACGTTGCTCGACCACGTCCTCGACACGGCGCGGGCGTGCCGGTTCGATCAGCTGCTGTGCGTGATCGGGGGCGCTGCCGAGGAGGTCCGCGCGCGCGTGCGCCTCGACGGCGTGGAGATGGTCGTGAATCCTGAGTTCGGGGAGGGCTGCTCCTCCTCGATCGCGGCGGCGCTGGGCGCGGTGGACGCGCGCTCCGAGGTGCTCGTCCTGATGCTCGGCGACCAACCCGGGGTGACGGCGGCGACCGTCGCGAGGCTGCTCGCGGGCCGCGGCGGGGCGCTGGTCGCCGCGTGCGGCTACTCCGACGGCCGCGGGCATCCGCTCGCGTTCTCGCGCGACCTGTTCGGCGAGCTGGCGTCACTGCACGGCGACAAGGGCGTGTGGAAGCTCCTGGACCGCCACGCCGACCGGGCGATCGACGTCCCCGTGGACGGCCCGATCCCGCGGGACGTCGACACCTGGGAGGACTACGAGGCCGTGCTCAGGGAGGCCGGCGGCCCGGCGCGCGCCGCGCCCGCTTGAGACGCCGGCCACAATCCACCTGGTCTCGCTTCCACTGTCCGATCCTGGTGTTCTATACGAACACCTAAGCCGGACAGTCAGCCGGCCGCGGGGGCCCGTCCCGTGACGATCCACGTGGAGGCGGGCGCCCGCAGGCCGTCCTCTGCGACGAAGTCCGAGAGGCCCTCGCGCAACGCGTCGTGAACCTTTCCGTGCAGGTGCGCGGCGCTGTCGCCCAGGAGGCGCAGGATCTCGCCGGCCGGTCCCAGCGCCATCACCAGCTCGACCGCCTCCTCCACGTCGCGCCCGATCAGGATCGGGATGTCGCAGCGGTGTAGGGCGATGTCGGTGTACCCGGCGTGGACGAGGATCTCGGTCGTGGTGTCGGCGTCCGCCATCGAGAACGGGCCCGGCCCGCAGGTCGGCTCGTCGTACTGCTCCGGGCGGCTGACGATCTGCTCGACGATCGTCTGCGCCCGGTAGAGCCAGTCGTTGTCGATGCGCCGGCGCCAGACGACCATGACGAGCCGGCCGCCGGGCCGGAGCGCGATGCGCACGTTGCGCAGCGCGGCCACCGGGCTTGTGAAGAACATCGTTCCGAAGCGCGAGAACGCGTGGTCGAAGCTCTCCTCGAACGTGGTCACCTGCACGTCTGCGACCAGGAACCTGGCATTCGACGCGCCCGCCTCGGCCGCTTCGCCGCGGGCGGTCTCGATGAAGTTGGCCGCCGCGTCCACGCCGACGGCCTCACCGGTCGGCCCGACGAGGCCGGCGATTCGCTGGGTCGTGTCGCCGAACCCGCAGCCGATGTCGAGGACCCGCTGCCCGCTCCGCGGCGGGTACAGCCGCAGCGCCTCCTCTCCGTGCGCAGCGAGGCCGTCAGTCAGGATCTCCCGGAAGCGGACGAACCGGTCGAACAGCGGACCGTCCCAGGCGTGGATGGCCTCGGCGTTGGGCCCACGGCCCCATCGGGTCTGGGGAGAGCTCATCGTCTGGTGGCTTTCGTGCTCGACTTCGGGGCCGACGATATCCAAGGGATAATCCAACGCGCACCCAATCCAGGAGGTGAGCATGGCCGAGGAGATTCAGATCGGTGGGACTGGTTCGACCGCCAAGATCCGCAACCCACTCGGGGTCGTCGGGCTCAGCATCATCACCATCGGCATCTACTACATCTTCTGGTGGTACTTCATCAACCGGGAGATGCGCGACCTCGGCAGGGCCCGCAACGCCGACCTGGGACAGAACCCGACCAACTCGGTGCTCGCCATCACGCTGGGCGCGCTGATCATCGTCCCGGCCCTGGTGACCCTGTGGACCACGAGCGGCCGCATCGAGAGCAGCCAGGAGGCGGTCGGCATCGACCGCCGTGTGAGCGGCCCGATCGTCTTCATCCTCCTGCTGCTGATCGGGCCGGTGGGCATCTGGTACGCCCAGAGCGAGCTCAACAAGGCTTGGGAAGCGGAGCGCTCCGGCACCGGCGGCGGCCTGCCGCAGCCCGAGGCCGCCGGGCAGCCGGCGGGGACGCCCCCGCCGCCGCCGCCCCCGCCCGAGGCGCCCGTTCGGGGACCGGAAGCGCCCGCGCAGGGACCGGAGTCGACGCAGGGGCCGCAGGCCCCGCGGGGACCGGAGTCGCCGTAGAGGCCGCAGTCGCCGAACCGGCGCCCCGTCCGGCCGACCCCGCCCGTTCGTGATACGTTCGCCACCGGGGTGGCCGACTACTCACCTAACGGCGACGGGGAGCTGCAGCGCGAGTTCGTCGAGCGGTGGCGCAACAACGCCTACGGCTGCTACTCGTCGGGCCACAAGTTCTGTCGCGAGGTGTGTCCCGTCATGCAGGTCACCCGCAACGAGAATCACACCCCGACCGCGTTCCACGCCCACATCGTCGCGATGGAGAAGGGGGTCCTGTCGGTCGAGGACGTGGCCGACGACTTCGTCCATTGCACCCAGTGCGGCGCCTGCGAGCTGCGCTGCCCGAACACGCTCTTCACCGGCGACTTCTACCGCCACCGCACGCGGACGGTGGACGTGGTCAAAGCCATGCGCGCCCTGATGGTGGCCACGGGCAACGAGCGCGAGGGCTGGAAGCTGTGGAACGAGCGCCTGGTCGAGGCGCACAACGAGCCGGTGCTGGGCGACACCCCCGTGAGTCAGGAGCACGTGCGCGACTGGGCGGAGGGCCTCGACATCCCGGAGGGCGGCGAGAGCGTCCTGTTCGTGGACTGCGAGGCGGCGTTCTACCGCACCTCCTACTCGCGCGCGTTCGCGCTCCTGCTCCAGAAGGCGGGAGTCGAGTTCGGCCTGATGCGCGAGCAGTGGTGCTGCGGCGGGCCCGCGGCCGAGATGGGCTACGCGGACCTCGCCCGAAAGCACGCGGAGCACAACGTGGCCGACTGGCGGGCGGTGGGCGCGAAGCGGATCCTGGCGCCCGACCCGCACGACTACATCGCCTTCACCGAGGACTACCCCGCTCTGTTTGGCGACGACTACGAGTTCGAGATCGTGCTCGGGGTGGAGCTGATCGCGGAGCTCGTGCGCGACGGCCGCCTCGAGCTGACCCAGCCGGTCGAGCGCACGGTCACCTACCACGACCCCTGCCGGCTCAACAAGCGCAAGGGCGTGCACGAGGCGCCGCGCGAGCTTCTCCGTGCGATCCCCGGCCTCGAGTTCAAGGACGTGGACCACGTGACGCAGTGGTCGTACTGCTCGGGCGGCGGCGGCGGGCTGCCGATCGAGAAGCCGGAGATCACGGCCGAGATCTCGGGGCGGCGCGTGGCCCGGGCGGAGGGACTCGAGGTCGATGCGCTGATAAGCGCCTGCCCCTGGTCCGAGCGCCCGCTCACCGAGGCCGCCGACGGCCGCCTCGAGGTGATGGACCTCTTCGAGCTGGTCGCGGTCGCGGCGGGCATCGAGGTCGGCGCGCGGCCGTGAGCGTCGCGTTCAAGAGCGCCGTGGACGACGCAGTGGTGGACGAGCTGCGCGCCATCATCGGCGACGACGACCGGGTGCTGCCGAACGTGTCCTCGCGCGCGAGCCGCACGCGTGTGCCGGCGCCGTTCCCGGTTCACCGCTGGTCCGAGTTCATGCCCGACGTCGCAGTGCTGCCTGTGAGCGCCGAGGAGGTCTCCGAGGTGGTGAAGCTCGCCAACCGGCTGCGCATCCCGGTCGTACCGCGCGCCGGCGGGACCGGGCTGTCGGACGGCGCGGTCCCGCTGAGGGGCGGCATCTGCGTGGACGTGAAGCTGATGAACAAGATCCACGAGATCGACCTCGACGACCGCACGGTCACGGTCGGCCCCGGCATCAACATGCTCAAGCTGAACGAGGAGCTGCGCCCGCACGGCGTGTTCTATCCCGACGACCCAGCCTCATATCCGTGCTCGCTCGTCGGCGGCCGCATCGGCACGGGCGGCTGGTCGCTGCTCGGGTCCCGCTTCGGCCACACCCGCGACCTGGTGATCTCGATGCAGGTGGTGCTCCCTACCGGCGAGATCGCGGAGATCGGCGACGGGGGCGGGCGCAAGCTGCGCAAGTCGTCCACCGGCCTGACGCTGAAGCAGCTCTTCACGGGCCACCAGGGGACGCTCGGCATCACGACCGAGGCGACGCTCGAGCTGGTGCCTCGCCCCGAGCTCGAGTTCGCCGCCTTCTTCGCTTTCGACGACTACATGAAGGCGCACCGCACCACCGGTGCGCTGACCCGCTCGGGCCTGGCCACGCTGGCGGGCGTGGTGCTCTTCGACGAGTGGAAGCTGCGCTACCTGCGCCGGGACGACGAGGCCTACATCCCGCAGCCGCCCTGGGTCCAGGCGGTGGTGGCGGTGGCGATGTACGGCACACGCGCGGAGGTGGAACCGGCCTCCAAGGTGGTCATGGAGCTGGGCCGCGCCGACGGCGGCAAGTACCTCGGCGACGAGATCTCCGAGGGCGACTGGGCCTCGCGCCACGACCGCTACGCCACTCCCCTGCACGGCCGCACCAAGGACGGCCAGGTGGTGCCGATGTCGTGGCACTGCGAGGACGCCGCCCTCAACTACTCGGTCCTCCCGAAGGTGCGCGAGGAGTGGCACGCCATCGTCGAGCGCTACATCGAGCGGTACGGGATCTTCGACGACTGGGGCATGTTCTGTTACACGAACGGCGCCTACAAGCCCTGGGCGGACTACCTGGTCGAGATCGACGTGGGGATCTGGGAGCAGAAGCTCGACGACGAGAACTGGGCCGGGTGGGTGGCGTGCAAGCGCGAGATCGCCGAGGTGGCGCTCAAGCACGGCGGCTCGATCACGGCGTGTCACGGCGCCACGCGGGAGGGCGACGCGGAGCTCGTGCCGACCGAGATGGGCAGCGCGTGGCCGGTGGTGAAGCGCATCAAGCGCGCGCTCGACCCGAACAACATCATGAACCCCGGCAAGCAGATGCTCGACGAGGCCTATAAGTGAGCATCTTCCGGCTCGGCGACCAGAAGCCGCCGGAGCCGCGGCGCGTCACGGATGACGTCGTCGAGCGCTTCGCGCACGTCTACGAGGTCGAGCCGGAGAAGATGCAGACCTTCCCTCAGCAGGACCTGCCGGCCTGGGATACGCACCGGATCGTGGCCGCGCGCTGGGACCACCTGAGTTGGATGCACGACCACTTCGCCGACGACGTGCTCGTTGCGGGGCTCCCGTCGGAGACCATGCCGGAGGAAGAGGAGGCCGGATGAAGTTCAGCTACTGCATGCTGCCGGACTACCCGCTGTCGGACTCGCTCGAGATGATCAAGACCGCCGACGAGCTCGGCTACCACGCGTGCTACGCGGTCGACGAGACCTGGCACAAGGACCTCTGGACGCTGTTCGCCGCTGCCGCGGACAAGACGCAGAACATCCGCTTCGGCCCGAACGTGACGCACGTGTTCCTGCGAGAGCCCACGCTGATCTGCCAGCAGCTTGCGACGCTCGACGAGATCACCGGCGGCCGCACGGAGTGCGTGGTCTCCACGGGAAACTTCGGCCTGATGGCGCAGTACCACCTCGATTGGGAGCACCGCAAGCCCCTCTCGCGCCTGCGCGAGGCGCTGCACGTGATGCGCACGTTCCTCGACGAGGGCAAGATCGACTTCGAGGGCGACTTCTTCAAGTACACCGGGCTGTTCACCGCCGCCCGGCCCGTGCAGGAGCGGATCCCGCTGCTGATGGGCGGGATGAAGGGACCGCGCTCGTTCCGGACCGCGGGCGAGCTGGCCGACGGCCTGCACCAGGCGCTGGCGTACTCCCGCGAGGCCTACGACTACCAGGTCGACAACATGCGACACGGCGCCGAAGAGGCCGGGCGCTCGCTCGACGACCTCGATGTCGGCGCCTGGGTGGTCACGGTCGTGTCCGACGACTCCGCCGCCGCCAAGCACGCCGCGCGGCTGCTCGTGGCGTTCTACATCTCGTCGATGCCCGCGGAGCAGCTCGCGCGCCACGGGATCGACGCCGCGGACCTCCAGCCGGTGGTCGACGCGCTCGGCGCCGGTGACATCAAAGGCGCCTATGAGGCGTTCACGCCCGACTACGTGGAGAAGCTCTCACTGGCCGGGACGCCGGACGAGGTGGTCGAGAAGATCCGCTCCGACATCGAGCCGGCCGGCGTGAACCACATGATCCTCGCGCTCTCCGACCCCCATCTGGTCAAGTTCTTCACTAACGAGGACGTCGAGAACGTGCCGGACATCAGCGGGCAGCTGAAGCTGGTGGCCGACCGCGTCGTGCCCTCGTTCGCCTGAGTTCCTCGTTTACATTCCGGATGCCCGGGTAGGGACGCCGCCGGTATCTGTCCGGAGCACCGGCCGACGGGCATCACCCGGCGGTCGCGGCTCGAAGAAGAAGGAGGTCGTGCATGCGACCCCGCAGACGACTGGCCCTGCCCGTCCTCGTTGCGTCCTCATCATCGGCTCGGCAACGACCTACTGGGAGGAGGTTCTCCATGCGCTCCGGCAAGCGATTCGCGCTGTCGATACTCGCTGCTGTGGCCCTGACCCTCAGCGCCGCCGCACCAAGCGGCGCGCAGGAGCCGCCGCGAGACCCGCAGCGGCCGCACACGGGCAACATGGAGTTGGTCGGCCAGAGCCTGCGCGCGGGCGCGGTGCTCGGGCCGCCGCCGGCCGGGCCCGGCACGGTTCCATGGGATACGCGCAACACCGATCTGGCGTTCTGGAAGAAGACCGTCATCCAAGGCCGCTATGACGGCTTCCGCATCATCGACGTGAGCAACCCGCGCCGGCCGCGCGAGCGGGCGCACTTCCCGTGCGTCAGCCCTCAGGGCGACGTCGGCGTCTACAAGAACCTCGTCTTCCGCTCGGTCGACTCCCCGCAGCGGACCGACACGTGTACGTCGGTGAGCCAGGGCGGGAGCCCGCCCGACGCCGACTGCGCGCCGGCGCCGTCACCGTGCACCGGCTTCGAGGGCATCCAGATCTTCGACATTCGCAACGTCGACAACATCAGGCACATCGCGTCGGTGCCGCTCGACTGCGGCTCGCACACGCACACCGTCGTGCCGGATGAGCGCAGGGACCGCGTGCTGATCTACAACAGCGTGAGCGGGACCGGCCTCCAGCCCAACCCCGGCAAGTACGGCAACCGGTGCCCGGGCGAGCCATTCGGCCGCGAGGACATCGTCGAAGTGCCGCTCGACGACCCGGAGGACGCCGAGGTGATCGGCTCGTTCGACCTCGGCGAGAACCCGAATGGGGAGATGATGCAGGGCTGCCACGACATGGGCGTCATCCTCGGCCGTGTCGACCTGGCCGCCTGCGCCGGTCACCCGATGGGCATCGCGGTGTTCGACATCCGCGATCTCGACGACCCGGAGTTCCTGTACTCGCTCGAGCTGGAGCGGGAGGGGCCCGGTAGGACCGTGCACGGCTGGCACTCGGCCGCGTTCACTTGGGACGGCGCGCAGATCATCGGCGGCTGGGAGCCCGGCGGCGGCACGCAGCCGCGCTGCCAGGTGACGGGAGCGCCACTTGTCGGCGACCCCGAGGCGCCGTTCCAGACCGACGAGATGAAGACGCTGTTCATCTACGACAGCAGCTCGCGCGCCCTGATCGGCGAGCACACCCTCCCGCGGCCGCAGTCGCAATGGGAGAACTGCACGATGCACAACTACAACATCGTGCCCGACACCCGGCGGCGGCTGCTGGTCCACGGCTCCTACCAGGCCGGCACGGCGCTGATGGACTTCACCGATCCGATGGACACGTACGAGATCGCGTGGATGGATCCGCTCCCGCTCGACCCGCCGGTGGGCGGCGTCGGCGGCGGCCGCACGACCTTCCGCGGCGGCGACTGGGCCTCGTACTGGTACAACGGCTACATCTACGAGAGCGACGCCAGGCGCGGGCTCTACATCTGGAAGGTGGAGGCGCGCGAGCTGCGCGGGCGGCAGGTCAAGCTCGACTACCTGAACCCGCAGACCCAGCACGTCTCGATCAGCCGCAACGGGCGCGTGTTCGACGACGGCGATCGCGACCGCGACCGCGACGACGACTGAGCCACGGCAGGGCGGCCGCCGTTAAGGCGGCCGCCCTGGCGCTCGCCGCAGCTGCGCCGGATCGCCTCGTCCGGCATCGTCGCCTGGTCATGTCGTGCTCCTGCAAGCCACACTGTCCCGGGTGAAGGCCCTTCAGATCACCGACCTCGTCAAGCGCTACCCCACCGGGACGGAGGCGCTGAAGGGCGTCTCCCTCGAGATCGAGCAGGGCGAGTTCTGGGGGCTGCTCGGCCCGAACGGCGCGGGCAAGTCGACGCTCATCCACTGCACCACGGGGCTCGCGCAGCCCACCTCCGGCGAGATCGAGGTCTTCGGTCACGACGCGATCGCCCACTACGCGGAGGCCCGGCTCGCGGTCGGGCTGGCGCCGCAGGAGCTGAACCTCGACTGGTTCCTCACCGTCGCCGAGACGCTCGACTACCACGGCGCCTACTTCGGCATGCCCAAGCGCGAGCGCGTGGAGCGCGCCGAGGAGCTGCTCGAGGCTTTCTCGCTCGGCGACAAGCGCGACGAGCGGACCCGCACCCTGTCCGGCGGCATGAAGCGGCGGCTGGTGCTCGCCCGCGCGCTGATGCACCGCCCGCGCCTGCTCATCCTCGACGAGCCGACCGCCGGCGTGGACGTGGAGCTCCGCCTCGAGCTGTGGCACTACGTGCAGCGGATCAACCGGGACGGCACCACGATCCTGCTCACCACGCACTACCTGGAGGAGGCCGAGCAGCTCTGCGACAGGGTCGCCTTCATCAACCAGGGCGAGATCGTGGCCTGCGGGACCAACGCCGAGCTGGCGGCGCAGTTCGCCGTGGCGAGCCTCGAGGACGCGTACCTCGCGCTGGTCGGCCGCAAGGAGCTGTCGCGCGCGCACATCGGCGGCGAGGCAGCGTGAGCGCGAGGCAGATCCGCTTCTTCGCCCTGGTACGGCGGGAGGTCAACCGCTTCATGAAGATCAAGCGGCAGACGGTGGCCGCGCCGCTGCTCGAGACCTTCCTCTACATCTCCGTCTTCGGCGCCGCGCTGGGCACACGGATCGACGAGCTGCACGGCGTGGACTACGTCGTCTTCATTGTCCCCGGGCTGATCATGATGGCCTGGGCGATGAACGCCTTCACGAACAACTCGTCCTCGATCCTCCAGCAGAAGTTCCAGCGCGCGATCGACGACCAGCTGTCCTCCCCCGCCTCGCCGCTCGAGCTGCTGCTCGGCTTCTCGCTCGGCGGGTTCCTGCGCGGCCTGCTCGTCGCGGTGCTCACCTTCGCGGCGGCGTCCGTCCTGATCGGCATCCCGGTCGAGAACCCGCACGTGCTGATCCCGGGGCTGCTCCTCGTGGGGTTCTTCTTCGCGCAGCTCGGCGTGCTGGTGGGGGTGCGGGCCGAGCAGTTCGACGACGTCTCCTTCTACCAGACGTTCGTCCTCACCCCGCTGATCTTCCTGGGCGGGGTCTTCTACTCGGCGTCGCTGCTCCCGGAGCCGTTCGACACGCTCACCCGCTTCGACCCCGTCTACTACATGATCGGCGTGGTCCGCTACGGCTTCATCGGCTACTCGGAGACCGACATCGCGATCTCCCTGGTGCTCCTCACCGCGGCGGCGTCGGCGCTGTTCGCGCTCAACTACCGCCTTTTCGCGACGGGCTACCGCCTGCGCGCGTAGCTCGTTCTCGAGTCTGAGGCGACGCCTGATACTCGCTTCCGATGTCGCGCGGCCGAGGGGCGCCTTAGCCGGGTCGCAATCCCGGCGTAAGACAGCAGTAAGGGGTGGGCCGGCGAGGGTAGGCAAGTTTGTCAACCAGGAGGCGACAAACTTGCCCCGCCCCGGCTGGCGGGCCCGGCCGTTCTCGCCGGAGCCCAACCCGGCCAACCCGGCCGACGCGTCACCGCCCTATGCCCACTAATTCGGAGTCGGCCCACTAGAGCCGGACCGGGCGGCCCGGCGCGACTCCACCAGCACCTCGATCCCGTCGAGTACCCGCTGGAGCCCGAACTCGAAGGTGTGCTCCGGATCCCAGAGGCCTTCGTACTCCTTCGAGGCGGCGGTCCCCACGCGCCCGGCGACCGGGTAGCGGTTCGGCTCGAGCACCTCCTCGAGAAGGGGCGCCTGCGCGGCCCACCACTCGTCGTCGGTGAGTCCGGTGCGCTGCTCCACGAGCGTGGCCTCGAGCGCCTGCCGCGCCGACGACTGGACGTAGCCGAGCACGAGCGTCAGCACCGAGTCCATCTCCACGTCGGTGAGTCCGATGCCCTCGAGGGCGCGCAGCTCGAAGTCGTACTTGGCGATCACGCCGGGGCCCATCGGCGGACGGAACGTGACGACCTCGAGCATCCACGGATGGCGGTGGAAGAGCGCCGCGTTCTCGCGCGCCACGAGCTCGAGGCGGGCCCGCCAACCCTCCGGGAGCTCCTCGGGGCGGGCGGTCTCGCCGAGCACCGTGTCGAGCATGAGGTCGATCAGCTCCGCCTTGCCCGGCACGTGCGTGTAGAGGGACATCGTGCCCACGCCGAGGCGCTCGGCCAGGGCTCGCATGGAGAGCGCGCCGAGACCCGCTTCGTCCGCCATCTCGATGGCGGCGGCCACGATGGCGTCCACGGTGATGGTCGGCCTGCGGCCCCGGGCCGGCCGCTCGTCGCCGCGCCGCCAGAGCAGGGCGATGCTGCGGGCGGGATCGCCACCGCCGGTGAACTCGGGCGTCACCGGGCCCGCCCCCGAGTGTGGGCTGTCAAAGGCGCCATATGCGTGACCGAGACAGCCCACACTCCGAAGAAGTCCCTCGTTGCTATTCCGTACATCGTACGGTACTCTTTGCCCATGGTTTCCGTACAGCGTACCGAAACTGCAGGCGACCTCGCCGTCCACGCCGCGGGTCTCCGCAAGCGCTTTGGCGACACCGAGGCCCTGGCGGGCGTCGATCTCGCCGTGCCCAAGGGCGGCGTCTGCGGGCTGCTCGGCCCGAACGGCGCGGGCAAGACCACGACCGTGCGGATCCTCACGACGCTGCTCCGCTTCGACGCCGGCCGCGCCACGGTCGCCGGCGCAGACGTTCGGCGCGAGCCCGCACTGGTGCGGGCCCGGATGGGCCTCGTCGGCCAGAGCACCGCGGTCGACGAGGTGCTCAGCGGGCGCCAGAACCTCACCATGTTCGGCCGCCTGTACCACCTCGACCGCCGCTCGGCGACACGGCGCGCCGGCGAGCTGCTCGACCAGTTCGCGCTCGCCGACGCGGGCAACAAGCCGGTGCGCGAGTACTCGGGCGGCATGCGCCGCCGGCTCGACCTGGCCGCCAGCCTGATCCTTGCGCCGCCGGTCCTGTTCCTCGACGAGCCCACCACCGGGCTCGACCCGCGCGGGCGGAACGAGGTATGGCAGTCGATCCGAGGACTGGTCGCTGCCGGCACCACCGTGCTCCTCACCACCCAGTACCTGGAGGAGGCGGACCAGCTCGCCGACCAGATCTCCGTGATCGACCGGGGACGCGTGATCGCGGACGGGAGCCCCGGCGAGCTCAAGTCGCGCCTGGGCGGCGACCACATCGACGTGGTCGTCAGTGACCCCGGCCTGCTGGGCGCCACCGCGGAGATCGTCGCGCGCGTGGCGAGCGCCGGCGTGGAGCGCGACGACGACAGCCGGCTGGTGAGCGCTCCGGTTCGCGAGCCGATGGCCGCGCTCAGCGAGGTGGTGCGGGCGCTCGGCGACGCCGACATCCCGGCCGAGGACATCGCCCTGCGCCGGCCCACGCTCGACGAGGTCTTCCTGCACCTGACCGGGGCCGGCCGGCGCGAAGCCGAGGAGGTGGCGGCATGAGCCTGCGATGGACGCTCGCCGACAGCTGGACGATCACCCTGCGCGCGCTGTCCCACTGGGCGCGCCAGCCGGGGCTCGTGATCATGGGCCTGACCTTCCCCCTGCTCCTGCTGGTGATGTTCGCCTACATCTTCGGCGGCGGCATGACGGTGCCGGGTGGGGGCGACTACCGCGAGTTCCTCGTGCCCGGCCTGTTCGCGGTGACGATGTTCTTCGGGCTGGAGGCGACGATGACGTCCGTCAACGCCGACGCCGCGCGCGGCGTGACGGAGCGCTTCCGCTCGATGCCGATGGCGCCGTCGGCGGTGGTGGCGGGCCGCAGCGCGGCGGACATGCTGTTCTCGCTGGTGAGCCTCGCCGTGCTGATCGGCGCCGGGCTGCTGGTCGGCTGGCAATGGAACGAGGGGCTCGGGAACGCCCTGCACGCGTTCGCGCTGCTGCTCCTCCTCCGCTTCGCGTTCATCTGGGTCGGGATCTACCTCGGCCTGGTGGTGAAGGGCCAGGAGAGCATCGCGATGGTGCAGGTGCTGGTGTGGCCCTTCGCCGCGCTGTCGAGCACCTTCACGTCCACCGAGCACATGCCGGACTGGCTCGGCACGGTCGCCGACTGGAACCCGCTGTCCGCCACGCTGAACGCGACGCGCGAGCTGTTCGGCAACCCGGGCTTCGGCGGCGACTCCTGGATCGCCCAGCACGGCGAGCTGATGGCCGTCGTCTGGCCGCTCCTGATCGTCGCGATCTTCTTCCCGCTGTCGGTGAGGGCCTACCGGGCGCTCGGCCGGTAACTTCCACGGGCGATGGCATGGCCCGGGCGGCTCGAGTCGGTTGAAGAGGTGGATATCGAGACCAGCCGCGGCGCCGGCGCACCCGTGCACCGCACCACCATCTGGGTGGTCGTGGGGGGCGGCGAGGTCTTCGTCCGCTCGCTGAACGGCGAGGACGGGCGCTGGTACCGCGAGCTCACGGCCAACCCGGACGCGGTCCTGCACGTGGAGGAAGACGCGATCCCGGTGCGCGCCGTCCCGGCCGCCGACCCCGAGTCCGTCGCGCGCGCCACCGAGGGCTTCAACAGCAAGTACGGCGACTCCCCCTACGTCGACACGATGATCCGGGACGAGATCGCCCCCACCACGGTCCGGCTCGAGCCCCGGTAGGAACACATCCGCGGCGCGACGCCCCACGATGCTCCGGTGCAGGCACCCGAAGTGGATCTGACCTCTGACGCCTTCGACGAGGCGGTCGAGCCGGGGGGCGCTCCTCGTTCCCGCTACGGGGAGCTGCTCGGCGCGCTCGCGCGCCTCGACGTGGCCTCCCTGCGCGAAGCGCTCGCCGAGGAGGCGACCGCCGCGGGCGCGACCTTCGGGACCGACGGCGAGGACGAGCACTTCCGGCTTGACCCGGTGCCGCGACTCATCGAGTGGGAGGAGTGGGCGCCGCTCGGGGCCGGGCTGGCCCAGCGGGCCACGGCGCTCGACCGCTTCATCGCCGACGTCTACGGCGAGCGGGAGATCGTCGCGGCGGGCGTTGTGCCGGCCCGGGCCGTCGAGACCTGCGACCACCACGAGCCGCGCGTGGCCCAGCTCCCGCCCGCGCCCGTGCGAGTCGCGGTAGCGGGGCTCGACGTCGTGCGCGGCCCCGACGGCCGCTTCAGGGTGCTCGAGGACAACGTCCGCACGCCGTCGGGCTTCGCCTACGTCCTCGCGGCCCGGGAGCTGCTCGACCGCCACCTGCCCCCCTGGCTGGCCGACGGCCGTGTGTCCTTCGCGCCCGCGATCGACCTGCTGGCGCGCTCGTTGCGGGCAGCGGCGCCCGACGACGTCGATGACCCCTCGATCGCCGTGCTGACGGACGGGCGCGGCAACAGCGCGTGGTACGAGCACGACCGCGTCGCCCGGATGCTCGAGATACCGCTGGTGGAGCTCGACGACCTCTCCGTGCGCCGCGGCCGCCTGATGGCCCGGAACGGCAACACGCACGTTCCCGTCGACGTCGTCTACCGGCGCACCGACGAGGACCGCCTCACCAACGCGGACGGCGAGCTCACGGACGTCGGCGCTGCGCTCATCGAGCCGCTGTCGAACGGAACGCTCAGCTGCGTCAACGCGTTCGGGGCGGGTATCGCGGATGACAAGCTCATCCATGCGTATGTCGAGGACATGGTGCGTTTCTACCTGGGCGAGGAGCCGCTGCTGCCATCCGTGCCCACATACGACCCGTGCGACGAGGACCGGCGCGAGGAGATCCTCGACCGGATCGACGAGCTCGTGGTGAAGCCGCGCAGTGGGTTCGGCGGCCGCGGTGTCGTCGTCGGGCCCCACGCCGAGCCGGGTGACGTCCGCTCGGCGGCCCGGGCGCTCGCCGAGCGGCCGGAGGACTTCGTCGCGCAGGAGCTCGTGATGCTCTCGACCCACCCCACGTCCGTCGACGACCGGCTGGAGCCGCGCCACGTCGACCTGCGCCCGTTCGCCTTCGGCGGCGACCGCTTCGAGGCCGCACCCGGCGGCGTCACACGCGTGGCGCTGGACCGCGGCGCACTCGTCGTGAACGCCTCGCAGCGCGGCGGCGCCAAGGACACCTGGGTGATGGCGTGACGAGCCCCCCGCTCATCGGCGTATCGACCTCCGAGGTGCGGCGTCCCGGCGACCACTCGCTCGTACCGCAGGGCGAGCCGCCGCGGAGCGAGCTCGCTCTGGGCGAGCGCTATCTCGAGGCGATGCGGATGGGCGGCGCCCTGCCGGTCATCCTGGCGCCGGTTCGCACCAGCGCCGTCGACGCGCTGCTCGACAGGCTCGACGCGCTCTGCCTCTCCGGCGGCCCGGACCTGGCCCCGGCCCACTACGGCGCGGCCGAGCACCCGGAGCTGGGGCCCACGGAGCCCTCGCTCGACCGCTTCGAGCTCGCCCTCGCCCGGCGCGCGATGGCCCGCCGCATCCCGGTGCTCGCTATCTGCCGGGGCATGCAGGTGATGAACGTGGCGCGCGGGGGCACGCTCCACCAGCACCTTCCCGACCTGGAGCTCGAGGTCGAGCACCGCCGGGCGGCCCCGGGAGAGACGGCCACGCATGACGTCGACCTCGTGCCCGGCAGCCGGCTCGCCCAGGTCATGCGCGGTACGCGCGTCCTCGTCAACTCCTTCCACCACCAGGGCCTGGCCACTCTGGGCCGGAGCGTGCGGGCCGTCGGCCACGCGGACGACGGCACCGTCGAGGCCGTGCAGGTGGACGGAGCGGGCTTCGCGTTCGGCGTGCAGTGGCACGCCGAGCTGCTCGTGGAGCGCCCCGAGCAGCTGGCGCTCTTCGAGGCGCTGGTTCGCGCCGCCGAGTCGCGCGCCCGAGACGCGGCGGAGGCCGCGTGACGGCGCACGGCGAGCTGCCCGCCTGGGCGAGGTGGGCCGCGGATTCCGAGCGGCCCGCCTGGACGATCGGGCTCGAGGAGGAGGTGATGCTGCTCGATCCGGACGACTGGATGCTCGCCCACCGGATCGACGACCTGCTGCCGAAGCTCTCCCCCGGGCTCGCCGCGCACGTGGCCGCCGAGACGCACGCCTGCACCCTCGAGCTGTTCACCGGCGTGCACCGGACCGTGGCCGGAGCCTGCGCGGAGCTCCTCGGCCTCCGCCGGGAGCTTGCCGAGCAGCTCGCGCCGCTCGGGCTGCGGGTCGCCGTGGCGGGCACGCACCCGCTGGCGGCGTCCGAGGACACGCGCGTGTCGGGGGGCGCCCGCTACCAGGTCCTCGAGAGCGGCCTGCGCGACCTGGCGCGCCGCGAGCCGACGTTCGCCCTGCACGTGCACGTGGGCGTCCCGCTTCCCGAGCTTGCGATCGCGGCCTTCGACCGGATCCGGGCCCATCTCCCCGTTTTCCTCGCCCTGTCCGGGAACTCTCCCTTCTGGCGCGGGCGCGACAGCGGGATGGCGTCGTTTCGAACCCCGCTCTTCCAGGCCTTCCCGCGCGCGGGCATCCCGCGCCGCTTCGGCACCTACGCCGCCTACGTCGAGTCCATCGACGTGCTGCTTCGCGCCGGCGCCCTGCCCGACCCCACCTTCGTCTGGCGGGACGTGCGGCTGCAACCGCGGCTGGGGACCCTCGAGGTACGGATTACCGACGCCCAGACGACCGTCGCCGAGGTGGCCGCGCTGGCCGCTCTGATCCAGGCGCTCGTCCGCCTCGAGGCCACCGAGCCGCTTGCCGGGAACGAGCTCTTGGACGCGCCAGAGGTGCTGGAGGAGAATCGCTTTCTCGCGTCGCGCGACGGCATGGCGGCCCGCCTGATCGACCCCGGGGCGGAGACCCGCGTTCCGGTGGAGCGATGCCTCGAGGAGCTGCTGGCGCGCGCCCGGCCCCATGCCCGCGACCTGGAGTGCGTGACCGAGCTGGACGCCGTCGGCGAGGTCGCGCGGCGACCGGGCGCCGAGCGGCAGCGCGCGATCGCGAGCGAACACGGACTGCCCGCGATCGGCGCGGAGCTCAGCTCGCTCTTTCTCGCCGCTCCGGCCGCGGAGCCGCGCCGGCCCGCCCCGCTCGGACTCGGATGACGTAGCCCGTCGGTAGGCTCGGGCAGATGCCCGATCGCCAGGCAGACCGGCCGCGAGTCCTCGTCGTCGAGGACGAGGGCGAGGTTCGCGCCCTCATCCGGGGCGAGCTCGACCGGCGCTACGGGAGCGACTACCGCGTCCGCTGCGTAGGGTCGGCGGAGGACGGCCTGGCGCGGCTCGAGCGCTGGCGCGAGGCGGGGGACCGGGTGGCGCTCGTGCTCGCAGATCAGTGGATGCCGGGCATGAAGGGCGAGGACCTCCTTGCCAGTGCAAAGGCCCTTTACCCGAACGCGAAGCGCGCCCTGCTCGTGAAGTTCGGCGCCTGGGGCCATCGGGAGACCGCCGACGCGATGCTCCGCGCGATGGCGCGCGGCACCATCGACTACTACGTCCTGAAGCCGTGGCGGCGGGCCGACGAGTACTTCCACCGCACGATCACCGAGTTCCTTCAGGAGTGGGAGCGGGCCACCTCGGCCTCGCCGCAGGAGCTGGCCCTCGTTTGCGAGTGGCGCTCGCCGCGGTCCCACCAGCTGCGCCAGCTGCTGGCCCGCAACGGAGTGCCGCACGTGGTCCACGAGACGGACTCCCCCGAGGGCCGGCAGATCCTCGCCGAGGTCAACCTGGAGGGCACGCGCCAGCCGGTCGTGGTGCTCGTGGGCGGCGGCGTCCTCGTCGACCCCACCAACGCCGAGCTTGCCGGCTCATACGGCGTGAGCACCAGGCTCGAGGAACGGTCCGACTTCGATCTGGTGGTGGTCGGCGCCGGGCCGGCCGGGCTGGCCGCGGCCGTGTACGCGTCGTCCGAGGGCCTCGACACCCTGGTCGTGGAGCGGGAGTCGATCGGCGGGCAGGCGGGCTCCAGCTCGCGGATACGCAACTACCTCGGTTTCGCGCGCGGAGTCAGCGGGGCTGAGCTCGCCCAGCGCGCCTACCAGCAGGCGTGGGTCTTCGGCGCCCAGTTCCTGCACACCCGGGCGGTCACGGGGCTGCGCGCCGAGGGCGGCCGGCACGTGCTCGACCTCTCAGACGGTAGCGTGGCGACGGCCAAGGCGGTGGTGCTCGCCACCGGCATCGAGTACAAGCGGCTGGGGATGCCGGAGCTCGAGGAGCACGTCGGGACGGGCGTGTTCTACGGGGCCTCGGTGTCCGAGGCCCGAGCCCATGTTGGCCAGGAGGTCTACGTCGTCGGTGGTGGCAACTCGGCCGGGCAGGCCGCCGTGCACCTGGCGCGCTACGCCGCCCGTGTGACGATCCTGGTGCGCCGAGCCGATCTCACCGAGACGATGTCGCGCTACCTCATCGACGAGATCGACCAGTCCGACAACATCGGAGTCCGCCCCCACACCGAGGTCTGCGGCGGGCGCGGCGACGGCTCCCTGGAGGCGCTCGAACTCCGCGACTGCCGCACCGGCGAGACCGAGACGGTGCCGGCCGCGGCCCTCTTCGTGATGATCGGCGCTCAGCCACACACCTCCTGGCTCCCGGATGCCGTGCGCCGCGACAGGTGGGGCTACCTGCTCACCGGCTCAGACGTCTCCGACGCCGACTGGCCGGCCGAGCGTCCACGGCTGATGCTCGAGACCAGCCTGCCCGGCGTGTTCGCCGTGGGCGACGCCCGCCACGGCTCGACGAAACGGGTGGCCTCCGCCGTGGGCGAGGGGTCCGTGGTGATCGAGCAGGTGCACCACATGATCGACTCGGCGGAGCCCGCGAGCTTGCACGGCGCGACGAGGTAGGCGGGCCGCCCACGCCCCGGCGTTGGGGCTCGGGGTCGAGGCGCCGCGTGGGCGGTGCCCGGAAGGACCGCAACCAAGGAGGTCCTGACGGAGGCGGGGCAAGTTTGTTGCCTATAGGTCAACAAACGTATCGGGCCTCGCTTCCGGCCGGCCCGCCCCACCTCCAGGCCGGGTTGGCGAACTCTCACCAACCTCTAACCCGGGCTGTACCAGCGCCTTGCAAGCGCCCGCCTACCTTGCCTCGCTATCCGAATTGGAGGCATCCAGGTGAAGCGCAGACACGGATTCCTGATCGCAGTCGTCCTCGGGGCAGCCGCCGTGGCCGGCACGTCGGCCATGCTCCAGACGGTCAGCCTCGGCGCCGACGCGAAGTCGGCCTCGGAGCAGGAGATCGCGAAGGCGGACATGAGGCTCGATCGTCAAGAGGCGAAGATCCGGCGTGCCGCGAAGCGGCGTCCGCCCAAGCTCCCGAAGGTGCCGGCGGCGGCTTCCGCCTCATCGGCTCCGGCGCCGGCCGCCGCTCCGGCCCCGGCCGGCGCTCCGGCGCCAGCCCCCGCAGGGGCCCCGGCTCTCGCACCGGTCCCCGCGGCGCCCGTTTCCTCGAGCCACGGCGGCGACGACTCCGACGACACGATGGACGACCGCGCCGACGAGCTCGAGGACCGGGCCGACGACCGCGCCGACGCCGCCGAGGACCTGGCGGACGACCGCGCCGACGCACTGGAGGACGCGCTCGATGACTGACCACGTCGCACGGCTCTACGCGGGCGCGCTCGCGCTGCTGGTGTTCTTCCTCGTCTGGGCCGTCGTGGCGGCCCGCCCCTGGGCCGACACGGGCGAGACCGATCCCCGCATGAAGGCGCTCGAGCGGCGCGAGCAGCGCCTGGCACGCGAGTCGCGGCGGGTGAACCGCGTGGTGGAGCGACGCTTCGCCGTGTACCGGCGGAGGCTCGCCCGGCGGCGCAAGGAGATCGCCGCGGCCGAGGCCGAGGCCGCTGCCGCGGCGGTGCCCGGAGCGCCGGCCGTGTCCGGCGCGGCACCCGCACCCGTGGCATCGGCGCCGGCCGCCGCACCGCCGCCGGTAGCGGTCACGACCTCGGCGCCGGTCACGGCCACGGGGAGCTCGTGATGGAGCGGCTCGCCTTCGGCGCGATGGGCACCCGCGTGGAGGCCCTTCTCGAGGCCCCCCCGACGCAAAAGGCCCGAGTGGCCCTCGCGCGGGTGCGAGAGGAGTTCGAGCGCCTGGAGCGCATCTTCTCGCGCTTCATCCGCGAGTCGGAGCTGTCACGGCTCAACGAGGCTGGAGCGATCGACGCCGGCCGTGACCTGCGCGTGGTGGTGGAGCTCGCGCTGGCCGCGCGGGAACGCACGGCGGGCCGCTTCGACCCCACCCTGCACGACGCCCTCGTCGCGGCCGGCTACGACCGCACCTTCGACGAGCTGGACGAGGACGCTGCCCCGCGGCCCGCGCCGGACCCCGGCGCCGCACGCGACGTAATCGTGCGGGGTCGCCGGATCACGCTCGGCCCCGGCGTGCGCCTCGACCTCGGGGGCATCGTCAAGGGCTATGCCGCCGACCGCTGCACCCGGATCCTCGCGCCGCTCGGTCCGTGTCTCGTCAACGCCGGCGGCGACCTCGCCGTGGCCGGGACCCGCTCCGAGGGGCCCTGGCCAGTGGCCGTGGACGTGCCGGACGGACGGCTCACCCTGGCGGTGGCCGAGGGCGGCCTCGCCACATCGGGGCGCGACCGGCGGCGCTGGCGCCAGCGCGGCGAGGAGCGACACCACCTGATCGATCCGGCCACCTGCCGGCCGGCGGAGGGCGGGCCGCTGACCGTGACGGTGGCCGCCCCCAGCGCGACCGAGGCCGAGGTGGCCTCGAAGGCGATCTTCCTTGCCGGGCCCAGGGCGCAGCAAGAGGCCGAGCTGCTCGGCGCCCCGGCGGTGATCGTGGGCGGCGACGGGCGCACCCGGCTGGTAGGGGGGCTCGCGTGAAGTCCGACCCCACCTTCTGGCTGCTCGCCCGGGCCACCGGGATCGTGGCGTACGTCCTGCTCACCGTGTCGGTGCTCGCGGGGCTGCTCGTCAAGTCGCGCCCGTTCGGCACGGCGATCAAGCCCGCGGTCGCGGTCGACCTGCACCGCACCCTCGCGGTCCTGTCGCTTACGGCGCTCGCGGGCCACGGCCTCGCCTTGGCGCTCGACCACACCGTGGAGATCGGGCCGCTCGCCCTTCTCGTGCCGGGCACGGCGCCGTATCGCCCTTTCTGGACCGGGCTGGGCGTGCTCGCCGGCGAGCTGATGCTGATCGTGTACGTGTCGTTTGGCCTGCGCAAGCGCATCGGTATGCGCAACTGGCGGCGGCTCCACTGGACCACTTACGGCGCCTTCGCGGGCGCCACCGCCCACGGCGTCATGGCCGGGACGGACTCGGGCGCCCCGTGGGCGCTCGCCATGTACTTCGGCGCCGTCGGGGCGGTGGTGGCCGCCACCGCCTGGCGTGCGCTCGTCCCACCCCCCACCCCGGCCCGGCCCCCCCCCCCGCCCGCGCCGGGGGGGGCCAGACCCCCCCCCCCCGCCGCCCC
>Ga0081538_10000541_pt1 | contig 41700 bp, 40 predicted proteins | sample TabmetS5T2R1_FD_71022 | JGI IMG/M metagenome (GOLD analysis project Ga0081538, IMG submission 71022) | Tabebuia heterophylla rhizosphere microbial communities from the University of Puerto Rico - S5T2R1 | ecosystem: Host-associated > Plants > Roots > Rhizosphere ... | reverse complement strand
TCAGCGTCGCCTCGGCGAGGAGCTTCACCTCGTGGCTGCCCGCGCTCAGATCGAGGACACCGAAGACGGGTCCTGCAAGGAGCCCCGAGGCTGTGAAGAACACCGCGGCCGAGATGTCTCGCGACTCGAGCCGACTCGACAGCGCCGCATAGGCCAGCAGGAGGAACCCAATCGTGGCCAGCGCCCAGGTCATCGACGACTCCCTCCGCCCTCGGCGGCTCGCTGCAGCGCAGGCCAGCGCTCTGCCTCCGCATACGCCAGATCCGACGACTCGCCGATCACCTCGGTGGCAGGAAGCACGGGCACGGCTCTTTCAGTGTCTACCCGGCTCCCACCGCATCGCGTCGGCCGGCGCACGGACGACGCGTTCGCGCGGCTGCTCCTCGACCACGGGGCGAACCCGAACGCTCGCGCGTCGCTGCGAAAGGCGCTCCGCTTCGTCCCCGACGAGACGCTCCACGAGTACCGCGACGTCACCCCGATCGCCTGGGGCGAGTGGTTCCACGACCAGGACTGGGTGAGCAGGCCGGTGCTTCGGCTCGTCACCGAGCGCGGTGGGCACCGATGACGCCCTTGGCCCTTGCGAGACGGCGCCCGCGGAGGATCTCCCGCGCGGCGTTCAAGCCGGGCGTGCCCATCACGCCGCCACCGGGGTGTGCGGCCGCGCCGCAGAGGTAGAGCCCGCCGATTGGCGTCCGGTAGCGTGCGTACCCCGGCACGGGACGGAAGGCGAAGAGCTGGTTGGGAGTCATCGCTCCCTGGAAGATGTTGCCGCCGGTGAGGTTGAAGACCCGTTCGAGGTCGACGGGCGCGAGCACCTGCCGGTCGAGCACCGCGTCCTTGAAGTTGGGCGCGTACTCGTTCAGCACGTCGAAGCAGCGATCGGCAAACGCCTCACGCTGGTCGTCCCACGAACCGTCTCGCAGCTCGTACGGCGCGTACTGCACGAACATCGACATCAGGTGACGGCCCTCGGGCGCGACCGTCTGGTCGACGACCGAAGGAATCGTGCATTCCAGCACGGGCTGCGCCGACGGGCGGCCGTATTTCGCATCGTCGTACGCGCGCTCGATGTAGTCCTGGTCCGGGCAGATGTGGATCGTGCCTCGGTGTTGCGGCCCGGGCTCGGTACCCGGCACGGCGCTGAAGCTCGGTAGCTCGGCCAGCGCGACGTTGATCTTCACTGACGCGCTCGCGTAGCTGATCCGCTCGACGTCGGACACGAACGCCTCGGGCAGCGCATCGCGGTCGAGCAGCTGCAGGAACGTCACATGGGCATCCGCGTTGCTGGCGACGATCGACGCCTCGTACTCGTCGCCGCCGGCGAGCGCCACACCCGCAGCTCGGCCGTCGCGGACGAGGATCCGCTCCACCTCGGCCTCGCAGCGGATCTCGGCTCCGAGGTCGCGCGCGGCTGCCGACAGCGCCTGCGTCAGCCCGCCCATGCCGCCGCGCATGTACCCCCAGACGCCGCGTTTCCCGCCGGCTTCACCCATGACGTGGTGGAAGAGGACGTAGGCAGTGCCCGGCATCGACGGGCTCGCCATCGCGCCGATGATCGAGTCGGTCGCCAGCGTCCCCTTCAACTCTTCCGACTCGAACCAGCGATCGAGGATCGGGCGCGCTGCGCCGGTAAGAACCTCCATCGCCTCGCCCGCGCCGTCGCCGAGCTGCCGGAAGGCCCGGCCCAGCGAGAAGAGTTTGCGGAGGTCGCCCGGGCGCGGCCGCACCAAATCCGGGGGCGTCATCGTCAGCGTTGGCTCAACCACCGCGGCGACGCGCTCGAGCATCGCCTCGTACTCCGGGTAGCGCTCGGCGTCGCGGGCGCTGAACTTCGCAATTTCTTTCCGCGTCAGCTCGGCGTCCGGGCCCATCATCAGCGAGCGGCCGTCGGGAAACGGCGTGAACGACGACGGGTCGCGCGCCAGAACCTCGTAGCCGTAGGACGCGAGCTTCAGGTCGCGGACGATTTCGGTGTGGAACAGGCTGTTGACGTACGCGGCGGTCGAGACCTTGAAGCCGGGGAAGGTCTCCTCGGTCACGCAGGCGCCGCCGACGACGTGGCGCCGCTCGAGGACGAGGACGCGCAGCCCGGCGCGCGCGAGGTAGGACGCAGTCACGAGGCCGTTGTGGCCGGCGCCGATCACGATGGCGTCGTAACGCGAAGGGCTAAGCGCCATTCGGTGATTGTTCCTTGCAGCGTGTTAGCTCGACGGGCGGGTGGGTATGTCCTCGATCGTGAAGCGAAGGTTCGTGCTCATTGCTCTCGTCGTCTTCGCCGCCGGTCCGGCGGCCGCGTCGGCGCAGACGGGATACCCCAACTCGATGGCGGCGACGGGCGACTCGATCACGCGTGCCTTCAACACCGGGCTCGTCCCCTACACCGATGCTCCGTGGAACTCGTGGTCGACGGGCGCGCTCCGGCCTTGGACGCATTACCGGCGCATCCTCGCGGCGAACCCACAGATCTTCGGCCGGAACTACAACAACGCGCGCAGCGGCGCGCAGATGAACGATCTCGATCGGCAGGCGAATCTGACCGTCACCCAGGGCGTCGAGTACGTGACGATCCTGATGGGAGCGAACGACGCCTGTGCGTCGAGTGAGGCGGCCATGACGCCGGTGGCCGTTTTCCGTGCGCAGTTCCAGCAGGGGATGAACACGCTCACCGGCGGTCTTCCGGGAGCGCGCATTCTCGTCGTCAGCATTCCGGACATCTACCGGCTCTGGCAGATCGCCCATAACAACCCACGGGCGATCCTGGCGTGGCGGATCACGGGCTTCTGCCGCTCGATGCTCGCTAGGCCGACATCGACGGCGCCCGCGGACGAAGCGCGCCGGCAGCGTGTGCGTCAGCGGGTCGTCGACTACAACGCGCAGCTGGAACAGGTCTGCGCGCTGTACATCCAATGCCGCTTCGACGGAAACGCGGTCTTCGAGTATCCGTTCGGGCCCGAACACGTCTCGACACGCGACTACTTCCACCCGTCGCTCGCGGGTCAGAGGACGCTGGCCGACGTGACGTGGGCCGCGGGATACCAGTTCTCGGGCTAAGCGGTCGCTTCGTCCCTACTCGACTGCCTCGAGGATCTCCCACTGATCGGGAACGCCCTTCAGGGTGTGTGGGCCGCGTTCGACGAATTTCAGGCCCGAGCCGGTGACGAGATCCCTCACCGTCCGCGAGACGAGCACTTCGCCCGCTCCGCCGAGCGCGACAACTCGAGCCGCGATGTGGACGCCGATGCCGGCGATGTTCGTGCCGCGGCGCTCGATCTCGCCCGTATGGAGGCCGGCGCGCATGTCTAGGCCCAAGGTCCGGAGGCGATTGCGGAGAGCGAAGGCGCAACGTACGGCACGAGCCGGGCCTTCGAAGCTTGCGAGCAAGCCGTCGCCGGTGAAGTCGGCGATCGCTCCACCGAACCGCTCGACCTCGGTGCGTGCGAGCTCGTCATGCCGCTCGAGCACCTCGCGCCACCGCGCATCACCCAGTTCGACCGCCCGAGGCGTGGAATCGACGATGTCGGTGAACAGCACGGTTGCGAGGACCCTGTCCGTGGCGTGAGCCGGTCTCGAGCCCGTGAGGAACTCCTCCACCTCGTCGATCACAGCGTCGATATCACCGACCGCGAGCCCGTAATCCGCACCCGGCACACTCACGAAGGTCGCACCGTCGATCTGGTCTGCGACATACCGCCCCTGGTCGACCGTGACGATCGGGTTGTCCAGCCGATGGACCACGAGCGTCGGGACCTTGATCGTCGGAAGGACCTCCCGAACGTCGAGCTCGAAGAGCATCCGCATCACAGCCGCCGCCGTCGCCGGGCTTGCGGAGAGGCGAAGGAAGCGGCCCCATGCCTCGATCGCGGCCGAATCGCCGGCCAGGCTCGGGTTGATCGCGGCGATCAGGTCGCCGCGACCCCATGTCTGCTCGGCCATCGAGATGATGCCCTCCTGGACCTCCCGTGGTGCGCCGATCTCGTATCCGGGAGCCGCCGAGATGCGTGCGGTCGCGTTCAACAGCACGAGGGCGCTGGTGCGCTCCGGATATGTCGCGGCGAAGAGCTCCGCCATTGGGGAGGCTTCGCCGGCCCCCACGATTGCAGCTCGCTCGAGGCCAACGGCATCCATGACCGCGGACACGTCGTCCATCCAGTCCTCGAGCGGAGGAAGCTCCTTCGCCGGGATCGGATCGGAGAGGCCGGTCCCGTATTTGTCGAACGAGATCAGCCGGCTGAAGGAGGCGAGGCGACCAAGGTAGTGCGCGTAACCGGGTAGATCCCACCGCGCCTCGACATGGCTGAACCAGGTAGAGACGAGAACGACGTCAAGCGGCCCTTCGCCGACGATCTGGTACGCGATGTGCGCATCGCCCTTCTTCGCGTACTGCGTCTCCGGCGGCACCTTACGACGACGATGCTCCGCGCTTCAGTTCGCGTCAAGCCGCAATGAACGCCCACCGTTAACCTCGCGCCGTGGCGCGCGATCACATCACCAGGATCGCCCAGGCTTATCCGGACCGCGTCGAAGTTCGGGGACGCGACCTGACCGGCGACCTGATGGGCCGGCTCACCTTCACGGAGTACTTCCACCTGCTGCTCACCGGCGAAGAGCCGACCGAGGACCAGCGCTCCTTCCTCGATCTCGTCCTCGTCTCGATCGCCGAGCACGGGATGATGCCCACCAACGTCGCCGCGCGGATGACGCTCGCCGCGGATCCCGGATCGCTGCAAGGCGCCGTTGCCGCCGGCATCCTCGGCGCTGGGCGGGTCGTCCTTGGGACGGCGGAGGAATGTGCACGGATCCTTCGGGACAGCCGTGAGCCGCTCGAGATCGTGCGGGAGATCCGGGCCGGCGAGGGAAAGGTCCCCGGCTTCGGCCATCCGGTGCACAAGCCCGTGGACCCGCGGGCCGAACGGATCCTCGAGCTTGCCGACGCGCGGGGCGTTGCCGGGGAGCACATCGCGCGCGCTCGCGCGTTCGGCGAAGCAGTCGCCGAGGTTTGGGGACAGCCGCTGCCGATGAACGTCTCGATGCCGATCGCGGCGGTGCTGCTCGACCTCGGCTTCCCGGTTGACGCGGTCAAGGCGGTCCCGATTCTTGCCAGGACGGCGAGCCTGCTCGCGCATCTCGCCGAGGAGCGCGAGCAGCCGCTCGGGTTCCATCTGGCCCGAGCGGCGGAGGAGGCGGTGGAGTACGAGCGCTGACGCCGAGAACTTTCGCGTCCAGCTCGCCTATCTGCTCGAGCGCTCACCCTTCTACCGCGAGAAGCTCAAGGGGTTCGAAAACGCGGAGCTCGGCGACATCGCGGAGTTACCGCTGACCGAGAAGGCCGAGCTTCGCGAGACGGTAACGCGAGAGAATCCGTTCGGCGCCCATCTCTGCGCCGATCCGTCCGAGATCGTCCGCATCTACTCGACGAGCGGGACGACCGGAACGCCCAGCTACATCCCGCTCACCGCAGGCGACCTCGACAACTGGGTGACCGGCTCCGCCCGCAGCTACGCTGCGTCGGGAGTCGAGCCCGGCCAGCGCATCGTCAGCACGTACAACGCCGGCCCGTTCGTCGCCGGCGCGGCGCTCGCCGCGTTCGACCGCATCGGCCTCGTACACATCCCCGTCGGCACGGGAAACACCGCTCGCCTGGTGAAGTCGATCGAGGTGCTGCGGCCCGAGGCCGTCGTGCTCACGCCGTCCTACGCCGCCCACCTCGCGGAGCGCTTCGACCTCCGCGGCTCCAGCGTCGAGCGCGTGCTCGTGGCGGGAGAGCCCGGCGGGGGCGAGCCGGCGTTCCGTGCGAAGCTCGAGGAGGGGTGGGGGGCGAAGGTGACGGAGGCGATGGGGATCGGGGACATCGGCGTCTCGCTCTGGGGCGAGTGCGAGGAACAGGACGGTATGCACCTCGGCGCGCACGGCTTCGTCCATCCCGAGCTGATCGACCCCGGCACAGGCGCAGCCGTCGAGATGGAGGACGGAGCGAGCGGCGAGCTCGTCCTGACGCACCTCCAGCATCGCGCCGCCCCACTGCTGCGCTTCCGCACGCGCGACCACGTCGAGGTCAGGACGAGCCCGTGCCCGTGCGGCCGAAGCGGCCCCCGCATCCGCTGCGTCGGGCGGACCGACGACATGCTGATTGTCCGCGGCGTGAACGTCTTTCCTTCTGCGATCCGCGAGGTGGTGAACGACTTCGCGCCGGCCGTCAGCGGCCATATCCGAGTCAAGCCGCAGGCGCCCGGGGTGAAGCAGGAGCCACCGCTGCCCGTGATCGTCGAGCTCGCGCCCGACGGATCGGTCGACGCCGACGCAATCCGCGACCGGCTGCGCGAGACGCTCACAGTGCAGACGCAGGTCGAGCTCGTGCCGTGGGGAAGCCTGCAACGGAGCGAGTACAAGTCGATCCTCGTCGAGCGTTCAGACAAATAGGATCGAGGGCATGGCGGTGAAAACGGCCCCGAAGCCACTGCTCGACGACGAGCTCGAGCAGATGTTCGCGCTGATCAAGGACGCCGACAGCGTCGAGCTGAAGCTGACGGTGGCCGAATCCGAGCAGCGCTCCACCGTCGCCGCCTTGGGGATGGATCCGCTTGACGCGCAGATCCGGCAGGTCTTCTTCTTCGACACGCCCGAGCTCGCGCTGAACGACCGCGGCCTGGTCGTGCGCGCACGACGGGTCCAGGGAAAGTCCGCCGACACGGTGATCAAGCTGCGACCCGTCGTCCCGAGCGAGCTGCCGGCTGGGCTGCGGGGCTCGCCCGACCTCGTCGTCGAGGTGGACGCGATGCCGGGTGGCTACGTCTGCTCGGCGTCTGTGAAGCGGTCGCTCGACAACGGCGACGTGCTGAAGGTCACCGGCGGGAAGCGTCCGCTGCGCAAGCTCTTCTCGAAGGAGCAGCGCGAGTTCTTCGCCGAACACGCTCCGGACGGACTTCAACTGGACGATCTGTCGCTGCTCGGTCCGATCTTCGTCCTCAAGCTGAAGTTCAAGCCCGCGGACTTCGATCGGAGGCTCGTTGCCGAGCTCTGGAACTACCCGGACAACTCACGGATCCTCGAGCTCTCGACGAAGTGCGTGCCGGCGGAGGCGTTCGCGGCGGCGCTCGAGAGCAAAGCCTTCCTGCGTGACCGCGGAGTTGATCTCTCCGGGGAGCAGCAGACGAAGACCAAGACCGCACTCGACTACTTCTCGAAGGGCCTGGCGGCGTAACGCTCTGGTTTGGGGGCGGCCTTGCTCACCACGGTCGTCGGCAGCTACCCGCAGCCTGACTGGCTGATCGACCGCGAGCGGCTCGGAGACCGGCTGCCGCCCCGCGTGCGCGCCCGGGAACTCTGGCGCGTTCCCGAACCGTTCCTCGAGGAGGCCCAGGACGACGCGACGCGACTTGCCGTCGCCGACATGGAGCGCGCGGGCGTCGACGTCATCACCGACGGCGAGATGCGCCGCGAGAGCTATTCGAACCGGTTCGCGACCGCCCTCGACGGCGTCGACCTCGACAGCCCGGGCGTCGCGCTCGACCGGACCGGCCACGAGAACCCGGTCCCGCGCGTCGTGGGCCCGATCCGGCGCACCAGGCCTGTCGAAGTCCGCGACGTCGCGTTCCTGAGGTCGATCACAGACCGCCGGATCAAGATCACCGTCCCTGGCCCGTTCACGATGACGCACCAGGCGCAAAACGACCACTACGAGGACGACCGAAGCCTGGCGCTCGCTTACGCGGAGGCCGTCAATGACGAGCTTCGCGACCTGAAGGCTGCGGGAGCGGACGTCGTCCAGATCGACGAGCCGTACCTCCAGGCGCGGCCCGAGCATGCGCGCGTGTACGCGCTCGAGGCGATCAACCGCGCGCTCGAAGGCATCGAGGGCGAGACGGTTCTGCACACCTGCTTCGGCTACGCGCACATCGTCAAGGACCGGCTCACCGGCTACCCGTTTCTCCGCGAGCTCGCCCATTGCGCGGCGACGCACCTGTCGCTCGAGGCGGCACAGCCGAACCTCGACCCGGCTCTGCTCCGGGAAATCCCGGAGAAGACGATCATCCTGGGCGTCCTCGACCTGGGCTCGAGCGAGGTCGAGACGCCGGAGCTCGTTGCCTCGCGGATCCGGCAAGCGCTGGACGTTCTGCCGCCCGAGCGGCTCGTCGTCGCACCCGACTGCGGGATGAAGTACCTGCCCCGCGACCGCGCGTACCGAAAGCTTCAGTCGATGGTTGCCGGTGCGCGCCTCGTGGGCGAAGATCTAGCCGGCTGAAGCGACCGAGAGAGGTGCTGTCATGGCTTTGAAGCTGAACATGCTCCCGCCGAGCGTGAACAACATGACGGTTCGCGTCTTCGTGCGGGCAGCGGGCCTGCCCTACGAAGAGGAGAACGTCTGGGGACAGACGCAGGACGAGGAGTACCTGGCGAAATACCCGGCTGGCCTGACTCCGACGGTTGAGAGCGAGGAGCTCCCGAAGGGCGTCCTCGGCGAGAGCGTCGCGGTGATGATGTATCTCGCGAGCCGCGAGGGCCTCGACGACCTGTACCCGACAGACCTCAAGCGTCGCGCCATGGTCGACGGCGCGAACTTCTACACGATGAGCATCCTCTACCCGCTCGTCACGCGGGCGACGTACCCGCGGCTGAGCTTCCCGGGCTATCCGGGTGAGGTGTCGACGTGGGAGGCCGCGTCGGACGAGGACAGGGAAGCCGCGCGTAAGGCGGCGGAGGACGCGATTCCGCGGATCCTCGACACGTACAAGCAGTTCTACGGCACCGACGGGGGCTTCATCGGCGGCGGGTCGAGCCCGTCGATCGCGGACATCCGCCTCGCCTGCACGCTCGAGTTCCTCGCCGTCATGGACACGGGGCTTCCGCCCTGGGCGAAGGACTACATGCAGCGGGTGGAGTCGGCTCTCGGTGAGGCGTACAGCGAGCCGGCGTCGGACGTGCGCGGCTACGTGGCGCAGGCGACCGGGCAGGCGGTCGCGACGTAGACGCGATCAGTTGGCGCTGATCTCGTAGTAGACCCGCCGCAGTGACTGCTCGCGGCCTCGGAAGAGATCGACGAGGTCCGGATCGAACTGCGTTCCCGCCTGGCTGACGATCTCGGAGACGGCGTCGTTCCACGGGCGTGCACGCCTGTAGGGCCGCTCGCTCGTCATCGCGTCGAGCGCGTCGGCGATCGAGAAGATCCTGGCGCCGAGCGGGATCTCGTGGCCGACCAGCCCGTCCGGGTAGCCGCCGCCGTCCCAGCGCTCATGGTGTGAGCGCACGACGCTGGCGCCCTGGCCGCGCAGGAGCGCAGCGTGGCCGACCATCTGCTCGCCGAGCACTGGATGCGTCTCCAGGACGCGCCGCTCGGCGGGCGAGAGCGGATCGCGCTTCGAGAGCAACGCGTCGGGGATCGCGATCTTGCCGATGTCGTGGAGGATGAACCCGTACTCGAGGCTCGGGTCCTGCGGAAGGGCTGGGTCGACGGCGCGGGCCAGCTCCGTGGCATAGCGGCGGACACGCTCCGAGTGCGCGCCGGTCCGGGAGTCCTTCGCTTCGAGCGCATGCGCGAGCGCAACGGCCGTCTCGCGGTATGCGCTCTGAAGCAGGAGCCGCTGACCTCGCTCGAGATCGAGCAGCCGCCGGAAGTCCTGTGCGTAGAGGAGCAGCTGCCGGTCGGCGGAGTGCTCGATCGACGGCGCCGGCCCCCCGACGACGGCCCTCGAGCCGAGCCGCTCCACCATCGCGAGCAGCGCGAGCGGGCTGAACGGCTTGCGCAGGAACGCGTCGGCGCGCGACTCGGTCTCCGAGATTTCGGCCGCGCCCGTCAGGAGGACGACGGCGATATCGCTCGTCGACGGATCCGTCTTGAGGCCGCGACAGAACGTCACGCCGTCGATCCCCGGCATGTTGACGTCGAGCACGATCACGTCCGGCCGCGAGTCGGCGATCTTCTCGGACGCCGCTAGCGCGCCGTCGGCCTCGTCGACCGACATGTCGCCTGCTTCGAAGCTCGTGCGGATCAGCGTGCGCAGGTTGGCGTCGTCGTCGACGACGAGCACGCGGAGCGGCTGACCTCCGAAGCGTGGAAGTGGGGTCTCGCGGCCGTCGGCCTCGTCACGCACGCGCCTCGCCGTCGCGAGCTCGAGTGCCCACCGGGGCTTCCCCCCGTCGACCGGGACACTGAAGTCGTCAGTCGGCGCCGCGCGGCTCACCCTGCCGATGGCGCGAGTGACTAGGACTGCGGCGAGCCCCCAGATGGCGGCGGCGAGAGTTGCCCACAGAGCCCAAGACGGCACGAGCGGTTCCTTTCGGCGAACGACGGACGACCTCCGTCAGAACCGGTGGAGACGAGAAACCTTCGTCGCGGTGCGGCGAATTCCTCGCCCGCGGCTGCGGAGGCGGGCGGCGCGAAGAGGCACACCTACTCACTGAAGGCAGGGCTACGACTCTCGGCAATCCCTCGATCGAGTAGTCCGATCGGCCTCCCTCGTTCGAGGGATGGTCCTACGCGTTTCGGCTCAGCGCTCTGACACGAACGCTGCGAGGCGGTCGAGGGTCTGGTTCCAGCCCTCCTCTGCCCCCGCGGCGGCCTCTTCCGCTCCGGGAGCGACATGGACGACCTCGATCTCAACCGTCAGCCTGGTCCTCCCGCCGTCTTCCTCGAGCGTGACCGTGCTCAGCGCCTCGATCATGGTGTTCCCGTCGCCGTCGACGGCCTTCGTCGTGAGTACTAGCCGCTCAGGCTCGGCGACCTCGTGGAACTCGCCCACCGCCGGATAGATCGTCCCGTCGGGACCCTGCATGTCGATCCGAATCGCTCCGCCGGCCTGGACGTCGAGCTCGACGACGGGTGCCGTGAACCCGTGCGGGCCCCACCACTGCGCGAGCTGTTGCGGGTCGGTCCACGCCTCCCAGACGACATCGCGGGGGGCGTCCAGCACGCGCGTCAAGGTCAACGAATCAGGCATCAGGCGGTCCTTTCTGGAGGTCGCGAACGTGGTCGGCCAGCCGGTCGAGCCGTCCGTCCCAGAGACGGCGGTACTCCTCGAGCCACTCGGCCGCGTCCTCGAGCGGGGCGGGCTGGAGCCGGCAGGGCCGCCACTGGCCCGACCGGCTCCGGACGATCAGGCCGGCGCGCTCGAGGACCTTCAGGTGCTTGGAGATCGCCGGTAGGCTGATCGCGAACGGCTTCGCGAGCTCCGTGACCGTCGCCTCGCCGGACGCGAGCCGGGTCAGGATCGCCCGCCTCGTCGGATCGGACAACGCCGCGAAGACTCCGTCCAGCCGTTCAGTTGCGATACTCGACATTTAACCGATCGGTTTAATTATAGTGCCGCACGAGATGACGAACGTCCAAGCTCAAGCCGCCGACCTCGAGCTCCAGCTGGAGCAGTACCGGCGGGAGTTGACCGCCCACTGCTACCGCATGCTCGCCTCGCCGTTCGAGGCGGAGGACGCTGTCCAGGAGACGTTCCTGCGCGCGTGGCGGAGCTTCGAGCGCTTCGAGGGGCGCGCCGCGCTGCGTTCGTGGCTCTACAAGATCGCCACGAACGTCTGTCTCGACATGCTCGCCGGGCGCGAGCGTCGGGCGCGGCCGATGGACCTCGGGCCCGCTCGTGAGCCGGTCGCGTCCAACCTCAACACGCTGCCTGAGGCAACGTGGGTCCAGCCGGTGCCGGATGGGCTCGTTGCGCCCGAGGACGATCCCGCCGCGCTCACCGAGGCCCGAGAGACCGTCCGGCTCGCTCTGGTCGCCGCGCTCCAGCATCTACCGCCGCGTCAGCGTGCCGTCCTGATCCTCTGTGAGGTCCTCCGCTGGAAGGCGAGCGAGGTCGCCGAGCTGCTCGAGACGAGCGTGGCGTCAGTGAACAGCGCGCTGCAGCGTGCGCGGGCGACACTCGAGGCCAACGACGTCGACGTCGCCGGCACGACGCCCTCGGTGGACGCGGCCGACCAGGACTTGCTCGATCGCTACGTCGCCGCGTTCGAGGCCTACGACATGGACGCGCTCACCGAGCTGATCCAGGAGGACGCGTCCCAGTCGATGCCGCCGTTCGACCTCTGGCTCAAGGGCCGCGAGGACATCTTCGCGTGGTGGTACGGACCGGGGATCGGATGCCGCGGCTCGCGCGTTGTCCCTGTCTCGTCGGCCAACGGCGCTCCGGCGTTCGGCCAGTACAAGCCGAGCGAGACAGGCGACGGCTACGAGCCCTGGGCCCTACAGGTGCTCGAGATCGAGGACGGGCGGATCGTCGAGTTCACGTTCTTCCTCGAGACGGAGACGCTCTTTCCGCTGTTCGGCCTGCCGCTTCAGTTCGAGGGCTAGTCCGCGAGCACCTCGCTCAGTCCCATGAACGTAACCAGCTCGAGCAACTCGACCGACGCATGGCGCAGGCGGACCTTGCAGTGATTCCGTCTCGCTGCGAGCTGAAGCCGGCAGAGGGCGTCGACGGTCACCGCGTCAGGCTCGACGCCGCGGACGTCACAGACGGCGACCCTGGCGTCGCTCTCGCTCAGCAATGCACAGACGCGGTCGCACAGTCCTGGCAAATCGTCGCGGGCGATCGGGCCGTAGATGGCGAAGGCAAGGGTGGCGGAAGCGCCCATCGCGATACAGACCGTCGGACAGCGATGAACTCATCGGTGGGATGAGCGATGAGTTCTGACGCGTTGTCCGGTCTTACCCGTGTGAATCCGATGACAGCCGCAGAAACAGGGGGGACCCATGTCGACCTTGGATAGCCGCACGCGCTGGCTGGCGCTTCTCGTTCTCTGCCTTGGCGACCTGATGATCGTCCTCGACGTGACGATCGTCGGCGTCGCACTGCCGTCAATCCGGACCGACCTCGGTTTCACGGAGAGCTCGCTCGCCTGGGTCGTGAACGCCTACCTGATCGTCTTCGGCGGCTTCCTCTTGCTGGGCGGCCGGCTCGGCGACCTGTTCGGCCACCGGCGGCTGTTCGTGCTGGGAATCGCCCTGTTCACCGTGGCTTCGCTCGTCTGCGGGCTCTCGACGACGCAGGAGATGCTCGTCATCGCGCGCGCGGTGCAGGGTCTCGGCGCCGCCGTCGTCTCGGCCGTCGCGCTCTCGCTCGTGATGATGCTCTTCACCGATACCGGTGAGCGGGCGAAGGCGATGGGCATCTTCGGCTTCGTCGCCTCCGGCGGCGGCTCCGTCGGGGTGCTGCTCGGCGGTGTGCTGACGGACGTGCTGAGCTGGAACTGGATCTTCCTCGTCAACGTCCCGATCGGCGTTGCCGTCGTCGCGCTCTCGCTGCGGCTGATTCCGGGGGCCGGTGGCCTGGCGCAGACCAAGCTCGACCTCGGGGGCGCCGTCACCGTCACTGCCGCGTTGATGATCGCCGTCTACGCCATCGTGAACGGCAACACGGAGGGCTGGACCTCGGCGCAGACACTCGGCCGGCTTGCGGTCGCCGCGATTCTCTTCGGGATCTTCCTCGTGATCGAGCTGCGCGTCTCGGCGCCGTTGATGCCGCTCTGGATGTTCAAGCTGCGCAACCTCTCGGTCTCGAGCATCGTCGGGATCCTCTGGGCCGGCGCCATGTTCGCCTGGTTCTTCCTGTCGGCGCTCTATCTCCAGCTCGTGCTCGGCTACAGCCCGCTGGAGGTGGGCCTGGCGTTCCTGCCCGGCAACCTGGTCATGATGGCGCTCTCGATCGGCGTCTCCGCCAAGCTCGTGATGCGCTACGGCGTGCGGAGCCCGCTCGCCGTGGGTCTCGGGATCGCGTCGCTCGGGCTGCTGTGGTTCGCCCGCGCCCCGGTTGACGGCACGTTCCTGGTCGACGTGCTCCCCGGGATGCTCCTGCTCGGGTTCGGCGCCGGAATCGCCTTCAACCCCGTGCTGATGGCGGCGATGAGCGACGTGCAGCCCGCGGAGGCTGGCCTGGCGTCCGGGATCGTGAACACCGCGTTCATGATGGGCGGCGCGCTCGGCCTGGCCGTCCTGGCAAGTGTTGCGGCAAACCGCACCGAGACGCTGGCGGCCTCGGGCGACTCGCAGCTCGAGGCGCTCACCGGCGGCTACCACGCCGCGTTCCTGATCGGTGCGCTCTTCGCCGCCGGCGGCGCCCTGATCGGCGGAGTCTTCCTGCGCACAAGGGGCGCGCCGGAGCATCACGCCGCCGAAGAGGGCTACGGCGTTCCGGCGACGGCCGAAGCGGACTAACCGGGCGCGTTGAGTCTCTGAGTACGATCGGTGGGCGGGACGAGAGTCCCGCCCACCTCGCATGGACCAGTCGGCTGAAGCGCTGAGACCTGCGGCCGTGCGCCTGCTCAGGCACGGTGGCGCCCGCCTGCCCGTCGGCGATCCCGGCATCCCCGACACGCGCTCGCCTGGACGGCTTCTGCTCTGGGTCGGACGGCACCAGGTCGCGACGCTCGTTGCCGGCGTCGTCTGCGGAATCCTCTGGATGGGCTCCCAGGCGCTGATGCCGTTCACGATCGGCCGCGCGATCGAGGACGGGATCGTCGACAACGACAACGACGCGCTCGCGCTCTGGACGGTTGCTTTGCTGGCGCTCGGAGCCGTCCAGGCGGTGGCAGGGATCATGCGCCACCGATTCGCCGTCTTCAATTGGCTCCAGGCGTCGTTCCGCCTCGCGCAGGTCGTCTCACATCACGCCGCCCGGTCGGGCCCGGCGGTGCGCGGCCGTCTGTCCACGGGCGAGGTCGTCGCCACCGTCTCGAACGACGCGATGCGCGCGGGTGGAGCGTTCGACATCACGGCGCGCCTGTCGGGCGCAATCGTGGCCTACCTCGTCGTCGCGGTCGTCCTGCTCTCGTCCTCCGTCGTGCTGGGGCTGGTGGTGCTGATCGGCGTCCCGGTGCTCGTGCTCCTCCTCGGTCTGATCGTGAAACCGCTCCAGGAGCGGCAGCGGGAGCAGCGCGACGAGGTCGGGAAGCTGACGGCTCTTGGCGCCGACACAGCCGCCGGGCTGCGCGTGCTGCGCGGCATCGGCGGCGAGCCCGAGTTCCTCCAGCGCTATCGGGGCCAGTCGCAGGCCGTTCGGCACGCCGGCATCCGCGTCGCGCTCCCGCAGTCGACGCTCGATGCCGCCCAGGTGTTCGTGCCCGGGATCTTCGTCGTCATCGTGACGTGGATCGGCGCGCGCTTCGCCGTGTCCGGGCAGATCGGGCCGGGCGAGCTCGTGGCGTTCTACGGGTACGCAGCGTTTCTCGTCATCCCGCTGAGGACCGCCGCAGAGGCGGTCGACAAGATCACGCGCTCGTTCGTGGGCGCTCGCAAGATGCTTGCGGTCCTCGACGTCGAGCGCGATGTGGTCGACCCGCGGGACCCGGCCGACGAACCGCCGTCGGGCGTGCCTGTTCGCGATGAGCAGTCCGGCTTGGTCGTCGAGCCCGGCCAGCTGACGGCCATCGTCTCCGCGCTGCCCGACGAAGCGGCGGAGATTGCAGACCGGCTCGGCCGCTTTGGCTCCGACGAGGGCGTGTACCTCGGGGATGTCCCGCTGTCGAAGTTGCCGACCGATGTCGTGCGCCGGCGAATCGTCGTCAGCGAAGCCGATCCGGTGTTCTTCTCGGGCGAGCTGCGCTCGGAGCTCGATCCATGGCATCGGGCGACGGACGAGGAGATCCTGAGGGCGATCCGCATCGCAGACGTGACAGACGTTCTCGATGCGCTTCCCGACGGGCTGGAGACGTGGGTGGACGAACGCGCGCGGTCGTTCTCAGGCGGCCAGCGCCAGCGATTGGTGCTCGCCCGCGCCATCCTCTCCGCCGCCGAGATTCTCGTGCTCGTCGAGCCGACGAGCGCCGTCGACGCGCATACGGAGGCGCGCATCGCGAACCGCCTCAGGCGGGCGCGAATCGGCAAGACGACCGTCGTCGTCACGACGAGCCCGCTGATGCTCGACAGGTCCGACCGGGTCGCGTACGTCCGCGACGGGCGTGTTCTCGCTGTCGGAAGCCACCGAGACCTGCTCGAGCGCGCCGATTACCGCGAGACGGTCACGAGAGGCGAGGAGCTGTGAGCGAGCTGCTCCCGATCGCCGAGGGCGAAGAGCTCGGGCGTCAAGCGCGCCTGCTCGGGCGCCGCCACCGGCCCGCTCTCTTCGGCACGCTGCTCCTGCACAGCGCCGCTGCCGGTGCGGGACTGGCCGGGCCGCCGCTGCTTGGGAAGCTCGTCGAAGAGGTCCAGCGTGGAACGACGGCGTCGTACGTCGACAAGATCGTCCTGCTGCTCGCGGCGTTCCTCGCCGCTCAGACGGTCCTGACGTTCCTCGCGCGCCGGGCGTCGTTCGTCCTCGCCGAGCTGATGTTCGCCGAGCTGCGCGAGGATTTCATGCGCCGCGTGCTCCGCCTGCCGCTCTCGACGGTCGAGCGCGCGGGGACCGGCGACCTCGTCTCGCGCACAACGGCGGACGTCGACTCCCTGGCCCGGACGATCCGGTTTGCGGTGCCCGAGACGCTGATCGCTGCCATCACCACGCTTCTGACCGTTGCGGCCGCGTTCTGGGTCAATCCGCTCGCGGCCCTCTCGTGCATCGCCGGCGTCCCGATCCTCGTCATCGGCACGCGCTGGTACCTGAAGCGCGCGCCCGAGGCTTACCTGTGGGAGCGCGCGACGTACGCGACGCTCGCCGGCACCGTCGGCGAGACCGTCGACGGCGGGCGGACGATCGAGGCCTTGAGCCTCCGCGAGGAGCGTGTCCGGCGGATCAACGCCGACCTCGAGGAGGCGTACCGCGCCGAGCGGCGCACGCTGCACCTGAGGACGATCTGGTTCCCGAGCGCCGAGTTCTCCTACGTCCTCCCGGTCGCGGCGGCGCTCGCGTGGGGCGGCTTCCTGGTCTCGAACGGCCGCGCCTCGATCGGCGAGGTGACCGCGATCGCCCTCTACGTCGTCCAGCTTGCCGACCCCGTCGACCGCCTGATCTCGTGGCTCGACGAGATCCAGGTCGGCGCGACCTCCTTCGCGCGGCTCGTGGGCATCGCCCGGGTGCCGCCGGATCGGACCGCGACGGACGAGGAGCCGGAGGGCGTCGACATTCGCGCCGAGGAGGTCCGGTACGCCTACGTCGGCGAGCGGGACGTCCTGCACGGCATCGACCTCGACCTCTCGCCCGGGGAGCGGGTCGCGGTGGTCGGGCCGTCGGGCGCGGGGAAGTCGACGCTCGGACGCCTGCTCGCCGGGATCCACCCGCCGCGGCAGGGGAGGGTGGAGGTCGGCGGCGTGCGGCTCGTCGACCTGCCGCTGGACGACCTCCGGCGCGAGGTCGCGCTCGTGACGCAGGAGCACCACGTCTTCGTCGGCACGCTCGCCGAGAACCTTCGGCTCGCCCGGCCGGGAACGACGGACGCCGAGCTGTGGGCCGCGCTCGACGCGGTCGACGCGCGTTTGTGGGCCGAGGCGCTTCCCGAGGGTCTCGACACCCCGATCGGCACCGGCGGGCATCCGCTGACCCCGGCGCAGGCCCAGCAGCTTGCGCTGGCGCGGCTCGTTCTCGCCGATCCGCACACGCTCGTCCTCGACGAGGCGACGTCCCTGCTCGACCCGCGGGCGGCGCGCCACCTCGAGCGGTCGCTGGCCTCGGTGCTCGAGGGCAGGACGGTCGTCGCGATCGCGCACCGCCTCCACACGGCACACGACGCCGACCGCGTCGCGGTCGTCCAGGACGGTCTCCTCCAAGAGCTCGGGACGCACGAAGAGCTGGTGGGGAAGCAGGGCTCCTACGCAGCGCTGTGGGACTCCTGGCACGGCGGCCGGTGAATTCCGCTAGAGGTTTCGCCTGCACTGCGGGACAATTTCCGCATGCCCGCGTTGCGGCTCGAGATCGTCGGTAGAGACGACGAGCTCGCCATACTCGCGCACCTCATCGAAGAGATCGAGCGCGATCCGCGGCATGTCGTCCTCGAGGGCGAGCCTGGGATCGGCAAAACGATCCTTTGGCGACACACGGTCGTCCAGGCACAGGCGGCCGGCGCCGTCGCTCTCGTCGCGAGCCTAAGTGAGGCCGAGAGGTCGATTGCGCACGCCGGGCTCCGCGACCTGCTCGATGAGGAGTACGAACATGTTCGAGACGCGCTTGCTCCGCCGCAGCGGCGGGCGCTCGATGTGGCGCTCCTGCGCTCGGACCCGCACGGCAACGCGCTGGATCAGGGGGCGATCGCTGCCGCATTCCTCGCGACCCTCCGGTTGCTCGCAGACCGGAGACCCGTGCTCGTCGCCGTGGACGACTGGCAGTGGCTCGACGAGCCCTCGCGCTTTGTCGTCGACTTCGCTGCGCGCAGGCTGGCGGAGGAACGAGTGTCCTTCCTCCTCGCCGTGCGCGCCGAGTCGGGCTGGGAGGGGCGACCAGGCGTCAGAGCACCTCAGCGGATCAGGCTGCAGCCGCTCACCGTCGGAGCGCTCCATCGGATCGTGCGGACACAGCTCGGGACGTCTCCGACCCGGCCGGAGCTCGTGCGGCTCCACGAGCTGAGCGGCGGGAATCCCTTCTTCGCCCTCGAGATCGCGCGCGCATTCGAGCGGCGCGGCAAGCAACCGCGTCGCGACCTCGCAATCCCGTCGCAGTTGCAGGACCTGGTCGGCGAGCGGCTGCGAGCGCTGCCTGCGGAAACCGTCGAGGCGCTTCAGGTCGCGGCGGCGCTCTCCCACCCGACCGTAGGCCTCGTCACGGATGCCGTCGGCGGCGCCGCGCGCGTGCTGGACCCGGCAGTTGCCGCCGACGTGATCTCGACCGACGGCGACCGGCTCGTTTTCACGCACCCGATGCTCGCGACCGCGGCATACGCCAGTGCCGGACCGGCCAGGCGCCGTGAAATCCACGAGCGCCTCGCGGCACTCGTGGAGGCGCCGGAGGAAGAAGCCCGTCATCTCGCGCTCGCGGCCACGGGACCGAATTCGGACGTCGCCGCCGCCCTCGAGCGTGCCGCCGACCAGGCGCGTGCTCGCGGAGCCTCCACCGTCGCCGCTGAACTCGCCGAGCAGGCTCACCGCATGACTCCCGAGGATGCGACGGCGGACCGGCTTCGGCGCTCCATTGCCGCCGGCGGGAGCCTGTTCGATGCCGGCGACGCTGCCGGCGCCGCGACGCTCTTCGAGCAGGCGGCCACGGTTGCCCCTCCAGGGCCCGCCCGCGCCGATGCCTTGACGGGGCTCGGCCGCGCCTATGGGTTCGCAGCCGATCTGCGCGTGGCTGCGGACGTCTACCGCCGGGCGATCGACGAATCGGAGCCGGTGAGCCGCACACGCGCGGAAGCCGAGCACGGTCTCGCCGTGGCCCACATGCGACTGCTGGAGGACCTCGCGGCCGCGGCGAGGCACGTCGAGTCGGCGGTAGAGGTCGCGACGAAGCTCGAGGAGCCTCAGGCGGTCCGGGAGTTCAGCGCGACGCGGGCTCTCATTCGACAGCTCCTCGGCGACCCGCCGGAGCGCGGCGGAGGCTGGGCCGACTGGGACCGCACGACGTTCCTGACGACCCTCAACAGCCCCGAGTTCATGGAGGGCGTGCTCGCCGTCTACGCCGACGAGCTCGAGCCCGCGCGGGCGAGCCTCGGGCGCGCGCTGGCGCTCGCGACGGAGCGCGGGGACGAGGCGTCGCTTCCCCTCGTGCTGCGCTACCTGAGCTTCGTGGAGCTCCTCAGCGGGGACTGGGACCGAGCCGAGGTGCTCGCGGAAGAGGGCTACGAGGCCGCGCTGCTCACTGGACAGCGCTCACAGCAGGCGGTCCTCGCCGCCACACGGGCGCTGATCGCGGCCCACCGCGGCGACGTCGCGGCGACTCGCGGTGACGCGGAGGAGGCGCTGCGCCTCGTCGACGAGACCGGCTCCGGCTTCGCCGACCTGATCGCCCGGTCGGCGCTCGGACTGCTCGAGCTCTCGCTGGGCGAAGCAGGCACGGCGGCGCAGTGGCTCGAGCCCCTCCTCGAGCGCGTCGTGGCCGCCGGCGTACGCGAGCCGGGTCTCTCTCGGTTCGTCCCCGATCTCGTCGAGGCGTGGTTGGCCCTCGGGCGGGTGGAGGATGCGAGCACGCTGCTCGAGTCGTTCGAAGAGCAGGCTGCCGCTCTTGACCGGCCGTCGGCAGTCGCTGGGTCGGCGCGATGCCGAGCGATTCTGGCGGCCACACACTCCGACTTCGACGCTGCGCTCGCCGCGCTCGACACGGGCATCGCCAGGCCGTTCGAGCGAGCGAGATCGCTGCTCGTTCGCGGCGGGATCGAGCGGCGAGCCAAGCGAAAGCGGGCGGCCCGCGAGGCCCTTGAAGAGGCGGCGGCCGTCTTCGAGGAGCTCGGAGCGACAGCCTTCGCAGAGCAGGCCCGGGCCGAGCTGAGCCGGATCGGCGGTCGGGCGCCGGCCGGCGATGCGTTGACCCCGACCGAGCTGCGGGTCGCAGCGCTCGTCGCCGAAGGCCGATCGACGAAGGAAGTGGCTGCGAGCCTTTTCGTTTCGCCGAAGACCGTCGAGGGCCACCTCTCTCGCATCTACGCGAAGCTCGGCGTCCACTCTCGCACCGCGCTCTCGCGCGAGCTTCCGCGAGCGTAAAAACAGGGGAAATCCCGGGTTTCGTCGTCGAAGGGGCCGGCGTAGCGTCGATCGCGATGACGCGCTTTGTGGTCGAGGTCTACACGTCGAGGGGCAGCGATCCAGCGGCACGGGTTCGCTCCGACGCGGAAACCCTTGCTCGCTCGAGCTCCCTCCGTCATGTGAGGGCGATCCTGCTGCCGGCGGACGAGACCTGCTTCCACGTCGTCGAGGCGGCTTCCGCGGACGACGTCGCGGCCGCAGCCGATGAGGCGCGCGTCGCAGTCGACCGAATTGCCGAGGCCGTCGAGGTCTCGTGCACGGATTTCAAGGAGGAACGATGAGGAGGATCATTCTCGCCCTGGTCGTGGTCGCGATCGCCGCAGCTACCTCAGTGCCGCTGGCGGCATCGGCAGACCGCGACGAAGAACTGGTGATCGGCGTCCGGCTCAGCTTCGCGAGCGGTCAAGGCACGTTCGCCGCCTGCTGCGCCGTGAACGATGCCGGCAGCGCGAGCGTCTCCGTGACGCAGGGCGCCGTGAGGCGCAACCGGCTTGAGTTCGAGGCGATCGAGACATTCGTTGGCTCGCACGGAACGTTCAGGCTTGCGCTCCGCGGCACGTCTGGGCCCCTTGACAGTGCCATCCACATCGCCCGCGGGAGCTGGCGCGTGATCGGCGGGACGGGAGCCTACGACGATCTCGAGGCTCGCGGCCGGTTCACGGCGGTCACGAACACGAATACGGGTGACCTCACCGCGATCAACAAGGGCGAGGCAGACGACGACTAACAGGCGGCGAACCGGTTGAACGGAACGCCCCGGAGACGGGGCGTTCCCGTTGATTGACGAGTCAATCCGTTTGCCCGCTGGGCGACGCGGCAATGAAGAGCGGTGACGCGTGTTCCCAGACCCTCGGAGGAGACCACTCAGATGAAACTGCGATCGCTGCTCGCGCTCGTCCCCGTGCTCGCCATGCTCGCCTCAGGCGGCGCGGCGCAGGGCGCCCTTCCCGTAGGCGAGCCTACCGTCGGCCTCGACCGCCTCACCCACGCCCACTCACCGCTCGCCGTCGTCCGTGGAATCGCGACCTTCGACGCGGCCCCGACCGCGCTCGACGTCGCGGCGCTTCGGAACCACGGCCTGACCGTCCAGCCGATGAAGCATCTGCCGCTCGCGCTCGTGCGCGGCCCGGTGCAGTCGATGGAGGCAGCCGTTTCGCTCGGCGCCGCCAACGACGTCTATCCGGACGAGCGGCTCCAGTACTTCGACCAGGCCTCAGCCGACGCCATGGGCGCCGCGCTGCCGCGCGCGAACGGCTTCACCGGGAGGGGGACGACGGTCGCCGTCGTCGACTCGGGCTGCGACGCCAGTCATCCCGACCTGGCCGACCACGTCACGCACAACGTGAAGCTCTACAGCCCTGAGTACGTGAACATCCCGCCGGACTCGAGCAACACGATCGTCGTTCCGATCGAGGTCGGCCCGTACCAGAACACCGACCTGGGGTCCGGCCACGGGACGCACGTCGCCGGGATCATCGCGGCCGACGGCCACACCGCCGGGAATCACATCGGCGTCGCGCCTGACGCGAACCTCGTCTGCTACTCGATCGGTGAAATCCTCTTCACGACTGCCGTTGTGACGGCGTACGACCACCTGCTCGACCAGCCGCAGCTCTGGGGCGTGAAGGTGATCAACAACTCCTGGGGCAACTCGTACCAGCAGTTCGATGCCCGTCACCCGGTCCACGTCGCCACCAGGGCGGTGTCCGACCTGGGCGTGAACGTCTTCTTCGCCGCCGGGAACAGCGGCCGGTCGAACGCCGAGATGTCGCTGAACCCGTTTTCCGCCGCGCCGTGGGTGACCGCAGTTGCCGCCGAGAACGTCGCGCACCAGCGCGCCGACTTCTCGTCGAACGGACTGCGGTACGACAACTCGCTGCCGTCGACGATCGGCGCCGGCGGCCACACCGTCTTCACCGGCGACCGGACTGGGGTCTACCACCCGGACATCACGACCCCGGGTGAGGCGATCTCGTCCACGTGCGACTCAGCCGGAACGCCGGCCGTCATCGGCCCCTGCCCGCCGCCGAACTACGGGAACGCGACCGCGTCGGGGACGAGCATGGCGTCGCCGCACGCCGCCGGCGCAGCAGCAGTCCTGTTGCAGGCGAACCCCAGCCTGACCACGAGCCAGCTGCGCTCGGCGCTCCAGGGGACGGCGAAGCCGGTCACTGACAGGGTGTCCGGGGCGGAGCTCGGGTTCTGGCAGATCGGGTACGGCCGTGTGGATCTCGCGCCGGCGGTCGACCTCGTCCGCGGCTCGAACGTCTCGCGGCGGATCACGAGTGCCCAGGCCGCGGCGGACGCTCGCGTCCTCCGCTCGACGCCGTGGACGATCTCCCGCTCCGACTTCTGGACGTACGACGCTCCACGCGTCGCCGCCGGCGGCTCGGACACGCGGACGTTCCACACGGACGTGTCGTCGAAGACGACGCACCTGAAGGTGACGCTGTCCCATCCGTCGCTGGCCGTCGTCGGCTCGAACGGGATGATCTGGACGGTGACCGTGATCGACGGCACCGGCCAGCAGCTCGGCACGACGACCGAGTCGACCTCCGGCGCCGGCACTGCGAGCCTGCTCGTCGACCTGGGGGCCGCCGCCGCGCACCCGGGCGAGTACACGTTCATCGTCAAGGGCGAGCGCGCGGTCTCGGACCCGGACACCCTCGACAGCGAGTCGCTGCTCGGACGGGTCGTCGTCCTCCAGGTCGCCCAGGCGAGGGCGTAACCCCGGCATCACTCGTGGTGGGAAAGGCTCCGGGAACGGAGCCTTTCCCTAACTTGGCCCTACGCGCGAGGTCCTACTTGTCGAAATGAACGTCCCGTTCGCCACGGTGACCGAAACCGACGGCGTCGGCATGACCTACGCGGACGTCAACGGATTCACCGTCGGTGAGCTGCGCTTCCCACCCGACTACGTGCAGGCCGAGTTCGAGCCCGAGCGCCCCTATCTCGCCCTCGTTGTCGAGGGTGCGGTGGAGAAGTCGTTTCCGCTGCGGACGATGCATCTGTCGCAGGCGTGCGCGGTGACCATGCCGGCCGGAGCGAGGCACAGCGCCCGCTTCGCCCGCGACGGCGCCCGCATCGTGATCATCCGGGCGAAAGACGGCTCGAGCGCTGTGGCGGGGCGCCTCGAACGCCTAACCGAGCTTCGCGGTCAAGGCTTCAGCTGGCTGGCCTGGAAGCTCGCCGCGGAGCTCCGCGCGCCGGACGCCGCGGCGCCGCTCGCCGCCGAGGGGATTGCGCTCGAGCTCCTGGCAGCGGCGAGCCGCGAGGGCCACGCGGCAAGGACGCCACGGACGCCGCCCTGGCTGGGCCAGGCCGAGGAGATGCTTCGAACCGTCGGAGACCGGGTCGGCCTGGGCGAGCTCGCGCACACGGTCGGCGTGCATCCCACACACCTCGCGCGGGAGTTCCGTGCCCGTTACGGCGTGTCCGTCGGCGAATACGGACGTCGCGTTCGCCTAGCGCGCGCGGCAGCGGAGATCGCCCGGACCGACGCGCCGCTGGCCGAGATCGCCGCCGAGGCCGGTTTCGCGGACCAGAGTCACTTCACGCGCTTGTTCAAGCGCCACGCCGGCGTGACGCCCGCCAGGTACCGCGAACAGACGCAACGGGCGTTCCACTCCCGGTAGGGGCGTTCAAGACAGCGAACTGGGGGACGCCGATTCTGGGCTCCCACACACCAAGGAGGAGCTCCATGCACGTCCGATTGATCCTGGCACTCGTCGGGATCCTCAGCCTGCTCGCCGTCCCGGTCGCCGCCGCGGACCACGACGATCCCGAGGCGTCCGCCAAGGGCAACGTCCACTGGGTGATCCCGCTTCCGAACGCGTTCGGCGTCGAGGTCGGAAACGTCCTCCGCTTCAAGGCAGAGCGTGACGACGACGGAGAGGTCGAGGGGCGGCTTCACTACGAGCAGACCGTCGAAGGCGAGACCTTCATCTTCGACGGGAAGGCGACCTGTCTCGTGATCTATGACGGCAACCGCGCGAAGATCGGCGGCGTCATCACGAAGAGCAACGATGCGACCCAGCCGCCGGGCCGGTTCATGTGGTTCCAGGTCTTCGACCTCGGCAAGAGGAAGAAGGGCCCGCCGGACCGCTCGAGCCTCGTTGGCTTCGGCGACGAAGCGGCGAATGAGGCCTTCTGCAACAGCCCGAACCTGCCGCGGTTCGGCCCCTGGGACGTGATCGGGCAGATCAAAGTGCGGCCGTAAGCTCGTTCATACCCTTCGGAGGGAGAGCCTGCGGTCGCGCAGGCTCTCTCTCTTGGCGGCATGATCCTGGGCCGTGGGACTCCCGCCGGTGCCTCCGAGCCTCGAGCGAGCCGCCGCTTGGTCCTGGCGGCTCCTCGTCTGCGCCGCCGCGGCGGTGGCGGTCATCGCTGTCCTTTGGTACGTCCGCGTGATCGTCGTCCCGACGATGGTGGCGCTGACGATCGCGCCCGCGCTGACGCCCTTGGCGACGTGGCTTCGTCGAGTGCGGTTGGAGCGCCCGGCCGCCGCGGTCGCGTTGCTCGCCGCGCTCGCGGTCGTCGCCGGGTTGATCGCGATCGTGACCACTTCCGTGCTGGCGCAGTACGACGAGCTCGCAGAATCGGTCTCACAGGCCGTCGAGGACATTACGAACTGGCTCGAGGGCGAGCCGTTCAATCTTTCGTTCGGCCGGGCGGAGAGTGTCGAGTCGTCGCTCGGACAGTCCTGGGACGAGATCTCGACCTACCTGGCCTCCGGGTTGCAGGCCGGAGCCGGCCTCGTCGCGGGTCTCGTTCTCGCAATCGCTCTCCTCTACTTCATCCTTCGCGACGGCGCCGAGTTCTGGCAATGGATCTTGCGGCGGCTGCCACGGGAGTCCCGACCCGTCGCGGATCGCGCCGGCCGGCGCGCATGGGCGGTGCTCGGTGGCTTCATCCGCGGCACGGTCATCATCGCGGCGATCGATGCCGTCTTGATCGGGCTCGGCCTCTGGCTTCTCGGGGTGCCGCTCGCCTTTGCCCTCGCCGTGCTCGTCTTCCTCGGCGCGTTCGTCCCTTTTGTTGGCGCCTTCGTCTCGGGTCTCGTCGCCGTGCTGGTCGCGTTCGCCGACGAGGGCTGGGAAATCGCGCTCATCGCGCTCGGGCTCGTCATCGCCGTGCAGTTCATCGAGGGCAACTTCCTCCAGCCGGTCATCCAGAGCAGGACGGTCGACCTGCATCCGGCCGTCATCCTCCTGGCCGTCGCTGCGGGCGCCTCGCTGTTCGGAATCCTGGGCGCGTACCTGGCCGTGCCGGTTACGGCCGTCGTCTTCGCAGTGGTTGCGTCAATCGAGTCCGAAGAAACGGCCGGATCCGGCTCTGTTGCGCCGAAATCGGGCCTTTCACCCTGATCTCATGCGGGATCCCTATGGTTGGACTCTCACAAAAGTGGTGAAAGGAGAGATGTGCGCAGACGATTGACGTTCATTGTGGCGAGCGTCGCAGCCATCGCTGTGCTTCTCATCGGGGGCACCGCAGCCGTCGTGACCCAAACGGACGACGCAGACTCCCAGGAGGAGCGCGTCACCGGCGCGGCGGCTGAGCAAGTCAAGGCCGCAGGCTTGAAGGAGGCCGGTGGCGGCACCGTCGTCGAGATGGAACGCGACCCCGAGGGGCAGAGGGTCTACAAGGTCGAAGTCCGGAGGGCGAACGGGACTACTGTCGAGGTCAACCTCAACAGCTCGTTCGAGGTCGTCGCCGAGCCCGAGGACGCGGACGAGCCGAACGAGGCAGACGACCAAGACGACAAGAACGACGCGAACGACGCCAAGGACGATCAGGACGACCGAAACGAAAACGAGGCGGCAGACCAGGACGACTAACTAGCACCAGCGGCATGCCAGTTAGGGAAGGCGACGGCGGGCTGGCCGCAAGCTCGCCGGCCGCCTTCCTGAAGGAGCCCGGTTCGCCGGGCTCCTTTGGTTAGTCCATCGCGTCGACCAGCTGCTCCTGGATCCACGAGAGGTAGGCGTACATGGCGTACTCGGGCGCGCGCGGATTGCCCGAGTCGATCGTGTCCCAGTCGAGCTCCTCGTCGACGTCGAGCGCCGTCCCGAGCACGAGGCGCGCGTCGTTCAATGCCCGCAGCCAGGCGTCGCCCTCCTCGGGCGACAGTGAGTCCCGATCGACCGTCGACTCGAGCACGTCGAGCGCCTGCTCTCGTCCGCTCACCAGCTGATTGCGGGTGAGGTCGCGGTACTCGCGCTCGCGGTCCGGCTCGTCATAGGCGGGCGGGAAGAGCCGCCGGAGCGCTGGGTCGTCCTCGTCGGCCAGCCTTGTCCGGATGCTGAGCGCGACCTCGCGGAGGAGCGCGCGTTCGTGCGGGGGGAGGCGAAGACCGATGCGGCCGTTCTGCGTCCGGTGGATCCGGCGTTCGTCCATCAATCCTGTTGCATCGTCGCCCACAGCCCGTAGCCGTGCAGGCGCGCGACGTCGAGCTCGGCCTTCTCGCGGTTTCCAGTCGAGACGACCGCCTTGCCCTCGTTGTGGACCTGCAGCATCAGCCGCGTTGCGTGTTCGAGGCTGTAGCCGAAGAGCTTCTGAAAAACGAGCGTGACGTAGGACATGAGGTTGATCGGGTCGTTCCACACGATCACGATCCACGGCCCCTCGTGCTCTTCGTCGCTGCGAGGGGACTCGACCTCGACTTCGCCCGGCGCGAGCGTGGTGCTCATGTACCGATTGTGCCGCGCCGAGATCTGCTGTCATGTGGCTGCTGGCAGGGCGACCGAAGGGAGGTACATGGCGAAAGCACGCACGCCACGCATGCGGGCGATCGTCGTACTGATCGCCGGCCTGTTAGCCGCAGCGGTTGTCTGGGCGGGAACGGCGCTCGGCGGCGGCTCCAGTGGAGACGCGAAGCCGACGCCGGCCACTCCTGCGAAGAGCCAGAAGGGCTCGAGCAAGGACGGGGCGCGGGCCCCCGACAGGGACTGCCCGTTCGAAAATCGCGCGCACGACTCGTCGATCGATCTCTAGCGACGAGCCGGTAACCGGCGACCCGCGCCCGGGGCCTTCACCGGCCCCGGGCCGCCGGCCGGGTCACGGAAGGATCTTGATCGCGCTCTGATACCCGGTCCCGAGCGACTCCTGCAGCGTGATTTGCAGGAACATCAGCTGCTCGAGCTGGCGCGCACGACGGAGAGGGCCGGCGTCAATAGGGCGGAGGCCGCCGCTCGAAACGAGCTCGGTCACTTTGCCCTTCGCTTCCTCGTCGTCAGCCGCGACGAAGACGTCGAGCTTCTGCCCGGCTACCTCGCCGGGTCCCAGGGTGTTCGCGAAGGTCGTGTTGAAGGCCTTGACGACCGGGGTTCCGGAGGGAAGCGCCTTGGCGGCCTCCTCTGCGCCCGACGAGTCGGGTGCAACCGTGAGCCCGTCCATCGTCTCGAAGTCGACCGGGTTCGAGATGTCGACGACGACCTTGCCGGCCAGCTGCTGGCCGTACTCCTCGATCGCGGCCAGCGTCGCGGGGTAGTAGACGGCGAGAATGACGACCTCGCCGTTGATCGCGTTCTTCTCGCCGGCGGTCGCGGAGCCGCCGAGGTCGTCGGCCAGCGCTTTCGCCTCGGCCGGGTCGTTGTCGATGATCTCGACCTCGTGCCCGCCGGCGACGGCGCGCGTCCCGATGGCTCGCCCCATGTTGCCGGCGCCGATGATTGTGATCCTCATGGAATTCCTCCCCGTTCTCGCGATTGACGAGTCAGTCAGTTGACCCCTCAATACACGACGGTTTCTACCAAATCCTTGCGTATTTCTTTCGCGAGAATTTCGGGTTGCATTTTCGACTGAGAGCGCTCTAAGGTCTCCGTCCCCGGGCCAGGAGGCGCGACATTTCGATCGGGACGGGACGCCTGAGTTCCACGGTTCCTGAGCGACCCGACTGGTCGGCGGTCGCTGCGCCTGCTCGGTTTCTGCGGTAGCTGCGGACGCTCTGAGGAGGGGCGACGCTGGCCGCAGCGTCGTTCCCTCCTCAGATAGCAGCTGTATCGTCGCTCCGGCGATGTGCTTCGAGCTCGAATCCTCGCCGCCGATCCCGGCCATCTCCGGCGCGGCGGTCGAGCATCGCGATCTCGAGCTCGAATCCGCTGACGGAACGGCGTTCGCCGCTTTCGCCGCTTTACCCGACGAGGCGAGCAGCGCCGGCGTTGTGATCCTTCCGGACGTCCGAGGCCTCTACCGGTTCTACGAGGAGCTCGCGCTGCGGTTCGCGGAGCGCCGCATCGCCGCCGTTGCCATCGACTACTTCGGCCGGACCGCAGGCGTCGGGAAGCGGGGCGACGACTTCCCCTACAGGGAGCATGTCGCGCAGACGACGCCCAACGGCATCCAGGCCGACGTGCGCGCGGCGGTCGAGTTCATCCGCTCAGCCGAGGGCGGCTCGGCGAGCTCGGTCTTCACCGTCGGCTTCTGCTTCGGCGGCCGTCATTCCTGGCTCTCGGCCGCGGGCGGCCACGGCCTGGCGGGGGCCGTGGGTTTCTACGGCCGGCCCGGTGTCGGGACGGACGGTTCGCCCGGGCCGGCGCAGCGCGCAGGTGAGCTCGCGGCGCCGATCCTCGGGCTCATGGGCGGCGCCGACGAGGGGATTCCGCCGGAAGATGTCGAGGCGTTCGATCAGGCTCTGGATGCGGCGGGAGTCGACCACGAGCTGGTCACCTATGACGGCGCTCCCCACAGCTTCTTCGACCGCCGCTACGACGAGCACGCCGAAGCGTCCGAGGACGCCTGGCGGCGCGTGCTGGCCTTCATCGAGCGCTACCGAGTCTAGAGCCGCCAGAAGTCGCTGGAGGTGCCGATCGCAATCCGTGGCGAGCGGTCCGGGCGCAGCCAACGGAGGGTCTGCAGCAGTTGCGGAACGGGCAGGCTGATGCAGCCGAGCGTCGGTCTGCCGGTGCTTGCGTGCAGGAAGATGCCGGAGCCGCGGCCGGGCACGACGGGGTCCATGTTGAAGCGCACGACGGCGAAGTGCCGGTAGGCAGTCGGCGAGCGTGAGAGGTCGTCGCTCACGACCGCGAACGGCGGCTTCGCTCCGCACCGGACGTGGCGGAACTGGTTGTAATACGGCGAGCGTGGGTCCTCGACCCACCAGTCCCCGCAGACGATCCGTCGATAGCGGAAGCGGACTCCTGGGTTCGGCGCCACGCCGTACATGACCCGGCCGATGCCGAAGACGCCAACAGGCGTCGTGCGATCACCCTCACGCCGGTTCGCGGAGACGCCTCGGCCGCCGAGCCACGCCCGCCAAGGCCCTGCAACCGGAACCCAGCAGTCGATGGTGTTCTTTCTCCAAAGCGTCAGCCTCCCTTGTGTCGACGTGCGCTCGGGAGCGACGACCGTGATCAGCTGCCTCGCCGAGCCCGTGGAGCGGAGTCGGTTCGGCTCGTTCGTCGGGCAGACGTGCTGCCGGGCCTGCTCGCCGGCGGCGGGCGCGGCGATCACGAGCAGGAGACAGGTGGTCAGAAGCAGTGTCTTGGCCATCCGAGCCCTACAGCTTGAATGAAACGGATGCTGGCGCGCCTCTTCCGGCTGATCTGGGGCGACGACGTGGAGCGCGCGCTCCGCCCGCTCCTGCTCGTCGGCTTCGCCGGCTCGCTCGCCGGCTCAGCGACTTGGACCTTCGTCGGTATCTGGGCGATCGACGAGCTAAACGCTTCGTCCGCCGCGCTCGGCCTCTACTTCGTGATTGCCGCCTGTGTGTCAGCGGGAATGGGGTACCTGGGCGGTCACATCTCAGACCACCTCGGTCGGCGCCCAGTCATCCTCGCCGGCTGGGGCTTGACCGCGCTGGTACCCCCGACATGGATCTTCGTCGACGACTTCACGACCGCGGCTCCACTGCTCCTCCTCGTGTCCGTCTTTGCTCCGATTGCCTACGCCGCGGACCAGGCCCTCGTCGCGGATGTGCTTCCCGCCGAGCGCCACGAGCACGGCTACGCCTCGCTCCGCGTCGCCAACAACCTCGGCGTCACCCTCGGGCCGCCGATCGGCGGTGCCCTGCTCCTGACCGGCGACTACGACATCCTCTGGATCGGCGTCACGGCTCTCGCCGTGCTGACAACACTCCTCGCCTGGCGCCTCATCCCGTCGCGAGGGGAGTACACGCCGGAGGAGCCTCCCGCCCGCGGCTCGCTCGGCGTCATCGGCCGCGACAAGGCGTTTCTGCTCTTCCTCGTCGCGATGGTGCTGGCGAACCTCGTGTACTTCGCCTTCGAGGTCGTGCTGCCGATTTCGGCCGTCGACAGCCACGGATTGAGCCCGGCGGCGTGGGGCTTCCTCGTCATCATCAACCCGGCGCTCGTGACGCTCTTCCAGCTGCGGTTGACCAAGCGCGTCGAACGCTTCCCGGCGGCGCCGAAGCTCGCTCTCGCGATGGTGTTGATGGGTTGGCCGTTCCTGCTCCTGCCGCTCGACGCATCGATCCCGACGATGGCGCTCGTGATCTTGATCTTCGTCATCGGCGAGATGCTCTGGATCCCGACCTCCCAGGCGATCGTCGCCGGCCTCGCTCCGGCCGATCTCCGAGGCGCGTACATGGGCGCCTTCGCAAGCACGTCGTCGGCAGGGTTCGCGCTCGGGCCCTTCATCGGCCTCCAGTTGCGCGGTGAGTTCGGCGACACGGCGATGTGGGGATTCTTCGCCGCGATCTCCGTCGTCGCGGCTGTGCTCGGCGCGATCGCGTGCCGTTACGCGTTTGTAATTCGGAAAACGCGGCTCGCGACGATTTGAGCTAGCCACGACCTAGCCCTCCGGCTGGTTGTTTCCTCCCCTGCTTACACCGTAGCCTCATTGGCAGCACGGAGCACCGGCCTTCGAGAGGCGGGCCGCAATCCAGAACGCTCGACCGGCTCGCAGTACGCGCGAAGGAGATTCCCCTGCCGAATCACCCCCAGATCAGGCGTTTGGCACGGCGACCCCGGCTTCTCGTGATCGTGGCGGCGCTTCTCCTGCTCTTCGGGGTCGGCGCGCAGCAGTCGGTCGGGACGCCGGCGACGAACGCCGACGAGGTCGGCGAGTGGAGCAATCTCGTGAGCTGGCCCGCGATGGCCAAGCACATGATCCTCTTGCCCTACGACAAGGCGCTGATCTTCTCGACGGGCGCCGACGTCCAGCTCTGGAACATCGGCTCGAACACCTTCAAGCCCGTACCGGCCACGTTCGGCGACCTCCATTGCGCCGGCCATGTCACGCTCGCCGACGGCTCCGCGCTCGTCGTCGGCGGCCAAGAGGGCAGTCCGTTCATCGGGACGAAGATCACGGCGACGTTCGATCCCGTCAGCGAGTCGTGGACGAACCGGACGCCGATGCATTTCGCGCGCTGGTATCCGACCGTCACGACGCTCCCGGACGGCCGCGTTCTGTCGACGGGCGGCACGGACGAGGGCAAGGGGAAGGTGCGGATCCCCGAGATCTACGACCCGGCCACCGACACGTGGACGCAGCTGACCGGCGCGGCGAAGACCCAGCCGCTCTATCCCTTCATGTACGTCGATCCCACGAGCGGCCGGCTCTACGACGCGGCGCCCGCCGCGCGAACCGAGTTCCTCGACATCGCCGGCGACGGCTCGTGGAGCCCGGGCCCGATGAGCGGGTGGGACAACCTCGCCGGCGGCTGCTGTTCCGAGGCTGGTGCCATGTACGACATCGGCAAGATCATCCGCACCGGCGGCGGCGACCCGGCGCACAACCGGACCGGCGTGATCGACCTCACAGCGGCGTCGCCTCAGTGGCGCGAGACCGAGCCAATGTCGTTCGCACGGCGGCGCCAGAACCTCGTCATCCTCGCCGACGGCAACGTGATGGCAGTCGGGGGAACGGCCGCCTCCGACGACCCCGCGCGGGCCGTCCTCGCCGGCGAGATCTGGGATCGCGACACGGAGACCTGGACAACGGTCGCGTCGATGTCCACGCCGCGGATGTACCACTCGTCGGCAATGCTGCTCCCCGACGGTCGGGTCGTGGCCGCGGGCGGCGACCATCCCAACGCGACGTCGAAGCTAACCGCGCAGTTCTACTCGCCGCCGTACCTGTTCAAGGGCCCGCGGCCCGTGATCGGGACGGCGCCGGACGAGGCCCGCTACGGCGCACCGTTCACCCTCGACACCGTTACACCGGGCATCAGCTCCGTCGCGCTCATTCGCAGCGGCGCGCCCACGCACGCGATCGACATGAACCAGCGCTACGTCCCGCTGACCTTCTCCCAGAACGGCACGACCCTCTCCGTTCAGGCACCCGCGAGCGGCAAAGTCGCCCCGCCCGGCTACTACATGCTCGTCATCGAGAACGCGGACGGCATTCCATCGGTCGGCCGGTGGATCAAGATCGGGTCGGCTGCCGGTCCGCCTCCGCCGCCCGCGAACCGCGCGCCGACGGCGAACTTCAGCGCGTCGAGGACCGCAGGCCCCGCGCCGCTCGATGTGAGCTTCAGCGACACGTCGGCAGACGGCCCGGAGTCGTGGGAGTGGGACTTCACGAACGACGGCACGATCGACTCGACCGTGCGGAACCCGCAGTTCACGTATCCCGCGGCGGGCTCGTACACCGTCCGCCTCGTCGTCCGGAACGCGTTCGGATCCGACGAAGAGGTCAAGCTCGGCTACATCAACGTCGGCTCGGTTACGCCGCCGCCCGGCGCCGGCCAGACCAAGACCTTCGCGGCGGTCGCCGACGCGCGCGTGCAGGAAGCGAATCCGACGAAGAACGCCGGCAACTCCTATCTCCGCGTCGACGGCGCAGCGGACCCGGACATCGAGTCCTACTTCCGCTTCGATGTCAGCGGTATCAGGGGGCAGGTGACGAGCGCCAAGCTGCGCGTGCTCGCCACCAGCTCGTCGAGCAACGCGCCGGCGGCGTACGGCCTCGCCGAGGGAGCGGGCGACTGGGTCGAGAACACGATCTCGTGGGCGAACCGGCCCGCTCGCGCGCCGGCGGCGCTCGATGACAAGGGCTCGGTCAAGAAGGGTGTGTGGCTCGAATACGATGTCACCCCGCAGGTGACGGGTGACGGCTCGGTGACGCTCGTGCTCGCAACCGACTCAACCGATGGCCTCGATGTCAGCTCGCGAGAGGTCGTCGACCCAGCGAACCGACCGCAACTCGTCGTCAACTGGGCGGATGAGGTTCAGACGCCCCCGCGTGCCGACTTCAGCGTGTCGCCCACGTCTGGGCCGGCGCCGCTCACCGTGACCTTCACCGACACCTCCGACAGCGCGACGAGCTGGGCCTGGGACTTCACGAACGACGACAGCTTCGAATCCTCAGCGCAGAACCCGACCTTCACGTACGCAGACCCGGGCGTCTACAGCGTCAGGCTCTTCGTCGAGAACGACTTCGGCGGCGACGAAGTGATCAAGACCGCCGTCGTCACCGTCACGGAGCCTGCGCCGACCACGACGACGACCGTGCTGCAGCCGGTGGCGGACGGCTACGTGAAGTCGGACGATGGTTCCGGCAACTATGGGCGTTCCAGCAAGCTCCGCATCGACAGCGTCCCGCAGATCAACTCGTACCTGCGCTTTGACGTCACCGGGCTGACCGGCCCGGTCGTCTCGGCGAAGCTGCGGCTGTACGTCGTCGACGCCGGCAGCAACGCGGGTGGCGCCTATCCCGTCTCACCGCTTTGGATCGAAACCGGTACGGGTGCGCTCACCTGGGCGAACGCGCCGGCGCTCGTTGGAACGGCGCTACCGGGCGGCGGTGCCGCGCAGTTGGACAGTTGGGTCGAGTTCGACGTCTCGGACGCGGTCACGGGGAACGGCCCGGTCGCCTTCGCGATCAAGGGCCTGACGCCGGATTCGGCCTACTTCAGCAGCAAGGAAGGGGCGACGAAGCCCGAGCTCGTCATCGAGACGTCGGGCCCGGCGGGTCTGTCGGCCCGCCACGGGCACTGAGCTCGCGCGCGAACGCGCCGCCGCCGATCACGCGCTCGGCCCGGCCTCCCGCGCGCTCGCGCAGGCCGCGGTCCGAAGTCACGAGCCAGTAGGGCCCGTCCAGCTCCGCCGCCTCGCGGGCGATGTGATCGTCGGCCGTCTCCGGTCCCTCGAAGACGACGACCGGGCGAACGCCTTCACGCTCGCCCCAAGCGTCGACCAGCTCGACGAGCTCGTCGCGCGGGATGTTCGGCCACTGCGAGCGCCGGACGTTCTCGGCGTCGACGAAGACCGTCGGGATCTCAGGCAGCGCGGAGCGCCTCGATCTCTCGGTTCACGGCCAGGCGCTCGAGCGCTTGGGCCTCGACCTGGCGGACGCGTTCACGGGTCAGCCCGAGCTGCCGGCCGATCTCCTCGAGCGACTTCGGCGAACTGTCGCCGTTCAAGCCGTAGCGCAGCTTGACGACTTCGCGCTCGCGATCGGGCAGCTGCCGGATCGCGCGGCGCAGGGTGTCCTGCTCGAGGCTCACGTGCAGCGTCTCCTCCGGGCTGAGCTCGTCGCCGGCAACGAGCTCGCCGAACGACGTTTCGCCCTCTTCGCCGACCGGACGGTCGAGGCTCGTCACGGCGCGCGCGGCCTCCCGAACCTCGCGGATCTGCTTCAAGGGCAGCTTCGTCGCCTTGGCGATCTCGCTGTCGTCCGGCGCTCGGCCGAGCTTCGCGAAGAGCTCGCGCTCGGCGCGGGCGATCTTCCGCTCCCGGTCGACGATGTGCACCGGGATCCGAATCTCGCGCGCCTTGTTCGCCACGCCGCGCTGAACGGCTTGGCGGATCCACCAGGTCGCGTACGTCGAGAACTTGAATCCCTTGCGCCAGTCGAACTTCTCGACCGCGCGGATGAGCCCGATGATCCCCTCCTGGATCAGGTCGAGCAGCGAGAGGCCATGACCCTGGTAGCGCTTGGCGATCGAGACCACGAGGCGGAGGTTCGAGTTGATCATCAGGTTCTTCGCCTCCTGGTCGCCGCGCTCGATCCGCTTCGCCAGCTCTACCTCCTCCTCGGCGGTGAGGAGCTTGTACCGGCCCATCTCGTTGAGGAAGAGCTGGAGCGCGTCCGTGGTCGATTCGGCGAGGTTGCCGTTCACATAGGTGGACTCGGGCGCCTCAGCGCGCCCGCAGTCGTCGCTCAGCTCGATGCCGCGGCTCTGGATGTCCTCGTAGAGCCGCTCGACCTCCTCGTCGTCGAGCTCCAGCGCCTCGGCCACGCGCGCGACGTCGGACAGCTCGACACAGCCCTCGCGTTCGCCGAGCTCGATCAGAGCGTTGACCTCGTCAGCAGCCATCTCCCGTATTGTCGCCCACCTTGGGGGAAGCGAAACAGCAGGCGGAACGCGCCGCTCAGCGACCGGAGGCACGTGGCCTTGCCCGCTGGGGGCTCGTCTCGAAGGGAGCGCTGTACGTGCTCGTCGGCGTCATTGCCGTCGACGTGGCGGTCGCGGGTGGGGAGCGGGTGCAGGACCGAGGCGGAGCGCTGTCCGCGATGGCCGACACCTCGACGGGAAAGATCCTCGTCGGCGCACTTGCTTTCGGACTCCTCGGCTACGCGCTCTGGCGGCTCGCCCAGGCGGTCCTGGGCAGGCCGCTCGAGGGCGGTGAGCAGGAGGGCTGGCTCAAGCGGCTCGGGTACCTCGGCCGCGCACTGTGGTACGCGCTCCTGTTCTGGATCGCAGTCTCGGCCCTGGCTGGAGCCGACGAGTCGGGGAACGAGGAAGATCGTTTCACCGCTCGGGTGCTCGAGCTCCCGTTCGGGCGCTGGATCGTCGCCGCGATCGGGCTCGCCATCCTCGGCGCGGGTGTCTTCAACGTCTGGCGCGGCGTGACGGGCCGCTTCCGCGATCGGCTGAAGACGCGGAAGATGAGCGAGCTCGAGGACACCGCGTTCACGATGGTCGGCTCCATCGGCCATATCGCCCGCGGCATCGCGGTTTTCGGGCTGATTGGCTTCTTCCTCGTCCGGGCGGCGTGGCAGTACGACCCCGAGGAGGCTGTCGGCCTGGACGGCGCCCTCGCGAAGGTTCTCCAGGCCGACTACGGGCCTGTGCTGCTGGCGGTGGCCGCCGGAGGTCTCATTGCGTACGGCCTGTACTGCTTCGTCGAGGCCCGGTACCGCCAGGTGTAGGGCTCCACCAGCGCGCCCGGACTTCGAGCGCAACGTAGAGCAGCGAGAGCCACGCAATCGCGACTGCATAGCCGGCGAGGACGTCGGAGAGGTAGTGCACGCCGAGGTACAGGCGGCTGAAGCCGATCGCGAGCACGAGCAGGGCTGTGCCGGCGAAGAGCAACACGCGGCTTCTGAGCGAAGAGAGTCGACGGGCGAGGAGCAGAGCGAGCGAGCCGTAGACGGCCAGCGAGACGAGCGCGTGCCCGCTCGGGAACGAGTAGGTGTGCTCGGTCGCGAGCGGGTCGTCGAAGAAGGGGCGATCGCGTCGGAATCCGAGCTTCATCCCCGACGACAGCACCTGTGCGCCGGCGAAGGCGAGCGCGACGAACACCGCGTCGGTTCTCCGGTCGCGCCGCCAGAGAAGCACGACGGCGATGAGCGTGACCGCGAGGAGCGTCACGAAGTTGCCGAGCGTCGTAACGACATGCATCAGATCCGTGAGCGGATCGGTCGCGCGTTCGTGGAGCCATGCCGCGAGCCGCTGGTCGTTGCGCGTCTCGTCCTCGACGATGTCGTCGGCAAGCACACCGAAGACCCAGAGGCTCCCGGCGAGCGCGAACAGAGCCGCCAGGAGTGGCAGCCCCACGACTCGCAATCTGTCGACCATCAACTCATTGTTACCCTCATTTCGTGACTCGATCCGTGATCGTTTCGGCTGTTCGCACGCCGTTCGGGAGGCTCGGCGGCGGCCTTGCAAACTACGAGGCGACGGAGCTCGGCTCGCTCGTGATCCGAAACGCGCTCGACCGCGTTGGGCTCGAGAACCACGAGGTCGAGTACGTGATCATGGGCCAGGTCCTCCAGGGCGGGGCGGGCCAGGCCCCGGCGCGTCAGGCGTCGATCGGGGCGGGCCTGCCGATCGAGGTTCCCGCCGACACGATCAACAAGGTTTGCGCGTCGTCGATCCGCGCTGTTCAGATGGCCGACCAGATGATCAGGGCCGGCGACCACGACGTCATCGTCGCCGGCGGCATGGAGTCGATGACGAACGCGCCATACGTCCTCAAGAAGGCGCGGTTCGGCTACCGGCTCGGCGACGGGACGCTGATCGACCTGATGACGCACGACGGCCTCACGTCCACGTTCGACAAGCGCCACATGGTCGAGCAGGCGTCGTTCGTCTCTCGCGAGCTCGGGATCTCGCGGGAAGCGCAGGACGAGTGGGCGCTGCGCTCGCACGAGCGCGCGGTCAAGGCGATCGACGAGGGTCGCTTCGCCGATGAGATCGTTCCGGTCGGCGACTTGGACACCGACGAGGGGCCACGACGCGACACGTCAATCGAGAAGCTCGCCGCGCTAAAGCCCGTCTTCGACCCGGAGGGCACGACGACCGCGGGCAACGCGCCGGGGGTGAACGACGGCGCGGGCGCGCTCGTCGTCACCAGCGAGGAGTTCGCGAAGCGGCGCGGCCTCGAGCCGCTCGCGACGATCGTCTCGCAGGCATACGTCGCGGACGACTTCGCCTACCTCGCGCGCACGCCGGCCAAGTCCGGCAAGAAGGCGCTCGAGAAGGCCGGCAAGTCGATCGAAGACGTCGAGCGTGTCGAGCTGAACGAGGCGTTCTCGTCGGTCGTGCTCAACTCGACCGAGATGCTCGGTGCCGATCCCGAGAAGGTGAACGTGAACGGCGGAGCGGTCGCACTCGGACACCCGATCGGCGCCTCCGGCGCCCGCATCCTCGGGACGATGATCTACGAGCTCCGCCGCAACGGCGGCGGTCTCGGCCTCGCGGCGATTTGCTCCGGCGGAGGCCAGGGCGACGCTGTTTTGATCCACGTTTAGGGCGTATTAAGCCTTCTCACCCTGAAGGGTGATCTTTCGCCACAGGGCCAACCAGTGGCGCTATATCGAGTCTGAGACAGTGATGAGGTGGATGCCCCCGCGCGTGCGGCTGCGCCGGGGGGCCTGGAGGGGGAGCCGATCGGCGAGAGCCGGTGTTGCGGCGTGCCTGGCGGCCGCCGCGGTACTGCTCTTGCCACCGGCACCGGCGAGCGCCTTCCCCTGTGGCGAGGCTCCGCGACCCGTCGTGACGAAACGCCACCTGTCGAGCGTCCAGGCGGCCGACGAGTGCACGACGCCGGGAAACCGCCCGAGGAAGCGGCCGCGCAAGAAGGGGAACGTCAGCGGCCTAACTGTCTTTGTCCTTGCCATCGCGGGGGCGCTGCTGATTCCGATCGGCCGAAACGGGCTTCCCCGCTCCGCCGATCCGTACGGTCACGACCGCCCGTTCTGAAGGAAGTCGAGGACGAGCCGGGCGAGCTCCTCCGGCGCTCGCCACTGAACCATGTGATCCGCGTCCTCGATGACGGCGTGCCATGCGCCGGGGATCTCGGCGGCGAGCAGCTCGCCGAGCTCGTTGATGGCCTTCACGTCGCGGGCGCCCGTGATCACGAGCGTCGGGACGGCGATCTCGCCGAGGCGGCTGGCCGAGGGCACCTCCTCGGCAGGATCATCGGCGTTCGAGGCAGCAGCGTTCTCGACGAACATCGCCCGTAGCCGGTCGTCGGCGCCCATGGGCGCCCAGAACTCCATGTCGATCTCGGCGAGCTCATCGAGGTCACCCGCCGCTTCGGCCGCCTCCCACCGTGCCTCCTGCTCAGGTGTGCCCTCGAGCTCCAGCGGACGACCGGCGAGGCCCGAGGCGACGAGCACGAGCGCGGAGATACGTTCGGGCCGCTCGAGTGCGGCCTGGATCGCGATGCGGCCGCCGCGCGAGGTGCCGACGAGCGCGGCCCGGTCGACGTCGGCCGCGTCGAGCACGGAGACCAGGTCGTCGACGACCGAGTAGGGGCCGGTCCACATCGGCGATCGGCCGTAGCCGCGCTGGTCGTACGCGATCGTCCGGAGCCGGTCGGTGACAAGCGGAACGAACGGCTCCCAGATCCGGGAGTCGACGACGCCTTCGTGGAGCAGCACGACCGGCGGTCCCGCTCCCTTGTCCTCGTACCAGAGGTCGGTCACGGGACTGGACGTTAGCCTCCAGGTTGTGACGTTTGACCACATCCTCGTCGTCGGCGCCGGCCAGATGGGCGGCGGCATCGCCCAGGTCGCGGCGTCGGCCGGCTGCCGGGTGTCACTCCACGACGCCGAACCGGGCGCAACCGACCGCGCCCTCGCGACGATGCGGAAGAGCCTGGCCAAGCTGGCGGAGAAGGGCGGGGGAGACCCGGATTGGACCCTCGCCCGCGTCGAGCCTGTCGACGACCTCACACCTGCCGACCTGATGGTCGAGGCGGTCGTCGAAGACGCGTCGGTCAAGCAGGACGTCTTCCGCCGCGCCGACAAGATCTTTCCGGCCGAGGCCGTCCTCGCCTCGAACACCTCCTCGATTCCGATCGCGACGCTGGCGAAGGCCACGAAGCGGCCGGACAAGGTCGTCGGCATGCACTTCTTCAATCCCGTCCCGGTGCTGAAGCTCGTCGAGGTGATCCGCGGCAAGAAGACCTCCGACGAGACCGCGGCCAAGGTTGTGGCGTTCGCCGAGGAGCTGGGCAAGGTGCCTGCGGAGGCGAACGACTTCCCCGGCTTCGTCTCGAACCGGATTCTGATGCCCTACATCAACGAGGCCGTGTGGGCTCTCCACCAAGGGGTCGCCGAGCCGGAGGCGATCGACACCATCGCGAAGCTTGGGTTCGCTCATCCGATGGGCCCGCTCGCGCTCGCCGATCTGATTGGGCTCGACACGTGCGTCGCGATCATGGAGGTGCTCCACGATGGCCTCGGCGACGACAAGTACGAGCCGTGCCCGCTCCTCCGGGTGCACGTGAAGGCCGGCCACCTGGGCCGGAAGTCCGGCCGGGGCTTCTATAGCTACGCCTGACCGCGCTCGCGCTCGCGGATGACTTCGAGCGTCTGGCGTAAGGCTGGCAGCTGCCCTAGGTCTTTGAGCCGGCCGGCCGCCTGCTTCGAGCGAATGACGTCTGCGAGCGAGGCGACGCTGACTAGAAGGCCGGGACCGAGTTCCAGTTCGACGGCGTTGCGCCGGAGATCCTCGTAACCCCGAGTGCCTGAGGGGACAAACGAGATGTCAAGGTCGCCATGCGGGGTCGAGAGCGTCCAGATCTCCCCAACGTTGAGGAATGGGCCGTCCACCGGGAACTCGACCGGGTCGTTCGGGGTCCGCAGTGTTGCGCCGAGCTCGCGAAGAGCGCTTGCAAGGCGCTCGAGATTCTCCGGATCGCGTGCGGGAGTGATGTCAACGTCCTCTGTGGGTATCGGCGAGCCGTGGGCGATCGCGGCGCCGGCGCCGATCAGGATGAAACGGACCTCGTGGCGCGCAAGAGCCTCGAGAATCGGCAGAGGGTCGAAATCGAAGCCCGCCTCAGCCAACGCGCGCCGCCTCGATCTTCGGACGGATGCGACGATAAGCGTTCGCAACCTGTGTGGCGCGAGCTACGCGTTCGGCAGGGGTGGATGTCAGGTTCCGCTCGATCTGCGGAACGTACGAGTTGTCGAAGTTCGCAATCGTGAAACCGAGGTCGAGGCCACACGCACGAATCACCTCGCGAAGTGACTCGAGACTCGGATGAACGCGGCCGCTTTCCCACCGAGCGATCGTCGACTGAGGCCGTCCAGAACGCCGGGCCAGTTCTTCTTGTGTCAGGCCCGCCCGCAGCCGTGCCTCTCTGAGAAGATCCGCGCTAAGCATATACGCTATTAAGACAATAGCATAAACGGTATTCTTCCCTCTTCGTATACTCGCCACGGCAGTGGATTTCGCCCTCACCGACGACCAGCGAGAGATCCAGGCGCTGACGCGCGAGTTCGCGCAGGCCGAGATCGAGCCGCACGCCTCGCAGTGGGACCGCGACCATCATTTCCCGCGCGAGCTCTATGGCAAGCTCGCCGAGCTTGGGCTCATGGGCACCTGCGTGCCGGAGGAGTACGGCGGCGCCGGCGCGGACTTCCTCTCCTACATCCTCGTCCTCGAGGAGCTCTCCCGCGCCGACGCGGGAGTGGGGGTGACCGTCGCGGTGCACACGAGCGCCTGCACGCTGCCGATCCTGGCCTTCGGCACCGACGAGCAGCGTGCGCGGTTCGTCCCGCCGCTCGCGCGCGGTGAAGGCATC
>Ga0081538_10000540_pt1 | contig 41719 bp, 42 predicted proteins | sample TabmetS5T2R1_FD_71022 | JGI IMG/M metagenome (GOLD analysis project Ga0081538, IMG submission 71022) | Tabebuia heterophylla rhizosphere microbial communities from the University of Puerto Rico - S5T2R1 | ecosystem: Host-associated > Plants > Roots > Rhizosphere ... | reverse complement strand
GAGCGGGGCGTCGGGGAACGAAACGCACCGTATGGGTGCGAAACGTTCCGCGCGACGCGAGCGACGGGGTTCGGGGAACGAAATGCACCCCCACCTCCCCTACCCAGCGCAGTTGACGGTCGCTACGAGATCAACCCGAGGCGCTGGGCCTTCTGCACCGCCTCGGCCCGGTTCCGCACCCCGAGCTTCCGATACAGGGTCGAGGTGTGTTCCTTGACCGTGTGCGGCGACAGATAGAGCGTGCCGGCGATCTCGCGGTTCGTCGCACCGGACGCGATCGCCTCGAGCACCTCGCGCTCCCGATCCGAGAGCGGCGGACCCTGCGGCGCCTCGTGCGGGCGGAACACGGTCATGCCGAGCCCGACCATGCGGACCGCGCCGGCGATGTCGGCCGCCGGCCAGTCCTTGGAGATGAACCCCGCGGCGCCGGCGGCGCGCGCCGCGTTCGGCGAGATCCGGCCCGCGCCGGAGATCATCAGCACGTTGGTCCGCGGCGAGATCGAGCGCAGCCGCTCGCAGATCTCGGCGCCCGACTCCTGGCCGACGAAGAGGTCCACGAGCGCGACGTGCGGCTCGTAGCGGCGCGCGAGCGTGACCGCCTCCTCGGAGTTGCGCGCGCTCACGCAGCGCTCGACCCAGGGCTGCTCGCCGAGCATGAGCCGGAAGCCCCAGTGCACGACCTCGTGGTCGTCGACGATCAGCACGCGGAGGCGGCGCTCGCCGGAGCCGCCGGCCGCGAGCCGGCTGGGATTGACGTCAGGAGCGGTCAACGGGAACGGCCAGTCGTACGCGCCAGGTGCCCGGATCCCGCTCGCCGAACTCCACGATCCCGCCGACCTGCAGCGCCTCCAGCGCCGCCAGCCGGAGGCCCATCCCGGTCGACCTCGGGCGGCCCGACACGCCGTCGTTGGCGACCTCGAGCGTGAGCGTGCCGTCGGTGCGGTCGAGCGTGACCTCGACGCGCGTGGGGCGCGCGTGCTTGTGGGCGTTGCGCACGGCCTCGGCCAGCACCGACTGCGCGAGCGGCTCGATCTGGCGCGGCACCTGCACGCGCTCGGAGCCGGGCGTGAGCTGGATCTGCAGGTCCGGGTGCTCGCGCCGCAGCCGCGAGACCTCCTCGAGCAGCGTGGTGTGGGTCTCCGGCGCCTGCCGGCCGAGCGGGCGCTGCAGCGCGCGCCGCAGGTCGAACAGCGCGGCCTGCAGCTCGGCGGCGATCCGGTCGCGCGCCTCGCCGGAGAGCTCGGCCTGGCTGGAGAACACGAGCTGGACCCCGAACAGCCGCTGGATGACGCCCTCGTGCACCTCGCGCGCGAGGTCGATCCGCTCCTGCAGCATCCTCGCGCGCGCGTGCTGGTTGGTGGCGAGCCGCGCGTGGGTGGCGAGCGCCGCGGTCTTGCCGAGCGCCCACAGCGCCTGGCGCTCGTTCTCGCGCAGCGGCGAGCGGCCCGGCCCGCGGTCGGAGAGGATCACGCCGAGCCAGCGCCCGGCGGCCGACATCGGCGTGCACACCAGCGTCGCCTCGCGCAGCAGGTCGCGGTACTCCTCCGGCACCTCCGGAGTGTCGTCGTCGCGGACCTCGATCACGCGGTCGTCCTCGAGCGCCTGGCGCGCGATCGGCGCCGACTCCACGGTGAGGTGCGCGTTCTCGAACACGTCGAGGTTGATCCCGTAGGCGCCGGCCGCGTGCACGCGGCGGCGGGCGTCGTCGTAGCGGAAGATCACCGCGCGGTCCATCGAGGCGACGCGACAGGTCGCCTCGCAGAGGCGGCTGTAGAAGTCGTCGGTCTGGCCGTCGACGTCCGCGCCGGCCAGCAGCTCGACGAACGTCTCGAGCGCGTCGACGGCGACGGTGGGCTCTGAGGTGCTCATCGTCGGCGAAGACTCTACGGCAGCGTCACCCGGAGGACGCGGTCGTCGCCGTCCTCGGGCGAGCCGCGGCCGTCGCGGTTGCTGGTCAGGACGTAGAGCGCGTTGTCCGGGCCGACGCGCACGGTCCGCAGGCGCCCGTACTCGCCCTCGAGCAGCACCTCGTCGTCACCGCTGTCGACATCGAGCCGGTACAGCGCCTCGCCGCGCAGCGTCGCGAACCAGAAGTCGCCGCGCCAGAACACCGCGCCGGAGGGCGCGATCGCCTCCTCGTAGACCTTCAGCGGCGCGGTGAACTCGCCGTGGTCGGAGCCGTAGACCTCCGGCCAGCCGTAGTTGGCGCCCGCCTCGATCTCGTTGACCTCGTCGAACCCCTGCGGGCCGTCGCCGCCGCTCGGCCCGTGCTCGGTCGAGATCAGCCGGTCCATCCCGGGCTCCCAGTCGAACCCCTGCGGGTTGCGGTGCCCGAGCGAGACGACCTCGGGGCGCACCGGGCCGCCGCGGTAGTCCTCGAGCCGCAGGTACTTGCCGTTGAGCGACTGCGGGTCCTGCGCGAGCTCGCCGTCGCCGGCGTCGCCGGTGGCGACGTAGAGCGCGCCGTCGGGCCCGAAGGCGATCCGCCCGGAGTCGTGGATCGGGCCGGCCGCGATGACGCCGTCGATCAGGCTCGCCTCGCGCGTCAGCCGGTCGTCCTCGAACCGCCAGCGCTCGAGCTGCAGCCCGTCGGCGGTCGTGAAGTAGAGGTAGACGAACGGCTGCTGCTCGAACTCGGGGTCGAGGGCGAGCCCCATCAGCCCGCCCTCGCCCAGCGCGCTCACCTCGACCTCGGCGATCACGTCCCCGTCGAGGAAGCGGATCCGGCCGGGCCGCTCGGTGAGCAGCGCGCGCCCGTCCGGCAGCCACGCGATCTCCCAGGGGACCTCGAGACCCTCGGCCACGACCTCGGCCTGCAGCTCGCCGTTCGGCGCCGGCTGCCGCTCCTCCTCCCCACCACAGCCGGCGACGAGGAGCAGGGCGAGCAGGACTGTCAGTCGAGCGGCCAGGTGTGCACGGGCTCGTTGGAGTGCATGTGCTCGCGGTAGCGGACGGTCATCTCGCGGAGGGCGTCCCCGCGGTCGAGTGACTCGTAGAGCCGGTGGAACGTGGCCGCCTGCCAGGAGGCGCCGTTGCGTCCCTCGACGCAGCGGCGCTCGATGATCCCGAGCAGGCGGTCGCGGTCCCTGGCGTCGACGCCCCAGCGCTCGAGCCCGTCGTGGGCCATCGGCAGCAGCCGGCGCAGCACGAGCTCGGCGGCCGGCACCTCGCCGACGCCGGGCCAGTAGACGCGAGCGTCGATGCCGTCGCGCGCGCACGCGTGGAAGTTCTCCTCGGCGGCCGAGAACGACATCTGGGTCCACAGCGGGCGGTCGTCGTCGGCCAGGACGCGGACGAGCCCGTAGTAGAGCGCGGCGTTGGCCAGCGTGTCGACCACGGTCGGCCCCGCGGGCAGCACGCGGTTCTCCACCCGCAGGTGCGGGCGGCCGCGCACGACGTCGTAGATCGGCCGGTTCCAGCGGTAGATCGTGCCGTTGTGCAGGCGCAGCTCCTGCAGCCGCGGGGTGTCGCCGCGGTCGATGACCTCGACGGGGTCCTCCTCCTCGCACACCGGCAGCAGCGACGGGAAGAAGCGGACGTTCTCCTCGAAGAGGTCGAAGATCGAGGTGATCCAGCGCTCGCCGAACCACACGCGCGGGCGCACGCCCTGGGCCTTGAGCTCCTCCGAGCGCGTGTCGGTGGCCTGCTCGAAGAGCGCGATGCGCGTCTCGCGCCACAGCTCGCGGCCGAAGAAGAACGGCGAGTTGGCGCCGACCGCGAGCTGGATGCCGGCGATGCACTGGGCGGCGTTCCAGTGGCGGGCGAAGACGCCGGGGTCGACGAGCTGGTGCAGCTGGACGCTCGTGCACGCGGCCTCCGGCGCGATCGTGTCGGCGTACACCGACAGCCGCTCGACGCCGTCGATGGCGAGGTGCAGGTCCTCCCCGCGGGCGGCGAAGATCTGCTCGTTCAGCAGCGCGTAGCGCGGGTTGGCGCTGAGCACCGAGCCGTCGAGCGTGTCCTCGCTGAGCGTCGGCAGGATGCCGACCATGAGCAGCCGCGCGTGAGCTTTCTGCGCGCCCTCCTCGGCATGGTTGAGGCTTGCGCGGACCGCGGTCTCGAGCTCTCCCAGCACGCCGTCGCCGAGGCTGCGCGGCGGGATGTTGATCTCGATGTTGAACTGCGCGAGCTCGGTCTGCCAGGCCGGGTCGGCGATCATCTCCAGCACGTGCTGGTTGGCCATCGCCGGGTCGCCGGTCTCCTCGGTGATGTTGAGCTCGATCTCCAGGCCGATCGAGCGGCGGTCGCCATCGAAGCGCGCCTCGGAGAGCATGCGGGCGAACACGTCCAGGCACCGCTTGACCTTCTCGCGGTACCTCTTGCGGTCCTCTCCGGTGAAGACCCGGGCGGCGACCTCGTCCCCCACGAGGCCCAGTCTGCCCGCTCGCGCGGGGTTTTGACAAGCGAAGCGGGCGCGGCCACGCCTGGCCGCGCCCGCTTCTCGCACCCCTAGCTCACGTGATGATCCGGCAGACCAGCGTCTGGTTGGCCCTCAGCTGAGCCCCCGCCGCCGGCCTGCCCGCCACCTTGAAGCGGCCCTTCGCCACCGTGCGCCCGGCGAAGCGGGCGCTGTAGCGGTAGGTCCCGCGGACGCCGGTGATCTGCGCCCGCAGCCGCAGCTTGGCCTTGCCCGCCTTCGCGCGCGCCCGCACGCGGGAGACGATGCTGCCGCTCGCGGTGCGGATGGTCAGCTCCACCTTGTCGCCGCGCTGAGCCTTGCGGCCGAGCTTGACGGTCCGGCTGAACGTGGCGCCGGCGAGGTCGCGGGCGGCGGCCAGCGCGTTGGCGAATCCCTTCTCCGAGCTCGGCGAGGCGAGCCGCGCCGGGGCCGGGTTGTCGTTGACGGTCTCCGACGGCTTCGGCGCGCTGGTCGCCGAGTCGGTCCCCTTGGCGCCGGGAGGCGCCGGAGCGCCCTGCCACTTGGCCCGCTGGACCTCGGCCGGGCCGGCCGTCGACGGCCAGTGCCTGCCCTGCTCACCGGTGTACCGCAGCACGTCGAAGCCGCGTGCGATGTCGCCGGTGAAGATGTAGCCGTTGTGCGGCTTGGCCGCCCACGTGTCCGCCCCGGTCGGGATGAACCAGCCGAGCTCCTTCGCCCGCGCCGGGTTCTCGAAGTCGACCACGCGCGTGCCGCGGCCGTAGAACGAGGTCACGAGCCGGTTCTCGTCGGGCGCCGTCCAGAAGATGTGGATCGTGCAGCCCTGGACGAGCTCGGGGTCGATCTCGCCGGCCTGGAGCGGCAGGTTGTAGGTGCCCGCCACCGTCGGCTGGCCGTTGCCGTCCGGGACCACGAGGCCGTCGGCGCCCGTCTTGTAGAAGTACAGCGCGCCGAGGTTGTTGCGATCCCCGATCGAGTTGTCGTTCGGGACGTCGCGCGGCCCGTCCTGGCTCCGCGTCTTGCCGCACGCCCGCGCCTCGTTGCCGCCCCGGTACTCGTCGGTGATCAGGGTGAGGCTGCGGTCGTGGTTGGGCTCGGACTGGTGGGCGAAGTCCACCGCCGGGTCGACCAGGCGCTGGAGGATGACCGGGTTGGCCGGGTCGGTGACGTCGATCACGTCCGACGTCTGGTTGCCGGACGACGCGTAGAGGTAGTCCTTCCCGTCAGGCCGGTGATCGATGATCAGGTCGTGCGGCGAGGTGCTGCCGAACGCCGGCGGCCCGTACTGCACGCCCGGCAGCTTCACCGGCGCGGACGGGTTGGTCAGGTCGTAGATGTCGATCTTGTTGTAGCTGGCGACGTACTGGTCGATGTAGAGGTACGGCCAGTCCAGCGTGTGGTTGTGCGAGCCCACGAGCGTGCCCGCGTTGTTGCGCACCTCGACGAACGCGACCTCCACCGGGTTCTCGGGGTCGGCCAGCGAGATGATCACGCTGCCCTCGAGGCCGGGGTGGCACGCGTTGTTGCGGCTCTCGATCGCCATCGCCATCCACTTGCCGTCCGGCGAGAGCTGGACGTCGTTCTGGCCGCCCGCGCAGTCGAACAGGCCGACCCGCTCGGGCTTGGTGGGATCGGAGATGTCGATCACCGTCACGCCGCCGGTGCCCGGCGTGCAGTTGCCCGGGGGCGGGATCGGCGTCTGCGGGCTGCCGCCGCTGCAGGCGCCGAACGTCGCGACGTACGCGTAGTCGCCGTGCATCTCGATGTCGGCCCCGAAGTCGATCGGGACGTTGGCGACGATCTCGAAGTTCTCGCCCTTGCCGGTGAGCGGGAACGGCTCCGGCAGCGGCGGGAGGTCGGCGGCGGCGCGCTGCGCGCGGGCCTCCGCCACCTTCGCGTCGCCGAGGTCGCTCGAGTACGTCGTCCCGGCCTCCTCGGCGTCGAGCGTCACCGCCACCGCCACCGGCGCGCCCAGCGCGCAGGCGAGGGTCACGGCCGCGGCGATCCACTTGGCGCGGGTCATCCGACCTCCACCTCCTTCCGCTCCGCCGAGATGGGCCTCAGCAGGTCGTTCCCCAGGAACCGGGCGGTGACCCGGTAGCGGCCGTCGCGATCGACCCGGATGGCGGTCGCGTACTCGCAGTCGCGGTCGAGCCTGACCTTCTCGGACTCGACCACGTCGCCGCCGCGCCGGACCTCGACCTCGACCCTGCCGTCGCAGCCGTCACGGTCGTCGACCGTACGCGGCAGCTTGAGCCGCCCGTCGGCGAACACGCGCCGGTTGTTCGCGTCCGCGTGCAGGCTCAGGCCCTTCGGCTTGAGCTTGTTCGGCAGCCGGAGCCTGATCATGTCGGTGCTCGTCTGGCCCGCGGAGTCCGTCGCGATCGCGACCACGCTCAGGCGGTCGCGCGGGATGAACTCGGGGAAGACCTTGCACTCGTACGGCGGGCGCCGGTCGGTGCACGCGCGCTCGCCGTCGACGAAGAACGTGACGCGCTGCACGTCGCGGTCGTCGTCGGCCAGGGCGTAGAGCCGGAACGCGCCGTTGTTCTCGCGCGTCGGCCGCAGCAGCTCCACGAACGGGGCCGCGTCGTCGTTGGCGCCGACCGAGATCGCGTCGCCGCCGGTCTGCCCGCGCGAGTCGGTGACCACGGCGACGATCGACTGCGTGGTCCAAGCCTGCGCCTCGTCGGGGGTGTAGGTGGCCTGGTACGGGGCGGTCTTGTCGACGGCCAGCACCTGGTCGCCGCGCAGGAACGTCACGTTGTTGACGCCGATGTCGTCGGCCGCGGTCGCGGTGACCGTGAGCGGCGTGTGCGGCGACAGCGTGGTGCCCTCCGGGGGCGCCGTGATGTCGACGGTCGGCTGGCGGTCGACGAACAGCCCGAGCGGGGTCGGCACCGGAGCCGGCCGCTTCAGGAAGCCGACGAAGTCGACGCGATCGGTCGCGTCGTTGAGCCCCGTCGTCGCCGTGCAGCTGGCCGGCGCGTTGAGGTTGCCGCTGACCTGGTCGCCACGGCCGGCGACGTCGTCGGTCGACGGGCCGAGCGGCGAGCCCCACCAGTTCTCGACCGCGTCGAGCCGGTACTTGTTGGTCCGGCCCGGGTCGTTCGGGCAGATCGTGAACGCCGCCTCATGGCGGAAGCCCATCCGGTTGCGCTGGATGTTGTTGCGGTTGAAGCGCGTCTGCGACGTGCTCGCCGAGTTCTGGACGTCGATGCCGGCGTCCGAGTTGTCGGTGAACGCGTTCTCGACCGCCACCGTGCTCGCGCGGTTCAGGACGCGGTAGCCGTCCTGCCCGGCGATGCCGGCGCCCGCGCCCGCGCCGCTGATGCGGTTCTCCTTGAGCAGCGCGAACAGGCCGGTCGACGAGCTGGCGCGCGTCGAGCCGTTGGCGAGTGCGGCGTCGACGACCACGCCGGCCGCGTCGTAGTTCTCGACCAGCGAGTCCTCGACCGTGACCGAGTTCAGGTCGTCGGCGGTGTTGCCCCAGGCGAAGAACCCGACGCCGGTGACGCCGTCGTACATGCCGGCCCGCACCATGTCGACGATCTCGACGCTGGAGACGACGCCGTCGGAGTTGAGGTAGTGGACGCCCGCCTCCACGTGGCGGTTCGCGCCGAACACGGTGATGCCGGAGATGCTCACCTCCGCTCCGACGACCGAGATGATGTTCCCCGCGCTGTCGCGCAGGTTCGGCGTCGCCGCCGCGAGGTCGCCGGTCGGGCCGACGTACACGCGGCCCGCGCCCTCGCCCTTGATGGTCAGCGACTTGTCGATCGTGAGCGACGACGCCCCGGGCCCTGACGGGCCCTCGCGGTAGACGCCGTGGCACACGCTGATCGTGTCGCCGGCTTGCGCGGCCGCCACCGCGGCCGCGATGGTCGTGTAGCCCGCGCTCGGGCACTCGAGCCCGTCGTCGTCCACGACGAGCTGCGCGGCTGACGCGCTCGCGGGCGCGAGCAGCGACGCACAGGCGATCGCGAGTGCCGCGCCTCGGCCGATCCTCATCCAGCCCCCTTCCCTCCGTTGACTGCCGCTCCCGTCCTGGAGCCTCGCCGCGACGATATTCCTGACCGGTGTCAGGATCCTGCGCTGTTTCAGCCCAGGGGCGGCAGCGTCGGTTTCCGGACCCGCGACGGCGGAACACCGAACGCGCGCCGGAAGGTGGCCGTGAGATGGCTGTGGCTCGAGAAGCCGACCGCGCGGGCGATGACCGCGAGGTCCTCGTCGCCGCCCGAGAGCCGCTCGAGCGCCGCCCGCAGGCGGAGGTGGACGCGGTACTCGTGCAGCGTGTAGCCCGTGTGGCGCCGGAACGAGCGCGCGAGGTGGAACGGCGAGACGTTGACCGCCCGCCCGAGCTCCTCGAGCGTGAGGTGCTCGGTGTAGCGCGCGCTCAGCAGTGCCTTGGCGTCCTCGACCACCGGCGGAGGGCGCCGCCGGCGGCGCGGCATCCGCTCGTCCGCCCGGAACGCGCCGACCACGGTCGCGTGACCGAGCCGCAGGAGCTGCTCCTCGACCATCAGCCCGTCCGCCCCCGCCGCGAGCGCCCGCGCGATCGCCCGCACGGTCATGTACGGCCGCGGCAGCAGCTTGCCGAGCGGGTTCGGGAAGCGGCCGGCGCGCAGCCACTCGTCGACGGTCTCCTCCCCGACGACCATGAAGTGGTTGCGGTCGCCGCCGCCGTTGAAGCGCCGGCGACGGAACACCTCGCCGGGGTTGAGGAAGACCGCGTGGTTGGGCCCGGCCAGCGCCAGCTCGTGCCCCTCGGGCGCGATCCAGACCGGGTTGCTCGGGAAGATGATGTGGGCGACGTCGCCGACGAGGTTCTCGAGCGACCAGCGCACGTCGTCCGGTCCGCACCAGAAGGTCCCGAGCGAGACGATCGGGCTGCGGTAGAGCGGTGTGATCCGCACCCGGTCGCCGTCACCGGCATGCCATGTGGCCAGACGCAGCGGCGGTGGAGCGGGATCCACGACGGCGACCATCTGGCGGGCGATCGTAAGCCAGATGACAGGCGGCTCCGAAGGGGCGTTGAGCTACCTCAACGGATTTCGGCGCACCGGCGGGTGAGCCGGTTACCCGCGGAACACCCCGGACGGGCTACGCGGCGGCGGGCTGGACCAGCAGCTCTTCGGTCGGCCGGTCCTCGAGCGCCTCCGGCTCGCCGGCCACGAGCTCGGCGGCGCGCACGAGGTCGGCCGCAGCCGAGCGGACCTGGCCGCGGACGAGCACGAGGTCGCTGCTCGCCTCGGGGAGGGCGGCGGCGCCGGCCGCGGCCTGGACGGCGAGGCGGCGGGCCGGCGCGGCGTGCGACGGGGCGTCGTACGAGGCGGCCAGCTCCCAGACCGCGTGCGAGAGGTCGCGCACGGCGGCCGGCAGCCCCTCGGGCACGTCGTCGGTCTCGCGTACGAGGCTGACCGCGTGGCGGGCGAGCACGCGCGTGTTGCGGACCGCGTAGTCGACCTGCGGAATGCTGCGGGCGTAGCGGTCGAGCTGGGCGCGCGAGGAGCGCCGCGGCGGCGTGTACCTCGCGGTCTCGCGGCCGGTCGTGACCTCGTCCTCGACGAAGCGGATGAGGTCGTCGATGCCGCGGGCATCGACCAGCGCGCGCTCGGCGGCACCGGGGTCGCGCGCCTCGAGCGCGGTGGCGATCCGCTCGAGCGCGCGGCCGAGCTCCACGAAGACGGCCTGGGCCGCGCGGCCGGGGGCCAGCGCGGGGTCGGGCGGGAAGAGCAGCGAGCTGACGACGAGGGCGACGGCGCCGCCGATGGCGCCCTCGGCGATCCGGGTCGGCGAGAAGCCGTCCGACGCGCCCGGGTCGAGCGCGACGAGCAGGATCGCGGAGACGGCCGCCTCGACGACCACGATCTCACCGCCGCCCAGCGCCGTCGCCGCGGCCATGGCCAGGATGACGAGCACGCCGATCTGCCACGGGCCGGTGCCGATGACGGAGATGAGCAGCGTGGCGACCGTGATCCCCACCACGACGCCGGCCACGAGCTGCAGCGCCCGCCCGGCGCGCTCGCCGTGGGTGACGCCGATCGCGACGACCGCCGCGATCGCCGCGAACGCCGGCCGCGGGTCGGAGAGCAACAGCGTCGCCAGGCACCACGCGACGACGGCCGCGGTGGCGTTCTGCACGATCGGCACCATGCGCCCGCGCAGGCGCGTGCGGGCGATGCCGGCGGCATCGAGGAGTGTGGACGGACGGAACATCCAGTACTGATATTCGGCGGTGGCAGGCCCGATTCAAATGAAGAGTTGTTGACCGTGACCGATGTCACAGACGCGCGCGGCCGGCGCGCGCTCGCGCGGTGAAGGCCGCCGTCTACCGGGCCTTCGGCGGGCCGGTCGAGATCGAGACGGTCGCCGACCCCGAGCCGCCGGAGGACGGCGTCGTCGTCGCGGTCCGGGCCAGCGGCGTCTGCCGCAGCGACTGGCACGGCTGGATGGGCCACGACCCGGCGATCTCGCTCCCGCACGTCCCCGGCCACGAGCTCGCCGGCGTGGTGGTCGCCACCGGGCCCCAGGTGGGCGACTTCGCCGCCGGCGACCGCGTCACCGTCCCGTTCTGCTGCGGCTGCGGGCGCTGCGACCCCTGCCGGCACGGCCACACGCAGCTCTGCGACGTCGACTTCCAGCCCGGCTTCACCGCCTGGGGCTCGTTCGCCGAGCTCGTCGCGCTCCCGCGCGCGGACCTCAACCTCGTACGGCTCCCGGAGTCGCTCGGCTTCGTTGAGGCGGCGAGCCTCGGCTGCCGCTTCATGACCGCCTTCGCGGCGCTGACCGACCACGGCCGCGTGACCCCCGGAGATCGCGTCGCCGTCCACGGCTGCGGGGGCGTCGGGCTGTCGGCGGTGATGATCGCGAGCGCGCTCGGCGCCTCGGTCGTCGCCGTCGACGTGAACCCCGAGACGCTCGCCCTCGCCCGCTCGCTCGGGGCGGCCGAGACGGTCGATGCGCGCGCGGGCGACGTCCCCGACGCCGTCGCCGAGGCCACGCGGGGCGGCGCCGACGTGTCGCTCGACGCGCTCGGCAGCGCCGCCACCTGCCGCGCCTCGGTGCTGAGCCTGCGCAAGCGCGGCCGCCACGTGCAGGTCGGGCTGATGCTGGGCGACGAGCGCGACGCCGCGCTGCCGATGGACCGCGTGATCGGCTACGAGCTCGAGCTGCGCGGCGTGCACGGGATGGCGGTCGGCCGCTACGACGCGCTGCTGCGGCTCGTCGAGTCCGGCGCCGTGGAGCCGGGGCGCCTGATCGGCCGCACGATCGCGCTCGACGCGGTCGGCGCCGAGCTCTCCTCGATGGGTGCCTTCGCGCAGCGCGGGGTAACCGTCGTCGAGCTGTGATGCGTCTGCTCGCGCTGCTCGTGCTCGTCGTCGGGTTCCTCGTCGTCTGGGGCGGGTTCACCCAGCCCGACACCGCCGAGTTCGACGAGTGCCCGCCCGCCGAGGAGTCCCAGGGCGTGACCTACGACCCGCAGTGGTGGCCGCCGGGCACCCTGCGCTGCGATGTCACCGAGGGCGACGAGGTCGTCGCCACGCGCACGGTCTTCCCGGCGCGCGACTACCTGACCGTCGTCCTGCTCGGCCTCGCGGTCGCGGTCTTCCGCCTGCGGCCGCTGCGGATCGTCGCCTCACTCGCGCTCGTGCTCGCCGCGGTCGCGGTCTTCTTCGTCGGCTTCGACCCGTGAGGCGGCGCCGGCCCGCGGACGGGCCGGCGCCGGTGATGCCTAGTTGTGCGCCCAATAGGCGGCGGTGGCCACCATCGGCCACTCCCGCTCCGGGTCGGCGCGGTAGAGCGGGTTGTTGGCGAAGATCACGAGCCGCGAGTTGCCGGCCGTGTTCGAGCCGTGGGCGATGATCGCCGCGCCTGCCGCCGCGCCCCACGTCGACTCGGGCCACATGCCCGCCGCGAAGAAGCCCGACGAGGGCAGCCGGGCGTCGACGTCCCAGCCCGCCGGCACGGAGGTCAGCCAGGTGGGCGGGTCGACGATCGCGGTGTCGCGCGCGGGCATCGCGCCGGTGATGACGCTGTTGGCGCCGCCGGTGTTGTCCCAGTACACGATGCCGCTGCGGCCGTTGCCGCCGGCGTTGCCCTGCGTCAGACCGGTCACCTGGCCGGCGCCGGCGAGGAAGTTCACGCCGCCGGCCTGGCCGCCGATGTAGTCGCCGCCCGCCGCGAAGAACTCCGGGATCCGCTGGCGCGCGATGACGTTGATCGGCTCGCCCTGCTGGTTCTCCGCCGCCGGGAAGTTGTTCGTGTTGAACAGGATGTCGAATCCCAGCAGCGGGTTGGTCGCCGCGTTGTTGAGCTGCGACGTGCTCGTCGCCTCGACGTCGAAGCCGAGCTCGCGCAGCACCCACACGCTCTGGTCGACCCGCGGGTTGGCCAGCGTGCTGCCCGTCGGCGGGTCGCCGAACGTGCTCATCACCGCGATGCGCGGGACCCGCTCGATCGGCTTCAGGGCCGGCAGCGCGCCGGTGCCCAGCTTGCCGAAGTCGAGCCCGAAGTCGCGCGCCGCCTCCTCGACCGCCCGCTTCGTGCGCCGGTCGTCGTCGAACACCGCGGTGCCGGCCGGGCCGCCGCTGAACGCCGCGGTCGCCAGCGACGCGTCGGCGCCGTCGCGGACGAGCTGGTTGAGCGCCCGGACCGCAGTCGGCGAGTCGATCTGCAGCGTGTAGCCGGACAGCTTGCCGCCGGGCACCGAGCCCTTGAGCTTGTTCGGCCTGTGGATCCGGTCGACCCGCGGCGAGAACCGCGCGTCATCCGGGATCGTCACCGTGTCGGCGCCCCACAGGTAGCCGTGGCTCCACGCGGCCGGCGGCGCGTACAGCCGCTGGATACGGTCGGAGATGTCGACCCCGAGGCTGAGCGCCGTGTCGGCGAGGCCGCGGCGCGGCTGCGTCATGTAGATGACGTACGAGCCCTTCTCGAAGGTCCGCGAGCCGAAGCGGTAGTCGCGCTCGAGCTCGTGGACCTCGATCTCGTTGAACAGCGCCCACTCGACGAGGCGGTTCGCCTCGGCGTCGCTCCGCTGCCCCTCGCCGACCGGGATCACGTAGGCCTGCGGGTAGTCGAGCATCCAGTTGTGGAACTCGGGCTTGAACGGGTCCGGACAGCAGTCGGGCCGCGCGGCGTCGACGTCGCCGCGGCGGTAGATCTCGAGCATGTCCGCGAGCATCTCCTCGCGGTTGGCCGCCACGAACTCGAAGGTCGACTCGGTGACGACCTGGTGGCTGTTGCGCCCGCCGAGGCGGCCGCCGCACGGCCGCCACCAGGCGTTGGCCGGCCGCGTCACCTGCTGGCAGGTCTCGACCGTCGAGGAGTCGAGGCCGATGTGCTGGTGGTACATCGGCGCGTAGAACGGGCCCCAGTCGTCCCAGCCCTCGGCGACGTCAGGACCCGGCGCCGGCGCGGGGGCCGGGCCGGGCGGGTCGTCGCACGAGCGATCGTTGTTCGGCGTCGACTCCGGGCACCAGTCGTTGATCGGCCGCTGGACGTCCTGGCCGGCCGCGTCCATCGCGGCCTCGTTGTGGTCGATCCGCGCCTGGTTCCACTTCAGCCACATGTCGTACTCGATGCTCGGGTTGTGCGGCTTGGTCGTCGCCTCGATCAGCGTCGGCGTCGTGTAGCCGTGGAGGTCGAGCATCTCGGGCGCCAGCCAGCGCTGCATCCACCGGATCGAGTGGAGCACCTCGACCTGCGACTGCGTCATGTAGTCGCGGTTGAGGTCGAACCCGTTGGCGTTCTGGCGGACGCCGTAGACGCGCCCGTCGGGGTTCTGGATGACGTTGAAGACGAGGATCGCGTTGCTGAGGATCGCGTCGACCTTCGGGTCCTGGCCGTACGGCGTGGTGGCGTACTTCTCGATCACCTCCATGTTCGAGTCGACGCCCTCGAACTCGTCGCCGTGGATGCTGCCCTGGACGAGGATCGGCACCTTGACGTCGTCGCCGGCGCGGCGCGCCAGCTTCTGCGCCAGGATCGGGTTGTCGAGCGCCACCGAGCGGATCGCCCGCCAGTTCAGGTAGGCCCGCTGCTCGTGACGCGTGCGCAGGCGGTTGATGACGACGCCGTACATGGCGCGCCCCTCGGAGGACTCGCCGATCTTCTCCACCCGCATGCGGCCGCCGCTGCGGGCGCGGATGTCGCCGAGCGTGCACCCGATCGCGTAGTGCGGGATGTGCGGGAAGCTGCCCGCCGGGTCGGCCGGGTCCGTGCCGTCGGGCAGGACGTCGGCCGAGAAGTCGGGCTCCGGTGTGCCGCACCAGGGCGGCTCGGCCGCGGAGGCGCTTGCCGGCAGCGCGACGAGCGCGAACGCGAGCAGCAGGAAACACCTCAGGACCGTCCGTGCCATCACGATTCCCCCTCTTCGACCCTTTCGGCCATTCCTACTGCGCGCGCCGAGCGCGTGTCAACTCAAGCGCAGGATCTTGACACCGCCTCCATCCGCTCGATCGTGCGCTCGATGTCCTCGAACGTGGTCCGCGGGTTGATCGTGCACAGGCGCAGCGCGACGCGGCCGCCGACCTCGGTCGTGCTCGGGGCGGCGAAGCCGTCGCGCACCATCTCCGCGGCGATCGCGGTCTGGTGCGCGTCGTCGCCGTCGCGGCGGAAGCAGACGATCGCGAGCTGGGCCGGACTGACGACCTCCCAGCCGGGCCGGCCACGCAGCGTGGCCTCCGCGTGCTCGGCCAGAGCGATCCCGTGCGCGATCGCCTCGCGGAACGCGGCCACGCCGAACACGCGCAGCGACAGCCAGAGCTTGAGCGCGCGCGACGTGCGCGAGAGCTGCACCGAGCGGTCGCGGAAGTTCACCTCGCCGCCGAGCGTGTCGCGGAGGACCGCGGCGTGGAGCCCGAACGTGCGCTCGAGCAGGCCGGGCCCGCGCACGAGCACGCAGCCGGCCTCGTAGGGCTGGAACAGCCACTTGTGCGGGTCGAGCACGAGCGAGTCGGCGTGCTCGAGCCCGGTCACCGCGCCGCAGAGCGCGGCCGGGCCGCCGTAGGCGCCGTCGACGTGCAGCCACAGGCCGTGCTCGCGGCACACCGCGGCCAGCTCGGGCAGCGGGTCGACCGCGCCCGTGCTCGTCGTCCCGGCGTTGGCGACCAGGCAGAACGGCGCCCGGTCCTCGGCGACCGCGGCGCGCACGGCGGCAGGCGACAGCCGGCGGTCCGGATCGGCCTCCAGCGTGCGGATCTGCCCGGGCGCGAAGCCGAGCACGCGCAGGGCGCGCGGGATCGAGACGTGCCCCTCGGACGAGACGTACGCGACGGCGTCGTCGGGCGCGCGGTCGCCGAAGCGGGCCGTGCGCGCGGCGGCGAGCGCGACCAGCGTGCCGACCGATCCGCCGCTGACGAGCACGCCCTCCGTCCCCGCGGGCAGTCCGCAGAGCTCGCGCAGCCAGTCGAGCACGACGAGCTCGAGCGTGGCCGGCCCCGAGCCGCCCATCCATGACGCGCCGAACACGTTGAAGCCGGACGCGACGGCGTCGCCGAGCACGCTCGCGAAGTTGCTCGGGCTGCCGATGCGCGCGAAGAAGCGCGGGTGGTCGCCGAACTGGACGTAGGGCAGCACCTGGTCGAACAGCGCGTCGAGCACGGCGTCCGGATCCGACGGCTGCTCCGGCGGCGGCCCGCCCAGCGCGGCGCGCAGCTCAGCGGCGTCGCCGACGCGGATCGGCGGCAGCTCGCCGACGCGCTCGAAGTGCTCGACGATCCGGTCCACGACCCGGTAGCCGAGCCGGCGCATCTCCTCCGGCGGCAGTGAGAGCACGCGCCCACGAGTACCCGATCTGTCGCGCGCGCGCTCACCCGGCTGTACGCTCACTCATAGGTCAGGACCCGGTGAGCGGCTTCAGCGACATCGGCGGGAATCGCCTTACCTTGCTCGCGCGCGCGGGAGAGCTGCTGTCGTCCCCAGGGGCCGGCGAGCAGACGCTCGAGCGACTCGCCTCCCTGCTCGTGACCGGCTTCGCGAGCTGGTGCGCGATCGACGTGCTGCGCGACGACGGCTCGATCGAGCGCGTGGCCACCGACCCGGAGGACGGCCCGCCGCTGCGCGCCGACCGCGCCCACGGCCCGGCCGTGGTCATGCGCACCGGCGAGCCCGAGCTGCTCGACCGCCCGCCCGAGCACCTCGTCCCGGGCGCCACCTCGTACCTCTGCGTCCCGCTGATCGCGCGCGACCGCGCCTGGGGCGCGATCACGCTCGTGACGACCAAGGAGGAGCGCAGGTTCGGGCCGGCGGACCTCGATCTCGCGGCCGAGCTCGCCCGCCGCGCGGCGACCACGATCGAGACCGCGGGCCTGATGCGCTCGCTCGCCGTCTCGGAGGAGCGCTACCGCCTCCTGTTCGAGGCCAACCCGCTGCCGATGTGGGTCTACGACGCCAAGACGCTGCGCTTCCTGGCCGTCAACCAGGCCGCCGTGCGCCACTACGGCTACGCGCGCGAGGAGTTCCTGGAGATGTCGATCACCGACATCCGCCCGCGCGAGGACGTCGACGCGCTCCTCGCCGACCTGGCCAGCCGTGGCGGGCCGGGCTCTCCCAACCCGGGAACCTGGCGCCACCGCAAGAAGGACGGCACGCTGATCGACGTCGAGATCACGGCCGGCAAGGTGCACTTCGAGGGTCGCCCCGCGGCGCTCGTGCTCGCCCATGACGTCACCGAGCGGCTGCGCCTGGAGGAGCGGCTCACGCAGGCCGAGAAGATGGAGGCCATCGGCCGCCTCGCCGGCGGCGTGGCGCACGACTTCAACAACCTCCTCACCGTGATCTCCGGCTACACCGAGATCCTGCTCCTGCGCCCGGACGTCGAGGGCCGCGACCAGCTCACCGAGATCGCTCACGCGGCCGAGCAGGCCGCCGGCCTCACGCGCTCCCTGCTCGCCTTCAGCCGCCGCCAGGTCCTGCATCCGCGCGTGCTCGACCTCAACGAGATCGTCGCCGGCATGGAGCCGATGGTGCGGCGGATCATCGGCGACGACGTCAGCGTCGGGGTGCGCCTCGCGCCGGGCTCAGCGGCGGTCGAGGCCGACCAGGCCCAGGTCGAGCGCGTGATCCTCAACCTGGCCGCCAACGCGCGCGACGCCATGCCGCAGGGCGGGCGGCTGACGATCGAGACCGCCGAGGTCGAGCTCGACGAGGAGTACGTGCGCTCGCGCGGCGAGGGCACGGCGGGGCCGAACGTGCTGCTGGCCGTGAGCGACACCGGCGTCGGCATGTCGGACGAGGTCCAGCGCCACCTGTTCGAGCCGTTCTTCACGACCAAGGGGCCGGGCGCGGGCACCGGGCTCGGCCTCTCCACGGTGTTCGGCGTGATCAAGCAGAGCGGCGGCAGCATCTACGTCTACTCCGAGGAGGGCCGCGGGACGACGTTCAAGATCTACCTCCCGGCCGCCGCACGCGAGGCGGCCGCGGCCGCGGGGGCCGCCGACGGGGCGACCGAGCACGGCGACGAGACGATCATGGTCGTCGAGGACGACGAGCGCGTGCGCGATCTCGTCCAGCTCATGCTCGAGTCCAAGGGCTACCGCGTGCTCGCCGCCTCCGGCGCCGACGAGGCGCAGCGGCTCTGCACCGAGGACGTCGACCTGCTGCTCACCGACGTCGTCATGCCCGAGGTCAATGGCCGCGCGCTGGCCGAGCGGCTGGCGGAGACCGCGCCGGCCATGCGGATCCTCTTCATGTCGGGCTACTCGGACGAGGCGGTGTACCGCCACGGCGAGATCAGCCCGAACGCTTCGTTCATCGAGAAGCCGTTCACCGACCGCACGCTCGCGCGCAAGGTGCGCGAGGTGCTCGACGCCGTCTAGACCGCGTCGCTGACCGGGAGGCTGCGCTGGGGCTCGGCGCTGACCTCGACGCCGTGCCAGGCGGCGTAGGCGTACGGGTGATGGAAGACGTCGAGCGGGCGCTCGCCGTCGCGCACCTCGATCGTGAAGCGGTCGCCGGTCTTGTCGTCGGCGACGGACACCAGCACGCGGTTGTCGTGCTCGCGCCACAGGAGCCAGACGTCGATGCGGTCGTTGGTGCGGTGGTCGAGTTCACGAAGGGTGTCGTTCATGGCACGGGAACTGTCCCACGCGGGCGGGCGGCGTCCGATGGAGGCAGCCAGCCAACTCCTGTCCGGGTGGCAGGCCTGATCGAGGTAGGGAAGGCCGTACCTAGAGCCGGTCCAGGAGCTGGGCCTGGGCGGGGTTGAGCTTCTCGCGCGCCTCGGCGAGCGAGAACCAGCCCGCGCGGTCGACCTCGGGAAACTCCTGCATACGCCCGGAGCGCGGCGGCCACTCCATCGTGAAGGTGTTGCTGCGGACGGCGTCGGCGTCGAGGTCGCCGGCCAGCGCGAAGGCGAGGATCTGCTTGCCGCTGCGGAGCTTGACCGTCCCGAGCTCCTCGAGCGCGCCGGCCGGCACCGGCGTGCCCAGCTCCTCCTCGAACTCGCGCGCGGCGCACGCGCGCGGGTCCTCGCCGTCCTCGTACTCGCCCTTGGGGATCGACCACGCGCCGGCGTCCTTCTTGGCCCAGAACGGCCCGCCGGGGTGTACGAGCAGCACCTCGCGCGCGCCCTCGCGCTCGCGGTGCAGCAGGATCCCGGCGCTGCGCTTCAGACCGCCTCCGCGAGCGGCTGGGGAGCGGGCCGGCGCCCGAGCAGGAAGGTCGGCGCGAGCGCGACGAGCGCGCCCACGGCGCTGATCGCGAAGGCCAGCGTGAAGCCCTCCTCGAGCGGGATCTCGGTGCCGGCCAGCGTGTGGCCGGAGATGATCGCCGCCGCCACCTGCGAGCCGAGCGCGGCCCCGATCGTGCGCATGATCGTGTTCATGCCTGTGGCGATGCCGGTCTCCCCCTGCGGCGAGTACTCGATCACCAGGGAGCCGAGCGAGGCGAAGCTGAACGCCAGCCCGATGCCCATGAACACCATCCAGGCGTAGATCGTCCACGGCTCGCCGTGCAGCGTGGCGAGCAGGGCGAGCGAGAGGACGAGGAACGAGATCCCGATCCGCAGCGTGATCTGGTTGCCGATCCGGGTGCCGAGCGCGCCGGCCAGCGGGCCGGCGATCATCATCGCCACCGACGAGGGCACGAAGAACAGCCCGACCTCGACCGGCGTGGCGCCGAAGCCGTAGGTGATCTGGTCCGTGAGCTCCGCCGGGATGCCGAGCGGCATCTGCACGAAGTTCGGCAGCAGGATGAACGTCGAGAACATCGAGAAGCCCATGACCAGCGTCGTCACGTTCGTGGCCGCCATCTCGCGGCGGCCGAACGTGCCCAGGTCGACCATCGGCTCCGGCACGCGGCTCTCCACCCGCACCCAGAGCGTGAACATCACGGCGCTGAAGCCGAGCAGGCCGAGCACGGCGGCCGACGTCCAGCCGAGGTTGGTCCCCTCGCTGATCGCCACCAGCAACGTGCCGAGCGCGAGCGAGAGCGTGGCGCCGCCCAGGTAGTCCGGCCGGGTCGGGAACTTGACCGGCGACTCGGGGACGAAGAGCGCGAGCATCACGGTCGAGAGCAGGACCGGCACGGCGCCGATGAGGAACAGCCAGTGCCAGGTGAGGTGCTCGATGATCACGCCGCTGAGCACGAGCCCGACGCCGCCGCCGACCCCGAACACCGAGCTCACCGTCCCGATCCCGAGGCCGATCTTCTCGGGCGGGAACTCGTCGCGGATGATCCCGAAGCTGAGCGGGAAGACCGCCGCCCCCGCGCCCTGGACGACGCGGAAGAAGATCAGCGACGGCAGGTTCCACGCCGCCGCCGCGCCGAGCGATGCGAGCCCGAAGATCCCCAGCGAGATGACCAGCATGCGCTTCTTGCCGTACGCGTCGCCGAGCTTGCCGAGGATCGGCGTGAGCACCGAGGAGCTGAGCAGGAAGCCGGTGGCGATCCACGTCGCCCAGCTCGCGGTGGTGTCGAACTCGCGCTGGAAGAACGGCAGGGCCGGCACCACGAGCGTCTGCATGACCGCGAACGACACCCCCGCCACGGTCAGGAGCGCGAGCGTCACCCCGTAGTGCTGACGTTCGGCCTCGGCCACGATGGCCGATCCTAGAGGTCGATCACCTCGAGGCCGGGGCGCCGCTCGCGCAGCGCCTCCGCGACGATGCGGCGGTGGCAGACGGCGGGGTCGGCCTCGAGGCACATCAGCGCGGTGCGCGGGCCGCGCTCGAGCTCGGCGGCGAGGGCGTCGAGCTCGTGCGCCGCGGTGCGCTCGACGTGCTCGCGGAAGAGCGGCGCGCCCGTGTCGGCGTGGCCGTGCTTGAAGTGCCAGCGGATGTCGGGCGGCGTGCCGAGCGTTTTGCGGTGCTCGTAGGCGATCCCGTGGTCGGCGAGCAGCTCGGCGAGCCGCGTCTTCGACATGCCGGGGCGGCGCGACTGCGGCCGGTAGCGGACGTCGATCAGGCGCTCGATGCCGGCCGCCTGCAGCTCCGCGACCAGCTCGGGCGGCAGCAGCCGCTCGTAGCCGATCGTCCAGAGCGTCATGCCGCGGCGAGCTCCTTCGTCAGCCCGAACGCCTCGGCGATCAGCTCGTACGAGCGCCGGCGCGCCTGGTGGTCGTGCGTGATGGTGACCACGATGACCTCGTCGGCGCCGTACTCGGCCGCCACGCGCTCGATCCCCTCGCGCACGGTCTCCGGCGAGCCGACGATCCGCCGCCGGCCGGAGTGCGGGTCGCCGTGCTGGGCGAGGTAGCGGAGCGCCTTCTCGGGCGGCGGCACGGGGATCGGGCGGTTCTGGCGCAGCATCGCGAACGACATCGCGATCGAGGAGGCGAGCCGCTCGGCCTCGGCGTCGCTGTCGGCGGCGATCGCCCACACGCCGATCGCCGTGCGCGGGTGTTCCGCCTTCTCGCGGTAGGAGGCCGTGATCTCGGCGCCGTTCGGGTTGATGAAGTCGGCGAACGCGTACGGGAGGTCGAGCTGGGCCGCCCAGATCGAGCTCTGGGGCGAGGAGCCGAGCAGCCAGATCTCCGGCCGCTCGGGGTTGCCGGGCAGCGAGCGGCCGAGCCGCGCGAACGGGTGGTCGGCCGGGAACGTGCCGTCGTAGTGGGCGAGCAGCTCGGCGAGCTGCTGCGGGAAGTCGTCGGGCGAGACCTCGCGACGGTCGCGCTGGAGCGCGTAGGTGGTGAGCGGGTCGGTGCCGGAGGCGCGGCCGAGCGCGAGGTCGATGCGGCCGGGATAGAGGCCGGACAGCAGGCTGAACGCCTCGGCGACCTTGAACGGCGAGTAGTGCGGCAGCATCACCCCGCCGCTTCCGACCCGGATCCGCTCGGTGGCGGCCGCCACCGGCCCGGCCAGGACCTCCGGGGCGGGGCCGGCGAGCGACAGGCCATGGTGCTCGGCGAGCCAGTACCGGTGGTAGCCGAGCCGGTCGGCCAGGCGGGCGAGGTCGAGCGTGTTCTGGAGCGCCTGCGGCCCGGTCGAGCCCTCGGGGACGGGCGTCTGGTCGAGGACGCTGAGGAGCATCAGGCCGCCCAGGCCTTGTCGAGCGCCTGGACGAGGACCTCGGCGGGCTGCGCGCCCGACACCCCGTAGCGGCGGCCGAGCACGAAGAACGGGACCCCGCGGATGCCGATCCGTGCCGCGAGCTCCTCGTCCGCGCGCACCGCCTCGGCGTACGTTGCGTCGGTCAGCGCCGCCTCGGCGTCGACCCCGACCTCGCCGGCGAGGCGGACGAGGGTGTCACGGTCCCCGATCGCCTCGCCCTCGGTGAAGTACGCGCGCATCAGGCGCTCCTTCATGGCGTCCTGGTGGCCATCCTCGAGCGCACGCTGGATCAGCCGGTGCGCCTGGAAGCTGTTGCCGCCGCGCGTGCGGTCCATGTGGTACTCGAGCCCTTCGCTCGCGGCCAGCTCGGTCATCTGCGCGTTCGACGCCTCGGCCTGCTCGACGCTCATGCCGTACTTGCTCGCCAGGTGCTCGGCGGAGGAGTGCTCGCGCTGCGGCGGGGCGCCGGGGTCGAGCTCGAAGCTCCGCCAGCGCAGGTCGACCTCGTGCGGGAACGACTCGACGGCCTTCTCGATGCGCCGCTTGCCGACGTAGCACCAGGGGCACACGACGTCGGACCAGACCTCGATCGAGAGCGGCGCCATGCCGCCCCATGCTAGGACGCGGCGGTGGCGGCCCGGGCGGCGGCGACGGCGAGCCCGTCGGCGCGGACGTTGAGCGCGGTGTCCGCGTGGCCCTTGACCCACTTCCAGCGCACGTTGGCGTGGCGGGCGATCTCGGCCTCCAGCGCCAGCACGAGGTCCTGGTTCTTGACCGGCGCGCCGGCGGCCGTCTTCCAGCCGCGCCGCTTCCAGCCGCCGATCCAGATCGTCATCGACTTGAGCATCAGCAGCGAGTCGGTCACCACGCACACGGTGCTGTCGGCCGGGAGCGAGCGCAGGCCCTCCAGCGCGGCCGTGTACTCCATCCGGTTGTTGGTCGTGTGGGGGGCGCCGCCGCTGAGCTCGACCGGGTCGCCCTCCGGCGGGACGACGATCGCCGCCCAGCCGCCGGGGCCCGGGTTGCCGCTGCAGGCGCCGTCGGTCCAGACCAGGGTCTCCTCGTCCATCGCCGCGATGGTAGAGGCGCGCCCGGCGAACTTCGGCATCGAGGGAGAGGGGACGGGATCGCGCGGCCGTCCGCGGACGAGCGGCAACGCGCCACTGGGGCCGTCCGTGGGTCTATACGACCCATGAACCGCCCCACGCGAATCCGGTGCATCGCTCAGCGGCCGATCCCTCTCTCCCTCGATGCCGCCGTTGACGTGCGCCGGGGCACTGCCCGCCCACGAAGCCGCCGTTGGCCGGGGCAATGACTCGTTGTGAGATCCCACAACGGGCGGCCTCATTCGTTGGCCGCCCGGCCGATGCGCACGGAGCCTCCGCACGCGACGCTTCCTCCCGGGTTCACGAGGCGACGGAGGAGCACTTCTTGACGGTCAACCTGGGGATCGCGCTCGCGCTGGCGTGCGCGGTGATCACGCAGCTGGCGTTCCTGTGCAAGCACCGCGGCGCGAACGCCGCGCCGACGGTCGACATGCGGCGGCCGCTGGCGTCGGCGCGCTCGCTGTTCGCGTCGAAGTGGTTCGCCGCGGGCATGGCGATCGCCGCCGGGGCCTGGCTGCTGCACGTCGCCGCCCTGGCGCTGGCGCCGCTCTCGATGGTGCAGGCGGTGCTCTCCACCGGCGTGATCGTGGTCGCGGTCCTCGGCGACCGGCTGTTCGGCTGCAACGTGCCCCGGCGCCAGTGGGTCGGCGTCGGCATGACGGCCCTCGGCCTGATGGCGCTGGTCGCCACGCTGCCCTCGCCCGGCGGCGACCACGGCGCCTTCGCCGCCCCCATGCTGATCGCCTTCGAGGCCGGGATGCTCGCGCTGGGGATCACGCTCGTCGCGGCGCCCCGGTTCGGCGCTCCCAGCCATCACCACGGCGCGGTGCTCGGGGCGGCGGCCGGCGTGCTGTTCGGCGTCTCCGACGTGGCGGTCAAGGCGCTCACCAACGCGGCCGCGGGCGGCGCCCTCGGCGTCCTCACCTCGCCGTGGCTGACCGTCGCCGCCGCGGGCTCCGTCCTCGCCTTCCTCGCCTCCGCCCGCGGCTTCCAGGCCGGCGAGGCGGTCCCCGTCATCGCCTGCACGTCGACCGCCGCCAACGTGACCTGCATCCTCGGCGGCATCCTCGTCTTCGGCGACGCGCTGTCCGGCGAGACGCTGCTGCTCATGGTCCAGATCGCCGCCTTCGCGCTCGTCGCCGCCGCCGCGCTGCTCATCCCCGCCGGCCACGGCCGCACGGCGACGGCGTAGCATCGCCCATGTGCCGGAAGCGGTCGGCAAGCTGGTCGCGGACATCGAGGCCGAGCTCGACTCGCTGGTCGACGCGATCGTCGCCCGCATCCGCGCCGAGGTGCCGGACTTCCGCCGCCTCCCGGCCGCCACGCTGGCGCGCGCGGTGCGCGGGAACGTCGGCCGCGCGCTGGCCGCCCTGCGCGACCTGCGCCCGCCGACGCCGGAGGAGCTCGAGCGCGCCGCCGCGGTGGGTCGCGAGCGGGCCGAGCAGGGCCTGAGCGTCGACGCCGTCCTCCACGCGTACCGGATCAGCATCTCCGCCGTCTGGGCGCGCTTCGGCGAGCTCGCCCGCGAGCGCGGCACCAACGTCACCAGCGTGCTGGCCTTCAGCGAGACGCTGTGGCTGTGGGGCGACGCGGTGATGGACGTCGTCGGCCACGCGCACCGCGAGGTCGAGCTGCAGCTCGCGCGCGAGGAGCAGCAGCGGCGCGACGCGTTCGTGCTCGCCGTGCTGCTGGGCACGCTCGACGCGACCGAGCTCTCGCGCGAGAGCGGCGGCTACGGGCTCGACCCCGAGCGCGAGTACGTCGCCTTCCGCGCCCGCGCGCTCGACGGCGCCGGGCCACCGCGGCGGCTCGCCGCCGAGCTGACCACCGCGCTCGACCGCGACCTCGTCGGGCTCGCGCGCGAGCGCGCGCCCGCGATCCCCGGCGTGGTGGTCGGCGTCGGTCCGCCGGCGCGACTCGCCGCCCTGCCCGGCGCGTTCGCGATGGCCAGCCGCGCGCTCCAGACCGCGCTCGCCTTCGGGCAGGAGGGGACGTTCTCGCTCGCCGACCTCTCGATCCGCCCCGCGATCCTCGCCGACGAGGCGCTCGGCGCCGCGTTCGCCGGTCGCCACCTCGAGCCGCTCGCCGCGCTGGGCCGGCTCGGCGCCGAGCTGGAGGACACCTTGCGCGTGTGGTTCGAGCAGGAGATGCGGATCGAGGAGACCGCCAAGGCGCTGCATGTGCACCCGAACACGCTGCGCCACCGGCTGCGGCGTTTCGAGGAGGCCACGGGCGCCAGCCTGCGGCGCCCGGGCGACCTCATCGAGCTGTGGTGGGCGCTGGAGCGGCGGCGGCTCGGGCGTACGGCTCCAGCCCCTCCCGCGCCCGCGCGATCGCCCAGGCGTGGTTCCAGCGCAGCGCCCGCCGCAGCACCGGGGTGAGCAGCCTGAGCAGCGGCCGGTCGGCGTGCACGCGCCAGTCGAAGCGCACGTGCGTGCCCTCGTCGGTCGGCGCGAGCGTCCACAGGCCGGTGCCGCGCAGGTCGCCGTCGACCTCGGCGCCGATCGCGTGCGGCGGCTCGAGCCGCGTGATCCGCGAGCGCGTGCGCAGGTGGTACGGGAGCCGGCCCTTGAAGTGCTGGCGCGACACCTTGCCGACCGCCGGCTCGCCGTCGGCCTCGACGTCGAGGTAGACCGGCTTCCACCAGACGGGGTAGCTGCGGGCGTCGGAGAGCGCGGCGAACACCGCCTCGCGCGGCGCGGCGACGTCCCACTCGTCGACGAAGACGTACGGTTCCATACGCCCTCCCTGCGCGGCGGGAGGGCGTCCGGATCACTCGACGAGGATCGCGAGCACGACGACCTTCTTGTCGTGCCGGTACCAGACGTCGGACCACGGGCCGTTGCCGCCCTTGGTCCAGTCGAAGTACTGGTAGCCCTGCGCGTTGATCCCCTTGCGGACCACGGCCCGCGCGCGCTTGCAGGTGATGCGCTTGCGGCCCTTGCCGAGATAGACCTTGAAGTCGGCGAAGCCGTTGTTCGCCCGCCCGCACTTCTTCGTCTTGCTCACCTTATTGGGGACCTTCGGCGGATCCTGCGCCTGTCCGTGGGCGGGCGCGGCCGTCCACAGGAGCGCGGCCGCGCCGATGCCGATCATCGCTCGCCTCATGCGCGGCATCTTATGGGCGGGCCAGCGGCTTGACCGGCCGCTGCGCGGCGGAGTCCTCGATCAGGGCGGTCAGGCGGCGCTCGCGGGTCTCGGCGCGCTTGGCGCTCGTGACCCAGTGGATGGCGGCGCGCCGGTAGGACGGCGGGCGGGCCTGGAACCAGTCCCAGGCCGCGGCAGCGGCGCGAAAGCGCTCCTCCTGCCCGGGCTCGAGCTGGGCGGCGCGGCGCTGCTCGTAGGAGTAGACGGCGCTGCGCTCGTCTGCCCGTGCCTCGAAGGCGGCGAGGCCCGCCGGCGTCATCCGCCCCGCTTCGGTCAGCTCGCGGACGCGCTTGATGTTGATCGCGCTCCAGTTGCTGCGCGCGCGCCGCGGCGTGAGGCGGTTGGCGTAGCTGTCGGGCGCAAGGCTGCGGCGCACGCCGTCGATCCAGCCGAAGCAGAGCGCCTCGTCGACGACCTCCGGCCACGTGACGCTCGGCTTCCCCGACGCCTTCTTGTAGAGGCCGACCCAGAGCTCGTCGCGCTCGTCGTGGTGGCGCTCCAGCCAGGCCCGCAGCTCGTCCCGCGTGGCGAAGAAGACCGGCTCCATCTGTCGCATTTCTACAAGAACGCTCGCGTGACCGGCCTAGCGTCGATCGCATGATCAACCAGAGCCTCATCACCACCCTCGTGGTCGACGGCGGCAACGAGGCGATCGACTTCTACGAGCGGGCGTTCGGCGCGCAGGTCGAGGGGCGGCTCACGGCGGGCGACAAGGTCCTGTTCGCCGCGCTGCGGATCGGCGACCTGCTCGTGTCGCTGTGCGACGAGCTGCCGGGCCTGGCGGCGCCGCCCGGCGGCGACGCCTCGGCGTTCGTGACGATCTACTGCGACGACGCGGACGCGCTGCACGCTCGCGCGGTCGAAGCGGGCGCGACGGCGCTCAGCCCGGTCAGCGACCAGCTCCACGGCGACCGCGCCGGCTCCATGCGCGATCCGTTCGGCCACCGCTGGGCCGTCGCCACGCGCGTCGAGACGCTGTCCGTCGAGGAGATGCAGGGCCGGCTCGACCGGATGGGCTGACGAGCCGATGTTCGGGGTACCGTCTCTGACGGCCCCGGAATGGAAGACAAGGATGATGCCGGCCGCTCCGAGCGAGTCCAGCTCGAGGCACTCCAACCCGTGCTCGCGGTGCTCGAGGGGCTGCCCGACGCGACGGTGGCGTCGGGCCGCGACGGCCGCATCCTGTTCGTCAACGCACTCGCGGCCGCGCTGTTCGGCTACGAGCGGGAGGAGCTCGTCGGCCGGCCGGTGACCACGCTGTGGCCCGAGCGCGTGCGCGACCGCTACACGCGCAACATGGAGCTGTACTTCGCGATCGAGCACCCGCTCCGGTTCTCGACCGAGGTCCACGGGCTGCGGCGGGACGGCAGCGAGTTCGTCGGCGAGATGAGCTGGGGGATCGTCGACACCGCCGCGGGCCCGGTCCTGCTCGCCATCGGGCGCGACATCACCGCGCGGCGGGCGGCCGAGGCCCGGCTGAAGGGCGTGGCGGCCCTGGGCGAGCGCGCGCTGATGGGCTCGTCCCTGGAGGAGCTGTCCGGCGAGGCGTTCGAGCGGCTGCGCGCGACGTTGCCGCTCGAGCGAGTCGAGGTCCGGGCCGACGGCGACGTCCTCGTGCTGGGCGGCGAGGGCGGCGCGGTCGAGCTGCGGCTCGAGCTGGGCGGCGACGACGAGCTCGTCGCGTGGCTCGGCGAGGCGATCGACGACGACCAGATGGCGTACCTGCGCGCGGTGGCGACGATCCTCGGCACCGCCCTGGCGCGGCTGCGCACCGAGGAGCGGATGCGCCACGAGGCGCTGCACGATCCGCTCACCGGGCTCGCGAACCGGACCCTGCTGCGTGACCGGCTCGAGCACGCGCTGGCGCGCTCGGCGCGTGAGAAGCTGCCGACCGGCGTGCTCTTCATCGACCTCGACGAGTTCAAGGTCGTCAACGATCACTACGGCCATGGAGCCGGCGACGCGGTGCTGGCCGAGGTGGCCGCCCGGCTGCGCGCGGCGGTGCGCCCGGCCGACACGGTCGCGCGCTGGGGCGGGGACGAGTTCGTCGTGGTGTGCGAGGACGTCGACCGCGAGGCGGCGCTGGCGCTGGGGCGGCGGCTCGAGGAGACGATCCGGCGGCCGCTCCGGCTCGACGCCGGCGTGCACCGGTTGAGCGCCAGCATCGGGATCGCCCTCGGCCGCGAGGACCCGCAGGCGCTGCTCGCCGGCGCCGACGCCGCCGTCTACCGGGCGAAGGCCGCGGGGCGCGGGCGGGTAGAGGTGGCGTGATGCCTGAGGTCACGATCGGTCACGGCACGGTGCGCTACCGCGACGTCGGCTCCGGCCCGGCGGTGGTGTTCGTCCACGGCGCGCTGGTCGACGGGCGGCTGTGGGAGCCGGTGGTCTCGCGGCTGGACGGGCTGCGCTGCGTGGTGCCGGACCTGCCGCTCGGCTCGCACCGGGTGCCGCTGCGGCCGGACGCCGACCTCAGCCCGTCCGGGCTCGCGCAGCTGATCGCGGACTTCCTCGAGGCCCTCGGGCTGGACGACGTGACCCTGGTCGGCAACGACACCGGCGGGGCGCTCTGCCAGTTCGTCGTCACGCGCCATCCGGACCGGATCGGGCGGCTCGTGCTCACCGACTGCGACGCGTTCGACAACTTCCCGCCCGCGATGTTCCGCCCGCTGGTATGGCTGGCGCGGGCGCGGCTGCTGGGACTGGCGCTGCAGCCGCTGCGGGTCCGGGCGCTGTGGCGGCTGCCGTTCGCGTACGGCCGGCTGACGGCGCGGGCGCTGCCGGACGAGCTGATCGCGTCGTGGGTCGAGCCGTTCCTCGCCGACGCCGGGGTGCGCCGCGATGCGCGGCGCGTCCTCTCCGCGGTCGACCCTGCGCTCCTGCTCGACAACAGCGCCGCGCTGCGCGCGTTCTCGCGCCCGGTGCTGATCGCCTGGTCGCCCGACGACCCGTTCTTCCCGCTCGACCACGGTCGCCGGCTGGCGACGATCTTCCCTGACGCGCGGCTGGTCGAGGTCCCCGGCTCGCGCGCGTTCATGAGCCAGGACCAGCCGGAGCGGCTGGCGGCGCTCATCGGGGAGCTCGCGGCGTAAGATCGCAGCGTGGTCGTCACGATCTCGGCGTCCTACGGGGCCGGCGGCGCATACGTCGGCCCGCGACTGGCGGAGCGGCTGGAGGTCCCGTTCGTCGACCGCGCGATCCCGAACGAGGTCGCGCAGCGGCTGGCCGTGCCGCTGGCGGAGGCGGTCAGGCACGACGAGTCCACCGGCAGCGTCTTCGAGCGCTTCATCCGCGTGCTGGCGCCGGCCGGGCTGGCCTTCGGCGCGCGGCCGTTCCTCGAGCACGAGCTGGTCGACGACGCCGCCTACCGCGACGCGACCGAGCAGGTCATCCGGCAGCAGGCCGAGGAGCACGGCGGCGTCTTCCTGGGCCGGGCGGCGGCGATCGTGCTCAAGGACGCGCCGCGGGCGCTGCACGTGCGGCTCTACGGGCCGCGGGCGCTGCGGATCGAGCGGGCGGCGGCCATGGAGGGGCTCCCGCGCGAGGAGGCCGAGCGGCGGCTGGTCGACAACGACCGCGCGCGTGAGGCGTACGTGCACCACTTCTACGGCGCGGACCCGGACGACCTCAGCCTCTACCACCTCGCGATCGACACGACCGAGGTCGACCTCGACTGCTGCGTCGACATGATCGCCTCGGCCGTCGAGCGGCGGTCGCCGTAGACATCCAAGTCGCACCTCCATGAAGCCGGCGGTGCGGACGTTGAGCCGGCGGGAGCTGAATCGCGCGGTGCTGGCGCGCCAGCTGCTGCTCGAGCGGGCGCGGATCCCGCTGCCGCGCGCGCTCGAGCGGATCGGCGGGATCCAGGCGCAGTACGCGCCGTCGATGTACGTCGGCCTCTGGTCTCGCCTCGAGCGCTTCGAGCGGGCCGCCCTGACCGCCGCGCTCGAACGGCGCACGGTGATCCAGGCCACGCTGATGCGCCACACCATCCACCTCGTCTCCCGCGCGGACTACTGGCCGCTCGCCCTCGCGGTCCGCGAGGCCCGCCGCGCGAGCTGGCAACGAGCGGTCCCGGACGCCCCCACGCCCCGGCAGATGGCCGCAGTTGCCCGCCGCCTGGCCGCCGCGATCGACGGCACGATCACCCGCAAGGAGATCGAGCAGCTCGTCGGCAAGCCGCTCATCAACGGCATCGGCCTCTGGGTCGACCTCGTCCGCGTCCCACCCTCGGGGACCTGGGAACGCCGACGGGCCGACCTCTACGCGCTCGCGGACGAATGGGTCGGGCCGCCGCCGGACGACACCGCAGACCCGGCCACCCACCTCGTCCGCCGCTACCTGAGCGGCTTTGGCCCTGCCACCCTCAAGGACATCGCCAACTTCACCGGGCTCGCACCCAAGGACGTCCGCGCGACGCTCGACCGCGTCGCGCCGAGGCGCTTCCGGAGCGAGGACGGCGAGGAGCTGCTCGACGTCCCGCGCGCCCCGCTGCCCGACCCCGACACGCCAGCGCCACCCCGCTTCCTCCCGACCTGGGACGCCACCCTGCTCGTCCACGCCCGCCGCAGCGGCATCCTCCCCGAGGAGCACCGCCCGAAGATCTTCTCGAGCCGCAACCCGCACTCGTTCCCGACCTTCCTCGTGGACGGCCGGGTGGCCGGCACCTGGCGCCACGAGAACGGCGGGATCGCGCTCGCGCCGTTCGGCCGCCTCGACCCGGCCACGAGACGCGAGCTCACGCGGGAAGCCGACCGGCTGGCAGAGTTCCACGCCTGATGGCCGTCCTCGAGCCCAGCGAGCTGTCGCTGCACGGGCACCGGGTGAGCTACCGGACCGCGGGCAGCGGGCCGGCGCTGCTCCTCCTGCACGGCATCGCCAACTCGTCGGAGACGTGGGAGAGCGTCGCGGGACCGCTGAGCGAGCGCTTCACGCTCATCGCCCCGGACCTGCTCGGCCACGGCGAGTCGGCGACGCCGCGCGGGGACTACTCGCTCGGCGCCCACGCGAGCGGCGTGCGCGACGTCCTCACCGCCCTCGGCCACGATCGCGTGACGGTCGTCGGCCACTCGCTCGGCGGCGGGATCGCGATGCAGTTCGCGTACCAGTTCCCCGAACGCTGCGAGCGCATGGTGCTGGTCTCGAGCGGCGGCCTCGGGCGCGAGGTGCACCTGCTGCTGCGCGCCGCCGCGCTCCCGGGCGCCGACTGGGTGCTCCCGCTCATCACCTCGCGCGGGCCGCTCGGCATCGGGCGCATCGCGGGCGGGCTGCTCGGCAAGGTCGGGATGGCGCCGGACGGCGACCTGAACGTCCTCGCCCACGGCTTCGCCTCGCTCGACAACGCGGGCTCGCGCCAGGCCTTCCTGCACACGGTGCGCGCCGTGATCGAGCCCGGCGGCCAGCGCATCAGCGCCCACGACCGGCTCGGCCTCGCCGCTCTCCTGCCGACGCTCGTCGTCTGGGGCGAGGAGGACTCGATCATCCCGCTCAGCCACGGCGAGGCCGCGCACGAGGCGATGCCGGGCAGCCGGCTCGAGGTGTTCCCCGGCGCCGGGCACATGCCGCACGCCGCCGACCCCCAGCGGTTCGCGCGCATCCTCATCGCGTTCTGCGAGTCCACCGAGGCGGCCGAGCTCACGACCGACCACTGGCGCCCCCTGCTCGAGAACGGAGGCCCGGAATGACCGCAGAGCGCCTGTCCGCCCTCGATGCCTCCTTCCTCGCCGTCGAAGGGCCGACCACGCCGATGCACGTCGGCTGGGTCGCCCGCTTCGACCCGCCCGGGCGCGGCCCCCGCCCCACCGCCCAGGAGCTGCTCGACCACATCGCGGACCGGATGGAGCATGCCCACCGCTACCGCCAGAAGCTCGCGCCGGTCCCGCTCGGCGTCCACGAGCCGGTCTGGGTCGACGACCCCGACTTCGACCCGGCCCGGCACCTCCACGCCGCCCAGGACGCCGAGACCCTGATCGACGACGTCCTCTCGATCCCGCTCGCGCGCGACCGCCCGCTGTGGGAGATGTGGGTGACCGACGACCTGACGCTGATCGGCAAGGCGCATCACTGCATGGTCGACGGCACGGCCGTGGCCGAGCTCGGCAACCTGCTGCTCGACCCGTCGCCCGACGCGCACGAGACCGAGCCGACCACCTGGGAGGCCGCCCCCGAGCCGACCCCCGGCCAGCGCCTCGGCCGCGCCATCGCCGACCGCACCGGCGAGGCGGCCGCCCTCGTCGCCTCGCCGCTCAAGCTCCGCCCCCGCACCGTCACCGGCGCGGCCCGCCTGCTCGCCCACACCCTGCTCCCGCCCGCCCCCGCCACCGAGCTCAACAAGGCCGGCTCGGCCCGCCGCCACCACACCCGCGTCAGCCGCTCGCTCGACGACCTGCGCACCGTCCGCAAGGCGTTCAAGGTCACGCCCAACGACGTCGTCCTCGCCGCCTGCGCCGGCGCCCTCCGGCGCTTCGCGGAGCGCCGCGGCGAGCCGCCGCGGACGCTCAAGGCGATGGTCCCCGCCGACGTCCGCTCGAGCGACGACCCGTCCGCCGGCAACCGCATCTCGTTCCTCTTCATCGAGCTGCCGTGCGCGGAGCCCGATCCCGTCGAGCGGCTGCAGGCCATCCACCGCGCCACCGACCAGCGCCGCCGCGACGGCGAGGCCGAGGACCTCGACACCGCCTTCCGCGTCCTCGCCCTCACCCCGCCTCCGTTCCAGCGCGCGCTCGCCCACGCGTTCGGCCACCCGCGCCTCTTCAACGTGACGGTCTCGAGCGTCCCCGGACCCGCCGTTCCCCGCTACCTGAAGGGCTGCCGGCTCACCGGCGTCCACTCCGCCGTCCCCCTCGCCGACCGCCACGGGCTCTCGATCGGGGTCGTCATGGTCGCGGGCAACGCCTGCTTCGGGATCTTCTCCGACCCGTCGACGGTCCCCGACGCCGACGACCTCACCCAGGACCTCGACGACGCCTTCGACGAGCTGCTGGAGGCGGCCGGTGCCTGACGTGCCGCTGCGCGAGGCGATCGCGGCGATGAACATCCACGCGCCCAGCCAGCGCAACCGCAAGCTGGCCGCCTTCCTCGCCGCCGCCAACGCGGACACGCAGCTCAAGGCCCGCTGGCACGCCGCCCAGACCAACGCGGAGCGGCTCGGCATGAGCGACCACTCCTGGGTCCACCTGCAGATCGTCCTCAACCGCGCGCTGCGCCTCTACCGGCTGCTGCGCCAGAAGGGCGTGCAGGCGACGGTCGAGACCGACTACGGGCTCGAGGGCAAGGACGCCGAGGTGGTGATCGCGGCCGGCTGCCTGCTGCACGACCTCGGGATGTCGATCCACCGCATCGACCACGAGGCCTACAGCCTGTTCCTCGCCGCCGACCACCTCGGCGCCCTCCTGCAGGACATCTACGAGGAGCCGGAGCGCACGATCGTGGCCTCCGAGGCGCTGCACGCGATCATCGGCCATCGCAGCGGCGGCGCGCCGCTCACGCTCGAGGCCGGCGTCGTGCGGGTGGCCGACGCGCTCGACATGGAGCACGGCCGCTCGCGCGTGTCCCTGGAGACGCACCTGCCCAACATCCACGCGCTGTCGGCCGCCGCGATCGACGAGGTGCGGATCCTGCCCGGCGAGCAGCGCACGATCCGCGTCGAGATCGAGATGAACAACTCGGCGGGCGTGTTCCAGGTCGACGAGCTGCTCGCCCGCAAGCTGCGCGGCTCGGGGCTCGAGGATCACGTCGAGGTGGTCGCCCAGATCGAGGCCGAGCACGAGAAGCGGCTGATGACGGTGTACAGGATCTAGCCCGCGACGCTGACCGCCAGCGCGCCGGCGAAGACGAGCATGGCCGAGCCGGCCACGAGGTCGGCGGCGCGGATGATCCGCGGGCCGACCGCCCGCTTCGCCCCGGCCGTGCCGGTTGCCAGCAGCGTCACCCAGGCCAGGCTGCCGAGACCCACGCCGGCGACCAGGAGCACCGGGCTGTGCGCGCCCGCCGCGCCCGCGGCCGCGAACACCGCCGCCCAGGAGGCGATGGTGAGCGGGTTCGACGCCGTCGCCGCCAGCGAGGCCAGGAACGCGCGTCGCGGCGACGCCGCGTCCGGCCTCGCGCCGCCCTCGGGCGCGGCGAAGGCGGCCTTCAGCGTGCGCACGCCGAGGTAGGCCATGACCGCCGCGCCGACGAGCCCGAGCAGCGTCTCGAGCGGCCCGATGGTCAGGAGCGGCGCCGCCCCGGCCGCGCCTGCCGCGGCATAGCCGGCGTCGATGACCGCGATGCCGGCGCCGATGGCCAGCCCGACCTGCCAGCCGGCGGTCAGCGTCGAGCGGACGAGCCAGAGGGACATCGGGCCGATCTGCATCGCGACGACGAAGCCGAGTCCGAGTCCGAGGGCGAGGGCGTGCATGGCGCGGAAGTATCGGCACCGACCGCGCTTCCACAACCACCTGCCGCCGACAACTGCGACACTCGCGGCGATGGACTCCACTGACAGCGAGATCCTCAGGCTGCTCCGTGAGGACGGGCGGCTGTCGTGGCGCGACCTCGGCGCCGCCGTCGGCCTCTCCGCCAACGCCGTCGCCGACCGCGTGCGCCGCCTGCGCCAGGACGGCGTGATCACCGGCTTCGCGGCGCTCGTCGATCCCGCGGCCGGCGGCCGCCAGCTCGAGGCGCTGGTCGGCGTGACGCTGGCGCCGGGCACCGACTCCGACGCGTTCGCGGTCGCCGTGTCGCGGCTCGAGCCGGTCACCGAGGTGCTGCACCTGGCCGGCTCGCCCGACTACCAGCTCCGCGTGTCCTGCAAGGACACCGCGGAGCTGGACGTGCTGCTGCGGACGCTGCGCCTCCGCGCGGGCGCCGCGGACACCGAGACGACGATCATCCTGCGCTCGGGCCCGCCTCCCGCTACGTAGGCCGGTAGTTCAGGTAGACGACCTGGTTGTCGTAGGTCTGCGAATCGCCGAGCGTGAACTTGAGCGACTCGGCGCCGTCGGTGAACAGCCGCGTCCCGGCGCCGAGCGTGAGCGGGTAGACGAACAGGTGCAGCTCGTCGACCAGGCCGTCGGCGAGCATGGCCCGCACGAGCTGGACGCTGCCGCTCACGTAGAGGTCACCGACCTCGTCCTTCAGCCGCCGGATCCGGTCCGGGTCGTAGGCGCCGATGACCTCGGAGTTGCGCCACGTCGGGTCCGTGAGCGTCCCCGACACCACGTACTTCGTGGTGTCGTTGAAGAACGGCGCGCCCGGGTCGTCCTCGACGGTCCGCGTCGACCACGCCGGCTCGAACATCTCGAACGTCCTGCGGCCGAGGAGGATGCCCTTGGAGCCCCCGGTGACCGCGCCGAGCACCTCGCCCATCTTGGGATCGAAGCCGTACTCGAACGTCCAGGTCGGCTCGTCGACGACGCCGTCGACGCTCATGAACTCGTGAACGTGAATGGAACCCACTGGCTTGTCTCCTTACTTCTGCAGGACGAGGGTCTGGACGCCTTCGCCGACCGTGCGGCCGTCGGTCAGCTTGAAGGTCTTCTTGTCGCTGGTCGGTCCCCACAAGGCCCTTCCCTTGCCGAGGACGACCGGGAAGACCATCAGCCGCAGCTCGTCGACGAGATCGCGCTCGAGCAGATCCTGGACGAGCGAGGCGCTGCCGTGGACGATCAGGTCGCCGTCGTGCCGGCCCCTGACGTCGGCGACGTCGTCGCGGCCGATCACCGTGGTGTTCGTCCACGTCGGGTCCCTCAGCGTCGAGGAGACGACGTACTTCGGCATCGAGTTGAAGCGGTCGGCGAACTCGCCCTCGCGGCCCGGCCACGCCTTGGCGAAGCCCTCGTAGGTCACGCGGCCGAGCAGCATCGCCTCGGCGTCCATCGTCTCTCCGGTCTTGAACTCGTTGCCGTCGTGCCCGCGGTCGAAGGCGAAGCTCCAGCCACCGTACTCGAAGTCCTCGCCGCCTCCGGGATCCTCGACGACACCGTCGAGGGAGATGAACTCGGTCACCACGATCCTGCCCATGCGCGGTCCTCCTGGGGAGTCTGTCTGGGGAGCTGGTTACTATTCAAGTTATCAATTGAGGACTTGGGAATGCCTGGCGACCAGCTCACCAGCACGTTCGCCGCGCTCGCGGACCCTACGCGGCGCGCGATTCTCGACCGCCTCGCCGCCGACGGCGAGGCGACCGTCACCGAGCTCGCCGAGCCGTTCCCGATCTCCATGCAGGCCGTCTCCATGCACCTGAAGGTGCTCGAGCAGGCGGGACTGGTGGTCAGGGTCCGGCGCGCCCAGCAGCGGCCGGCCAGGCTTGCCGCCGTCCCGCTCGGCGATGCAGTCACGTGGCTCGAGCAGTACCGTCGCTTCTGGTCGGACAGCTTCGACGCGCTGTCCGACCGGCTGAGCGATGGATGAGCGAACGATCGAGATCGTCCGGGTCTTCGACGCGCCGCGCGAGCGGCTGTGGCGGGAGTGGACGGAGCCGGAGCGCTTCGGCGACTGGTTCGGCGGCGCGACCGCGAACGTGCCGGAGATCGAGATGGACGTCCGCGAGGGCGGCGCCTGGCGGCTGACCATGGAGTTCGACCACCGCGTGATGCACTGGCACGGCGCCTACCAGGAGGTCGACGAGCCGGCCCGGGTGGTCTTCACGATCACCGACCGCTCGCCCGAGGAGGGCTACCACCTCATCACCGTCGAGCTCGTCGACCTCGGCGACGGCCGCACCGAGATGCGCTTCGAGCAGCGCGGCCCGATGCCGCCCGAGCAGGTCGAGGCCGCGGGCGCCGGGTGGGGGAAATTCTTCGACCACATGGAGCAGCGACTCGGTAGCTTGTAGGGCGGTGGCCCGCCACTCGACGCTCAGAGCCTCGGACGCCGATCGCGACGCGGTCGCCGAGCGGCTGCGGGCGGCGGCCGTCGAGGGCCGGCTCGAGCCGGACGAGCTCGAGGAGCGCCTGCACCGCGCGCTGCGGGCGCGCACCTACGGAGACCTGGATCGCCTGCTCGACGACCTGCCCTCGGCGCGGGTCGTCGCCCCGCGCCCGCGCGCGGTGATGACCGGCGGCACCGTCTTCATGCTCGCCGTGCGGCTCGTCGTGGCGATGGCGATCGTCGTCGCGCTGGGCGTCGCCGTCGCCGTGACCGCGATGTGGTGGCTGATCGGGCTCGTCGTGTGGCTCACGCTGCGCAGCAGCCGCTCGTGCCGCCCGCGCGGGACGTGGCAGCGCCGCAGGCCCGCCCACCCGTTCTGAGGGACGGGCCTGCAGTCGCGGTCGCCTACGGCGTGTCCGTCGTGGTGACGTGCCGCGCCGCGCGGGTCGCCCGCGCGCCGGCCTGCTCCTGCTCGTCCACCATCGCGGCGACGTCGGCGAGCAGCCGCTTGGCGTCGTAGACGATGCCGTCCTTGATCGTGTAGCGCACGCCGCCGACCCGCTCCACCTCGTCGGTCTCCTCGTTGAGCCGCACGTGGCCGATGCCGTTGAGCGTCTTGAGGTTGGCCAGCGGGTTCTCCGGAGCGATCACGAGGTCGGCGAGCTTCCCGGGCTCGACCGTGCCCATCGGCGGGTTCCTCACCCCGCTCGGCTCATAGAGCGTCTTCGCGCCGTCGCGCGTCGCCGCCTTGATCACGTCGAGCGGCTTCAGGCCCGCCTCGCGCAGCATCTCCAGCTCCATGGCGTAGCCGAAGCCGTAGGTCTGGTAGATGAAGCCGGAGTCCGAGCCGGTGGTGACCCGCCCGCCCATGCGGTGGTAGTCGCGGACGAGCTTGAACCACACCTGGTAGAAGCGCCGCCAGCCGGTCTCGATCTCCGTGCCCCAGTCCCAGTAGTACGAGCCGTGGGCCTCGGTGCTCGGCTGGTAGAAGGCCATCAGCGAGGGCAGCGTGTACTCCTTGTGCCACTCGGCCGTGCGCATCCGCATCACGTCGCGCGAGGCGACGTAGATGTTGAACGTCGGGTCGAACACCGTGCCGCGCCGCAGGTGCTCGCGCAGGTACGCGCGCCACTGGCGGCCGCCCGGCCGGTAGATCTTGTCCGGCCACTCGATGACCTGGCTGAAGCGCACCTGCTCGTTGCTGTAGTCGTAGTCGGGCGGGAACAGGTCCTCGCCCGGCCGGATGAGCGACTCGAGGTGCCCGTAGAAGTGGGTGACCGTGCCGAGGCCCATGCGCGCGGCGTCGCGCGCGTTGACCTCCTCGACGCAGATCTGCGCCAGGTGCGCGGTCGAGCCCATGTCCTGCTTGCGGGCCTCGTCGAGCAGCGCGCGCGTGACCTCGCGGTTGCGGCACTCGGGGTCGCGGAGCTTGAAGCCGTCGGCGCCGTGCTCCTTGGCCCAGCGGATCCAGTCGCGCGCCTTCTGCGGGTCGTTGCCGATCGCGCCGCGGTCCCAGCCCTGGGCCGGGCGCGGGTAGTGGAAGATCCGCGGCGCGACGATCTCGTTCCTCGCGCTGCGCGCCTTCTCGCTGACCGTGAAGTCGAAGCTCTCGAGCGGGACCCCGCGGACGGTGGTGACGCCGTGGGCGAGCCACAGCTTGTACGGGTACTCCGCCTCGGGGTTCTTGGGCGGCCCGCCCGCGTGCACGTGGAGGTCGATGAAGCCGGGCAGGACGTACATGCCGGTGGCGTCGACCTCGTGGTCGGCGTCGAACGGCGGCCGCCGCGTTCCGAGCGAGCCGGGATCGACCCGGTCGATCCGGCGGATCCGGTGGTCGACGACGAGGATGTCCACGGGCCCGCGCGGAGCGGCGCCGGTGCCGTCGATCAGCGTGCCGCCGCGGATCACGAGCTTGCGGAACGGGCCCGCGCCCTCGCCCGGCCGGCGGTCGGGCGCCGGGACGAGCTCGTCGTCCTGGGCGAGCGCGGGCGGCGCCGCATGTGCGGCGAACCCGAGCAGCGATGCGCCGGCGAGGCCGGCGCCCCCGAGCTGGAGGAACCGCCTCCGGTCGATCCCGAGGCGGTCTGCGTGTTCGTCTGCGCCCATGTCGCTCAACCCTCCAGCTCGTTGCGTGCGATCGCGCCCGCGTGGACGACGAGCCGTGGAAGCTGCAGCACGGTCAGGTCGTCGAGCGGGTTTCCCTCCACGGCGAGGACGTCCGCGGCGTACCCGCGCGCGATCCGCCCCGCGACGCGCTGCAGCCCGGACAGGCGCGCCGCGGTCGTGGTCGCCGCCCGGACGGCGTCGAGCGGCGGCAGCCCGGCCTCGTGCAGGAACTGCACCTCGGTCGCGACGCTCGTGACCGAGTCCTCCGAGTAGGAGGTGTCGGCGCCGGCGGCGATCGGGACGCCGAGCTGGAACGCCTTGCCCACGGCCGTCCGCAGGACCGGCAGCATCGCCTTGCCGCGCTCGACGAGGCACGGCTCGTCGTACTCGCCGCCGAGCTCGGAGAGGTCGACGACGGCCGAGATCGTCGGCACGAAGTAGGTCCCGCGGCGCCGCATCAGCGCGAGCGTGTCGTCCGAGACGAACGTGCCGTGCTCGAGGCTGGTGACGCCGGCCTCGACCGCCGCCCGGCAGCCCTCCGCGCCGTGGGAGTGGCACATCACCGGCCGCGGCCGTGCGGCATCGACGATCGCCCGGAGCTGGTCGACGTCGTAGGTCGGCTCCTGCGGATCCTGGGCGCAGACGCCCGCGCGCTGCGTCGCCCAGGTCTTGATGTGGTCGGCGCCGCGGCTGATGTTCACGCGCACGAGGTAGCGGAGCTGCTCCGGCGTCTGCGGGCCGTCCGGCAGCGTGGCCAGCGGTGCCAGCGCCGGGTCGTCGATGGCGGCGGCGAGCCGGTCCTCCAGGTCGAGCAAGGGTGCCACCAGCCCATCGAAGCGGGCGGCGAGCAGGCCGCCGTCCTTGTAGCTGCCGCCTGCCGTCGGCAACGCCAGCACCCGCTCGTTGCGCACGATCGCGAGGTCGGCCCCGAGCTCAGCGTAGGCCATCTGCAGCTCGAGCCCCGCCGCCGGATCGGCGTCCTCCAGCTCTTCCAGTTCGTCGCCCAGCGCACCCATTGCCTGGTCGGTGGCGCGGACGGCCTGCCCGAAGCTCGATGCGTCCGGGGTGTCGGGGTCGCCGAGCAGGGCCGACTGCGTGGCCACGCGCTCTTCCTGCAAGGCGGCGACCACGTCGCCCATGGCCACCAGAATGTCGGTGCCCGCCTGATCGGCCGCGTCGCGCACCGGTGCGTCGTCGCCTGCCCCGTCGCCGCCGGCGCAGCCGCCCACGATCAGCCCGGCCGTCACACCTCGCGCAATCCACCGTCGCCACGGCGCTTGCCCCGAGCCCCGGTGTCGCGACCGTCGCCCGGCTGTCGTCTTCCCCCATCCCATGCCAGGAGGTTGTCAGGTCGGGGACGCGATGCGCGTTCAGCTCGTGACGTCAGCCCAGCGAGCGGGTGACGGGAATTGAGGCCGCGACAGAGAGCTGCGGCGTTCAGCGAGCTACGGCAGCGGCCGGCGGGCGGCGATCGCGAGGAGGGCGCGGGCGGTGCCGAGGAGATCGTCGGGGATCGCCATCGATGGTGAGGCACCCCGATGTCTACGGGCGATACGCACGCGCAGCACCCCCGGCAGGATGCGAAAGCGAAGGGGGGGCTCGAGCACGACGGCCTCGCCGTCGATGCCGGCGGCGATTGGGCCCTCGGATCTGACCTCGAACTCGGGCGCCGACCACTCGCGCCATGGGCGCTGCGCCATACGGCCGCCAGTGCCCGATGTCAGCCCGGTGGCGACGGTGATCCCGAGCAGGCCGTCGTCGATCTTCGGTCGGGTGCCGGAGCCAACCGCCTTGCCAAGCCGGTAGCGGTTGTTGGACACGAGGATCGCGGCGCCGGCCGAGTGTTCGCTGCCCCCGGGTCCGGTCCAGCGCAGGTCGAGTCCCTTGCCCTCTGGTCCTAGTACGTCGGGCAGTGTGTCGAGGATCGTTCGGAGCTTCGCCTCGCGGTAGCCCTCGGCTTGGACCGCTTGGGCGTAGAGGCCGAGCGAGACGTTGTTGACGAACACTCGGCCGTTGACCTCGGCGAGATCTACCGTTCGCTCACCGCCGTCAACGAAGGCGTCGAGCGCCCCGACGACGTCATCGCGATCGACACCGAGGTCGAGCGCGAAGTGGTTTCGTGTCCCGGACGGGATGCAGGCGTAAGGGAGGTCGTGCTCAGCGGCGATCGCCGCGACGGTCGCCTGCGAGCCGTCGCCGCCGGCCATCGCCAACGCGTCTGCGCCTGCCGCGATCGCATCGCGCGCGAGCTGCCCGAGGTCGTTTCCTGGGGTGAGCTCGATCGGCGTGATCCCGCGGGCCCGCGCCTCGCCTGCGAGCTTGAATTGCTCCGCCTTGCCGCCGCCGGACTTCGGGTTGTAGAAGAGGACCGGGTTGGAGGGATCCGTGGCGCCCGGGAGCGGCACGTGGACCGCGAAGGCGGCTTTGGTCGCGGCGATGGTTGCGGACGCCGTCAGTCCGACCACGACGAACTCCGCGATGCCCCCGTCGAAGATCACGATCAGCACTGCCGTGAGCACGAGTGTCGCCGCCAAAGCGAGGCCCCAGACCCGCGGAGTGCCCCTGCGGATCAACCCGTGCCAGCCTGCGCTCGCGGCCCCGACCAGGAGGGCAGCCAGAGTCAGGCCGCGGGGAAAGCC